>Ga0102929_1000716_pt1 | contig 19530 bp, 18 predicted proteins | sample SalPonR1_B_D2_MG_FD_78510 | JGI IMG/M metagenome (GOLD analysis project Ga0102929, IMG submission 78510) | Salt pond soil microbial communities from South San Francisco under conditions of wetland restoration - Salt Pond MetaG R1_B_D2_MG | ecosystem: Environmental > Aquatic > Marine > Intertidal... | reverse complement strand
TACGGCGTCCACCACCTCGCTCGGCGGGCGCAGGCTGGTGATGATGATCGGCACCCGGTACTTCACGCAGGTCTCCATATCCGCCTGCAGACGGTCGTTGCTTGCGTGCACGATCTGGTTGACGGCGAAGGGGGCCACCGGCTTGTCCGGGTTGGCCTTGCGGTATGCGTCGAGTTCGCCGGTGATGCGGTCCAGCCATTCGTCCAGCATGGACTGGGGCCGCGCGTTCAGCGCCGGGAACGCCCCGACGATACCGGCCTTGCACTGGGCCAGCACCAGGTCCGGGGTCGAGACGATGAACATCGGCGCGCCGATGACGGGGAGGCGCAGGTTCCCCTGCAGCAGTTCGGGCAGAGCCATGGATTCTTCCTTCGCAGTGACGGGTGGCCGCCGCCGGCGGCGGCCGGACGGTGCCGCAGCGCATGGTAGGGAGTGCCGCGCGCCGCCGCAAGCCGCGGAGTCAGTCCCTCTCGACCCGGTACACGAGGTCCACGGCGTGCTGTTCACCCGATCTGGACTCGAGCCGCAGCCGGTCGCTGAGGTCGTAGCGCACCAGCAGCGTGCCGATGGAATCGAAGATGCCCCAGGCGTATTCCAGGTAGAGGTCCTCGCTGAGACGTTTGCCGGCCAGCACCCGTCCGTCGTCGGCGCCGCCTTCCACCGCGAGCGTATCCAGGCCCACCTCCTGGCTGACCTGGGAGGCGATGGCGCCGGCCCGCGACAGTCCCAGCGACAGCGCCGCCCGATTGAGGACGTTGCCCTCCGCAGAGGTCGTTCCCGCCAGCGGTCGGCCGGTCAGCAGATAGGACAGGGCCTCGGCTTCCGGCAGCGGCGGCTCGGAGAAGACGGTGGAACTGAGTGAGCGCACGGTGCCGCCGATCCGCACGCCGGCCAGCACCTCGCCGGTGTCGCGCACGGCGCGGATATCCAGCGTGGGGTTGGTGAGCGGACCGGAGAACGCCAGCTCTCCGCGCTCAACGGTGAGTTTCTGGCCGTAGGCCTTGTAACTGGCATCGACGAGGCTCAGGCGGCCGAATCCCAGCCACGGCCGCTCGCTGCCACCGGTGAGCCTCAGCGAACCGGTCAGATCCGTCTCCAGCCCGAACCCGCGCAGATGCACGGACTCCCCGAGGACCACCTCCACCTCGACGAACAGTGCCGGGCCGAGGCGTGCCTCGCCCGCTTCGGTGCGGCCGTGCACCACCGTATCCGGGCTGGTGCGCACCGCGTCGCTGCCCAGTTCGCGCAGCGTGATGTCCGCTTCCGGCACCTCGATGGTGCCGCGGACCTCGAGGCGGCTCTCGTCCAAGAGGATATCGAGATCCGGGCTCGCGGTGGCCTGCATGTCCGGCAGCCGGACGATGACGAAATCCTGCCCTTCCACCGTGAAGCGGCTGACCCAGCCGGCGTCGTCCGCGCGACGGGTCGTGCCGCGGATGCGCACCGTGCCGTCGCCGGAGCGGGCGCTGCCCTCGTAATCGACGATGCCCGGCTCGTCCTGCCGGGCCACCAACTCCAGCCCGCTGATCTCGATACCCGCGTCGGGGAACAGGAACCCGGCCTCGCGCAGCCGCAGCGCGCCGCCGAGGCGGGGCTCGCGGCGGCTGCCCCTTATCTCGACCCGGCCCATGACGTAGCCCCGGACCTGGGCCAGTTCCGGTACCAGCAGCGGCACCATGGAGAGGTCACGGAAGTCCAGCCGCAGGAGGCCATCCACCGGGGCCCCGGGATCGAACAGGTTCGCCGTCTGCAGCCATGCCTCTCCTTCGCCCTGCTCACCCAGGTCCAGGTCCGCCTCGATGCGGGCCTCGTTGCGTTGCACCGCGGCTGTGGCGGTAAAGGACCGGATCTCGAGTTGCGTCTGCCGGTCCTCGTCCAGCATGACCTCGACCCGGGCGCCCTCGACGGTCAGCTCGGCGGCGCCGTCGAGGACACCCGCCTGCCAGGTCAGATCGGCCTGGCCCGCGGCTTCCCCCTCGAAGCGCGACCCCGCCGGGAAGAGCGGTGCGAGCAGCGCGACGGGCACCCGGCGGGCGTCCGCATTCACGCGGATGGCCTCTGCGTCCCGACTGGCCTCGAGGCACAACGTGCCGCGCTCCTCGCCGGTCAGGCAGGCACGGCCCAGGGTGATTTCCGCTGCCGCCATGGTCACGGCGACGGCCTCGTCCAGCCGCCAGTCGCCGAGTTGCGGCTGGCTGATGCGCAGGGCACGCAGCTGCCCCGACCATCCGCCGTCGGCCAGGCCGCCGCTCGCCCGCAGGTCTGCCGACCCGGACGCGGCTTCGATTTCCAGCGCGAGGTCGTGGGAATCCGGCGCGCCCTCCGCCCGGACACGGACCGAGACGAGGCTCACGTCACCGGCTTCGACCTGCCCGGCGACGAGGCGCAACCGGGACCCCGAGGCCGCAGGACTCACCTGCAGGCTGGCCGGCCCGATCGAGAGGCCGTCCCAGCGCAGACCGTCGGTCTCGAGCGTTCCGTCCAGCATGGGCTCGGCAAACGAACCGGACAGCGCCACGGCTCCGCGGAGATCGCCCTGCAGGGCCGGCCAGAGGGTCTCCACCCGGGGCGCCTGCACCGTGAGGTTCAGGTCCGGCTGCGGCGCCAGGCGCCCGTCCACGGAGAATTGGTTCGCCCCGATCGCGAATTCCACGCCACGGGCGGCGGCCTTGCCGCCCGCGCCGAATTCCATCTCGCCGCGTCCCGCCAGAGGCTCGCCCCCGTAGCGGCCGGACAGCTCCTCGATCCGCACCATTGCCGTCGGTGTCGAGCCCTCCGGCCATCGGCCCGTGCTGCGGCCGCGGGCCGAGAGCGTCCCCTCCAAAGGCGCTCCCCATGGGCCAGTCGCGAATTCCCGAAGACGAAACGCCACGTCCCATCGCCGCGACGGCAGCAGGCCCAGACGCCCGTCGGCCTCCAGGCTGCCCGCTTCGCTGGCCAGCCGCAGGCTCTCGACCTCCAGCATCTGGAGACTGCCTCGGCCCGTGGCCTGCGCCTGCACGGCAGGGACCCCCTCCATCGTCAGCCGTGCCTGCGCATCCGCCGTGTAGGCGTCCAGCCAGCCCTCCAGCCTGACCCGCCCGTCCGCCACCGAGAGAACCCGTCCCCCGTCCAGAGGCAGCTCCAGGGTGGCCACGTCGTTCCGGAGCTGCGCATGGAAGCCCGCCTCGCTGAGTTCCACCGTGCCTTCCGTGCGCACCTCCTCGGGCTCGCTCAGCCGGTGCGTCACCGTCCAGGCATCCGCGTCACCCTCGATACGGCCCGACCCCGCCAGAGTCGCCCCGGCATCCTCTTTCCCGTAGCGCCAGTCCGCGGTCAGACGGAGCCGGTATGGCGGCACGAACCGGGCCTCGCCCCGCGCATTCAGACCCAGCCAGTCACTATCCAGCATCAAGCGATCCGCCTGCAGCCGGCTGCCCCGGATCCCGGCTGCGAGTTCGATCACCCGGGCCGAGCGCGACCAGCCCGGGCCGCTCACCTGCACCTCTTCCAGCCGGCCGTCCTCGATGACGAGTGGCACCGGCATGCGGAAGCGGAAACGGCCGCGGGGGGCCTCCGGCTCTTCCGTCCCACCCTCTGCGATGTGCACCGTCACGCCGAGGGCCCGCAGCCGCTCCAGCCGGACGTCCCGACGGATCAGGGGCCAGGGGTCGAGTTCCAGCTCCAGTTCCCTGACCTCGACGGTCACCCCCTCGCCGCGCCATGCGCCGCCCCGCAGCACGACCCCGCCGGCCAGGGTCCCATCCACTTCACCCAGTTCCAGGGCCGAAGGCAGATAGGGTTCCGCCACCTCCAGCGCCAGGCGCAGGCCGGCGGTCGTCGCCACCACCAGCGACGTCAGAACGATGGCCACCGCGATCAGGCCGATCAGCACGTACAGGATGCCGCGGAACACGCGCATCAGAGGTCCGGTCCCAGGCTGATGTGCAGGCGTACGCTGCGGCCGGGGTCGTCGAAGGGATGCGCGAGGTACACCCGCAGCGGGCCGACCGGCGAGCGCCAGCGCAGCCCGATGCCGGCACCCACGCTGGGCGACCATTCGAACTCGTCGAAAGCGTTACCGGCATCCACGAACACCGCGCCGGCGAAGTTGCCGAACAGGTCGTGGGCGTACTCCAGCCGCACGGTGGCGAGGCGGGTGCCACCGACCACGTTGCCTTGCTCGTCGGTGGGTCCGAGAGTCTGGTAGCCGTAGCCCCGGACGCTGGCATCGCCGCCGGCGAAGAAGCGGAATTCCGGCGGCAGCTCTTCCAGCTCGCTTTTCATGGTCAGGCCAAGCTCGGTGCCGGCGATCAGCTTGCCCTTCGGCCCCAGCGGATGGACGAAGCGGAAGTAGCCGGAGAACTGCAGGAAGCTCGTGGTGGAGCCGATGGCCCGGTGAGTGCCCCTCGCTTCCACGCCGATGCTGTAGCCGCGGCGCGGATTGACGTCCCAGTCGAACCGGGCCCGGCTGAAAGCGAGCGACGGCAGCACCAGCACGCTGTCCTCGCTGTCCGTGCTCACCTGGTAATCCCAGTAACCGAGTTCGATGCCCTCGGTGCGCAGCCAGTCGCCGCCGAGCTTGGTCACGCGCTTCACCCCGAAGGTGGCGCTGTCGGTTTCCGAGGTGTCCGTGTCCTCGTTGCGGAGACCCGCGTTGTAGCTCAGCCACTCGACCGTGGGATCGCCGACGGGCAGCCGGTAGCTGGTCGTGAGGAACGACTCCACGTCCGAGGCCAGCAACTCCGCCCGCAGACGGTGGCCGCGGTCGTTTACGCGCATGTTCTCGTAGCCGCCCCGCAGCCGCACGCCGCCGTCCGTCGACACCCCCGCGCCCACGTTGTACTCGATGCGGGTGGCCGGCGTAAGGCGCACGGTCACCGGGATCCGGTGGTCGGGCGAGACGCCGAGGTCCGGCTCGATGCGCACGCTGCGGAAATACCCGCTGGTGAGCATGGCCTGATAGGCGTCGCTCACCAGGGACGCGTCGTAGGGCACGCCCTCCGGGAGATCCAGGAACGCACGTACCAGCGCCGGCTCGAGAAAGTCCTGCTCGACGGTGACCTCACCGATCCGGTAACGGGGCCCGGAAGCAAAATGCAGGGTGACGTCGGCCGCCTGCTGCTCCGGCCACACGTCGATACGGGCTGCCGTGAACTCCGCCTCGACGTAACCCCGTTCGGCGGCGGCGATCCGCAGCCGGTCCTTGTACGCCGCATACTTGCCGTGGTGGAGCGGCTCCCCTTCACGCGGGCGGCCCGCCCGCGCTTCGGCCAGGAATGCCGGATCCTCCTCGGCCGCCCCGCCGATGCGTACCTCCACTTCGCGGTAGCGGGTACGCGGCCCCGGGTCGACGACGACCGTAGCCAGCCAGCAGCCCTCCCGCTCCAGGTCCAGCGTCTTCTCGAAGGTGGGGCCGTAGTGGCCCAGCGCTCGCAGGGCGTCGGTGACCTCCTGGTCCAGGTTGCGGAAGCCCCGCCGCACCCGCCAGGCGGGTGCGTCACAAGGCTCGTCCGAGAGGCCGGCGAAGGAGTGGGCGTTGTCGAGGAGTTCGCCCTCGATGCCCTCGATGAGCAGCTCGGCGCGCGCGGCGGGCACCCCGATGGCTACGGCGACCAGCAGACCACCCAGGAATGCAGCGGCGACCCTGCCGGACCGCCTCTGCAACCCCGCGGGCCCATTGCTCCCCGCTGACGCCGACGCACAGCGGCTCGTCAGAACTCCTCCCCGTTCCATGGCCTCACGCAGACGGCCGGCAGAGCGCTGCGCGCTGCCCGGGTGATGGCGCTGCCGCCGGCGCAGTAGACGATGGCAGGGCCTGATTCGCCCAATCGGAGTGCGCGAGCAATCGAGAGCGTTTTTCGACCGGCTGGCATCGTTCTCCACGGAGTTGGATGAGAGCGAAGAATCCTAACATGGCAACGGCCCGGCACCGTCGTTCCTATCCCGCTTCGAGACTGTCAGCCAGCGGGGCGGGCTGCGTTGACGCCGGTCAATCGGCCCCGGTATCGGAATCCGGATCAACGCGGGCGGTGTCACCGTGGCGACCGGCGCCGGCGGCGAAATGCCGGGCGCCGGCCGAACTCTCGCCACTGTCCAGGGTGGCGCGGCCGAGGGCGAATTCCAGCGCCATCGCCCCGTCTTCGTCCAGACTCCATTGCCGCAGCGCGCTAAGCCGGTCGTTTCTGAGGCAGGTCTGCGGCGCCGCGCCGATCTCGCGGGCGAGCGCCATCGCCTCGGTGAGGGCCTGGCCGGGTTCCACCAGCCGATTGGCCAGCCCGAAATCCGCGGCCTCCGCCCCGCCGATGCCGCGCCCCGTGAGGATCATGTCCAGCGCCCGGCTCTGGCCGATCAGGCGCGGCAGTCGCACCGTGCCGCCGTCGATGAGAGGGACACCGAAGCGCCGGCAGAACACGCCGAAGACGGCGTCCCGGCTGGCCACGCGCAGGTCGCACCACAGGGCGAGCTCCAGCCCCCCGGCGACCGCGTGGCCTTCCACCGCGGCGATCACGGGTTTCGTCAACTGCAGGCGCGTCGGGCCCATCGGCCCCGGACCGTCCGCAGCCACCCGGTTGCCGCTGCCCGCGGCGAAGGCCTTCAGATCGGCGCCGGCGCAGAAGGTGCCGCCGGCCCCGGTCAGCACCGCCACCCGCGACTGCCCGTCGCGTTCGAAGGCTTCGAAGGCGGCCAGCAACGCGGCTGCCGTATCCCGGTCGACGGCGTTGCGATGGTCGGGACGATTCAGGGTCACCAGCGTGACGTAGCCCTCTCGCTCCACCAGGACGGTCGGGTTCTCTGTCATGACGGCCACACCTCCATGGCGAGTCGAATTCCGGTGATGACCAGGAACACCCCGAACAGACGGCTGAGCCAGCGCCGGCTCAGACGGTGCGCGGCGGCGGCCCCCAGGGGCGCCATCAGGATGGTCGCCGGGATGATCAGCGCCACCGCCAGCAGGTTGACATAGCCCAGACTGAACGGCGGCCTGCCCGGCTCGTTCCAGCCGGCCAACACGTACCCGACGCTGGCCGGCAGACTGATCACGAATCCGAGCAGCGCTGCGGTGCCCACGGCGCGGTGGATCGGCTGGTTGAACAGGCTCAGTGCGGTGACGCCGAAGGTGCCGCCGCCGATTCCCATCAGCGTGGACAATGCGCCGATGGAGAACGGCAGGGAGAGCGCGGTCCCGCCGCCGGGAACCCCGTCCCGCAGCACCACGTCGTCCAGCGGCAGCCACATCTTCACCCCGAAGATGACGGCCATCACGGCGAAGATGGCCGTGAGCGTATCGCTGTGCAGGCGATCGGCGATGAGCACCCCGGCGCAGGCGCCCAGGAAGACGGCCGGAGCCCAGCGGCGCGCCAGCTCCACGTCGACGGATCCCCGCCGCCAGTGGGCCCGGCTCGAGGACAGGGACGTCGGGACGATCGTGGCCAGCGAGGTCGCCACTGCGACGTGCATCGTCACCGCACCGGCGGTGTCCGTGGCAGCGAGGGCCACCAGCAGCGCGGGAACGATGATGATGCCGCCGCCGATGCCGAGCAGCCCGGCCAGGAAACCGGCGACGACGCCGGCGGCAAGTACGGGCAATGCGAGTGTCAGAAGCTCGGGGCCCATTGCGGCCATCGTGTCCATCGCCTCCACGCGACTCCGTCGGGCTGTGCGCGAGAGTCACGGAGGATGCCCGAGCCCGGGCCTTATTGAAAGCGCGGCGCGAGCCGGCGCGCTGCCGTCAGCTGCGCCCGGAGTCTCCGAGCAACGCGCGCCGCAGGTCGGCCGCCCTCGCCTCCGGGTGCAGCCAGATGGCCAGGAAAGCGGGCCCGAACCCAGGCTCCGCCACCTCGCCGGTCTTCTCGCCGTTGTGATAGAAGACGGTGCGCTCGTCGGGCAGCACGAGGCAGGACAGGGTGTCGCCTTCCCGGACGTCCGGCAGCAGCTGGCGCAACCAGCCGAACCAGCGCGGGGGCGCATCGACGCCGAGGCGGTCCCACTCTTCCCGGGCGATGTCGATCAGCTTCGACGCGCTGACATCCCGGTGGTAGTAGATCTCGAAGCGGGCCCGCTCGGTGTCCGTCCAGTCACTGAAGCGGCCGGTTTCGGTCGCGAGGGAAGCCTGGTAGACGCGCAGGCCGAACCAGCTGTACTCGCCCTGGCCGACCACCTCGAGGCCGTCCGCGGCCGCCCCGTCCGCTGCGTCGGCGGCGGCGGTTGCCGGACCGGCGGCCAATGCCATCGCCATTGCAGCCGCCATCGTCAGTGCAGCCGGGCGCGTGGCTCGCCGCCTCGATGCCGGGCGCCGGAGTGTGTGTCCCGCCGCCCGCGTCCGCCTGATTGCATCCATAGTGCCGGTCTCCTCGAATCTCTGCGGTAACATGCCGCTTGCGTACGGAGATTCGACAGAGCGGCGACGGCGGATGCAACCACCCCGCCTGACTGGCGCAAACACAGGCAGAGGAGAGAACATTGACGGCTGCGCAGAAGCAGGCCCGCGCCGTACTGCTCGGCATGGGCATCTTCCACCTCGGCTGCCTGGGAGCGTTCTGGACCGGCGTGAGCCCGGCCGCGCTGACGGTGGCGCTGATCCTTTACCTGGTGCGCGGTTTCGGCGTCACGGCCGGCTATCACCGGCTGCTGGCGCACCGCTCGTTCCGTGCCGGACGGCCGGTACAGTTCCTGCTCGCGCTGGCAGGCAGTCTCGCCACCCAGGGCGGCCCGCTCTGGTGGGTGGCCCACCACCGCAGCCACCACCGCTACACCGAGACGGACCGCGACATCCACTCGCCGCGGACCCAGGGCTTCTGGCGCTCGCACATGGGCTGGATGCTGTCTGCCGAGAGCTTCCGCGAGAACGGGGCCAACGCCAGAGACCTCTACCGGGTCCCCGAGCTGAAGTTCCTGCAACAGCACTACGTCTGGATCGTGCTCGGCCAGGGCGCCGCCATCTATGCCCTCGGCACAGGGCTGGCCGCGCTCGGCGTGGAAACCTCCGGACCGCAGATGCTCGTCTGGGCCTGGTTCATCGCCACTGTGGCCCTGTGGCACGCCACCTTCATGGTGAACTCCGTCTGCCATCTCTGGGGCAGCCGCCCGTTCGACGCGGACGACGCCAGCACCAATAACTGGCTGGTGGCGGTGCTGGCGCTCGGCGAGGGCTGGCACAACAACCACCACAAGTTCGCCTACTCGGCCCGCCACGGGCTCGAATGGTGGCAGTTCGACCTGACCTGGGTGCTGCTGCGGGGAATGGAGAAGCTGGGCCTGGTATCGGAACTCAGACGGCCGCGACGGCGCATGCTGGAACGTGCCCGCGCCCGCGCCACCGCCGGCTGACCGGCCGCCCGGCAGTCAGTTGCGCCCGGTCGGCCGGAGAACGCTCTAGCGGCCGACGACCTGGTCGATGACGAGCCGCGCCGTCTCCCCGCTGTCCATGCGGTAGGTGGTCGCGCCGATCAGGTCGCCCTCACTCTCGCTGATGGAGCCGCCTTTCGCGACCCGCGCCACCAGTTCGAGCTGCTCCTGGGTGGAGATCTGCCGCCCCGCCATCATCGCGTTGGCGTCGCTGAGGGTGATCGACAGCGGCAGGTCGCCGGCGCGGCGGCGCACGGCCGCGATGGGCGGGCCGCCGACACCCGGCATGCGCGCAAAGATGAACAGCACCGCGTCGGCCGGCGCCTGCGACGCGAGTTCCGGACTCAACGATACCTGCAGAGGCACCGTGCCGGGCTCTACGTCGGCAGCGGGAGCCGGCGCCTCAGGCTCGGGCTCGGGTCCCGCGGCGGCGCCCGGCGCTGCCTCGCCGGGCGTCATCTCCGTCGTGGCTGCCATCGGCGCTGCGGCATCGCTCTCACCGGCACCCGCGGCGGCACGCAGCTCGCGGATATTGTTCTCGAGTATCTGTCGTACGTCGTCCGGCGGCGCAGTATCCAGTATCTGCTCCCAGCGGTCCGCCGCGAGCAGCCGCTCGCCCCGGTTTGCCGCCGCCAGACCCGCATACCACAGCGCACGGGCGTTGTTCGGGGCGAGCTGCAGCGCATTCTCGAACAGCTGACCTGCCCGCCCGGTGATGGCCGTGCTGTCAGCGAACAGGATCGATTCGCCGAGATCGAGCATCACCACCGGATCGTCGTCGGCCAGTTCGTAGGCCCGCTCGAAGGCCCGTGCCGCTTCCCGGTACCGTTCCTGCGCCCGATAGCTGCGGCCCAGGAACTTCCAGCCTTCGACGTCGTCCGGATTCTCCTCCAGGCTCGCGGCCAGCTCGGCAATGGCATCCTGCGCGTCGCTCGCATGCGGATTGTCGTTCGTCCGCGCCGAGGTGAGCACGCTGTCGAAATCGTAATCGCTGAGATAGACGTAGGTGCCCACCGAGGCACCCAGAAAGGCCACGGCGATGAAAGCCGCGAAGCCGCCGGAGTTGCTCTCGCTGCTCTCACCGCTTGCGGTAGCCTTGCCACCTTTGCGCAGCACCAGGTAAAGAGGAGCCGCTGCCGCCAGCGCCATCAGGCCGGCTATGGCCCAGAAGATCGTCGTTGTCATAGATTCACCGGGCCGGGGAGCCGGCCACTCTGTCTAGCTTTCATCGTCGATAGGAAGGTTGGTTCGCCGCTGGATCACCCGGAACAGCACGAACCCGGCAATGAGCAGCAGCAGCACGGGGGCGCCCCACAGCAAGACCGTGCGCTGGTCGAGCGGTGGCCGGTACAGCACGAACTCGCCGTAGCGGTCGGTCAGGAAGACTAATATTTCCTCGTTCGACTTGCCCTCGGAGATCATCTCGCGGATCTCCCTGCGCAGGTCTTCGGCCAGCATCGCGTTCGAGTCCTTGATGGTCTGATTCTGGCAGGTGGCACAGCGGATCTCGTCGATGAGTTCCTCGTAGCGGGCCTGAGTGGCCGGATCCTCGAACGCCGGACCCTGGTCGATGGCCAAGGCCTGGCCCGTCAGTGCCATGAGGAGCACCAACCATCCTGTTTTCAGCAATTTCACGAACCTGATTTCCTGGCCTCGGATGTCCCGCTCTCGGATTTCCTCGCCTCGGCGATCCGCGGCTCGAATTCCTCGCGCCATACCTGCGGTGTCAGCGGACTCACGTGTTTGTAGATCACGCGGCCCTCCTGGTCGAGCAGGAAGGTCTCCGGCGCGCCGTAGACCCCCCAGTCGATGCCCACACGGCCGTCGCCGTCGAAGGCATTGGCCGTATACGGGTTGCCCAGATCACGCAGCCAGCGCAGTGCCGCCGGCCGTTCGTCGCGCCAGTTCAGCCCGTAGATGGGGATGGTACCGGAGCGCGCCAGCGCCATCAGGAAATTATGCTCCTGACGGCAGGCCACGCACCAGCTCGCCCAGACGTTGACCAGCGCCACCTCGCCGCGGATGTCCGTGTCGGAGACGGTCACCTCCGGGTTGCTGAGCTCCGGCAGGGTGAAGGTCGGCGAATCCCGCCCGATCAGCGGCGAAGGCAGCTCGCCCGGGTCCTTGCCCAGACCCGCCATCAGGGCTATCAGCAGCCCCAGGAATACGGCAATGGGGAGTATATAGCGAATCATGTCGCCGCCCTGCCCTCCGCGGCCTTACCGGCCTCCATGGCGCGCCGCTCGGCGGCCGGCACCCGGTAACGCCGATCGGTCATCGCCACGATGCCGCCGAGCGCCATCACGGCGCAGCCGAACCAGATCCAGCGGATCAGGGGCTTGTACTGGATGCGAACGCTCCAGGCCCCGTTGCCCAGCGAATCACCGAGCGCGACGAACAGGTCACGGTCCCAGCCCGCGTCGATGCTCGCCTCGGTCATGGGACTCTGCTGCACCCGGTATACCCGCTTCTGCGGGGTGAGCACGGTGACCAGCTCGCCGTCACGGCGCACCTCGAACTCCGCCTCCATGGCATCGTAGTTCGGGCCCTGCACCTCGCGCAGGCCGCGCATCGTGAAGTCGTAGCCGGCCACCTGGATGGTCTCGCCCGGACTCGCCCGCATGTCGACTTCCTGGCCATAGGACATCACGGCCGTGACGCCGATGATGAACATGCCGACGCCCAGGTGAGCCAGATGCATGCCGGTGACGCTGCGTGACTGCCGGGGCCCGGAGCGCTTGCCGAAGAAGCGCATCAGCGGATCCCAGATGGCGGTGAAGCTGACGAAGATGGCGGCCAGCATGCCCGTGAAGATCAGCGGCGTGATACGCCCGTAGATCAGCCAGGGAATGAACAGGGCCAGCGGCACGGCGATGGCGAGCGGCACACGCACCTGCCGCCAGATGGTCTGCTTGTCGCCGCTGCGCCAGGCCGTACTCATGCCGATGCCGATCAGCAGGGCCAGCGGCAGCATCGGGATGATGAACGCCAGGTCGAAGAACGGCGGGCCCACCGAGATCTTGCCGAGACCCAGGCCGTCCAGGAACAGCGGATACAGCGTACCCAGCAGCACCAGTGTTGCCGTGATCACCAGCAGCACGTTGTTCAGCAGCAGGAAGGTCTCCCGTGACAGTGGCTTGAAGCCGGCGTCGGAGTCCATCTGCGGCGCCCGCCAGGCGTACAGCGCGAGCGCCGAGCCCACCACGATGGCCAGGAAGGCGAGGATGAAGGCGCCGCGGGTCGGGTCGCTGGCGAATGCGTGCACGGAGACCAGCACGCCCGAGCGCACCAGGAAGGTACCGAGCAGGCTGAGCGAGAAGGCGGTGATGGCGAGCAGCAGCGTCCAGCTCTTGAACAGCCCGCGCTTCTCCGTCACCGCCAGCGAGTGGATCAGGGCGGTGCCGACCAGCCAGGGCATGAACGAGGCGTTCTCCACCGGATCCCAGAACCACCAGCCGCCCCAGCCGAGTTCGTAGTAGGCCCACCAGCTGCCCAGCGCGATGCCGATGGTGAGGAACATCCAGGCGGCGGTGGTCCAGGGCCGCGTCCAGCGTGCCCAGTCCCGGTCCAGTTTGCCTTCCAGCATGGCGGCGACCGCGAAGGCGAAGGCCACCGCGAAGCCCACGTAGCCGATGTAGAGCATCGGCGGATGGATCACGAGTGCCGGGTCCTGCAGCAGCGGGTTCAGGTCGCCGCCGTCCGGTGCTGCCGGCACGAGCCGCTCGAAAGGGTTCGAGGTGAACAGCGTGAAGGCGTAAAACCCGACGCTGAGCAAGCCCATCACGCCGATGACCCGGGCGGCGAAACGTTGCGGCATGTGGCGCGACGCATAGGCCACGCCGACGGTCCAGGCCGCCATTGCCAGGGTCCACAGCAGCAGGGATCCCTCGTGCGCGCCCCAGACCGCTGCGATGCGGTAAGCGATCGGCAGCATGGAGTTCGAATTGTTGGCGACGTACAGGACCGAGAAGTCGTTCTGTATGAAGGCCCAGGTCAGGCACAGGAAGGAGACCCCCATGAAACCGAACTGCGCCGCCGCGGCCGGGCGCGCGACCGCCGTCCATTGCGTCTTGCCCAGATGTGCCCCGGCCAAGGGGACGATGCCCTGCACCAGCGCCAGCGCCAGGGCGAGGATGAGTGCGAATTGTCCGATTTCGGGGATCATGGTTTCGTCCGCTCCGGGAAGTGGCCGCTTCTCTTCAGCGAGTCGGCGACCTCCGGCGGCATGTAGTTCTCGTCATGCTTGGCCAGGATCTTGTCCGCCTGGAAGACGCCGTCGTCCCCGACACGCCCGTGCGCGATCACGCCCTGGCCCTCACGGAACAGATCCGGCAGCACGCCGTTGTAGCGCACGCCGAGCGAGTTCTGGTAATCGGTGATGGTGAACTCCACGTCCATGCTGCCCGATGCCCGTTCGATGGTGCCTTCCTGCACCATGCCGCCGACACGATAGGTCCGTGTCTCGGGCACGTTGCCCGCGGCCACCTGGTCGAGCTCGATGTAGAACATCATGTTCTCCCGGAAGGCGGTCAGACTCAGGGCCGTGGCGATAGCGAGACCGGTCACGGCCAGCCCGACGGCCAGCATTCGCTGTCGGCGAGGGGTCATCAGTCGTCCTCCATTGCTTGGATTCTTCGGGCCACGTTCAGCCGCGCGGCTGCGTGGCGGCGTCTTGCCGAGGTCACGTTAAAAACGAGAATGATTGCGGTTAGAGCGAAAGAACTCCATACGTACCCGCCGTAACCGCCCATGGCCAGGAATTCACTCATCTCTGCAACTCCCCTGCCGGGATACTTTCCCCGACCGCGTTTTCGCCGAGAAGTTCACGCTTGACCCAGCGTGAGTGGCGCTCGCGCTCCAGCACCTCCGCCCGCGCCCGGGTGAGCAGCACCGCGGCGAAGAACAGCGTGAAGCCGATGATCATGATCAGCAGCGGCGTGAGCATGTTGCCGGTGATCGAGGGCTGGTCGAATTTGGCCAGCGTGGCGCCCTGGTGCAGAGAACTCCACCACTCCACGGAATAATGGATGATCGGCACGTTGATCACGCCCACGATCGCCAGGAGGCCGCTGGCCCGGTCGGCCTTGTTCGTGTCGTCGATGGAAGCGCGCAGGGCCATGTAGCCGAGATACAGAAACAGCAATATCAGTTCCGAAGTGAGCCGTGCATCGCCCCACTCCCACCAGGTGCCCCACATCGGACGGCCCCAGATGGAGCCGGTCGCCAGGGCGAGGAAGGTGAACGAGGCGCCGATGGGCGCGCAGGCCGCGGCCACCGCGTGGGCGAGCTTCATCCGCCAGATCAGGCCGATGGCCGCACCGGTGGCCATGACCACATAGGCCATGAGCGACAGGTAGGCGGACGGCACGTGCACGTAGATGATGCGGAAGCCGTCACCCTGCTGATAGTCCGCGGGCGCGAGCACGAGGCCCTTGAAGCTGCCTGTGACCAGGGCGACGGCCGCCAGTACGCCGAACCAGGGGGCGAGCTTGCCGGCGATCCGGTAGAAGTGGGGCGGCGAGCCCAGCTTATGAAACCAAGTCCACATGAGTCCTGTCCTGCTCCTGTCTGCCGATGCGCCTCAGTCGGCGCTGATCCTCAGTGCCGCCGAAGCCGCGAAGGGTGAAAAAGTCATTGTCAGCATGGTGAGTGCCGCGAGAAGGTACAGCGATCCCCCCGTCGTCTCTCCGTCAGCCGAGAGACTCACGGCTCTCGCACCAAAAATCAATACGGGCATGACCAGTGGCAGCACCAACAGACTCAGAAGCGAATTGGCCTGGCGCAGACCCACCGTCAGCGCGGCTCCGACCGAGCCGATCAGGCTGAGACTCAGGGTACCCAGCACGAGCGAGCCGGCAAGGATCGGGAGCGACTCCTCCGGTATGAAGAAGGCAACGCCTGCCACCGGCGATATGATCACGAGGGGCAGCCCGGTCACAAGCCACTGCGCCGCGATTTTTCCGAGTACAAGAACAGACACAGGCTGACCCGACAGCAGCAGCTGCTCCAGGGTGCCGTCCTCACGGTCCTGGCGGAACAGCGAGCCCAGCGACATCAGGGACGCGAGCAGTGCCGCCACCCAGAGCACGCCGGGTCCGAACTTCATCAGCAGCTGCTTGTCCGGGCTGACCGCGAGCGGAAACAGGCTCACTACGATTGCGAAGAAGATGAGCGGCGTGGCCATGTCGCCGGGCCGCCGGAATGCGAGCCGGAGCTCCCGGGTAACGACCGTCAGCCAGGCATCCCACAGTCCCGCGGGCTCGGGTCGGCTATGCACCGTCATGACTTTCTCCCGAGTTCGAGGTTCGCCAGCTGGACCCGGTCGATTTCGACGGCCTCGTGTGCCACCAGCACACAGACACCGCCGCCGGTCACGTGTTCCGAGATCAGCTGCTTCACGAGCGCCTTGCCGGCCACGTCCAGATTGGTCAGCGGCTCGTCCATCAGCCAGAGCCGGGCCTCGCTCAACAGCAGGTTCGCCAGCGAGGCGCGCCGGCGCTGACCCGCGGACAGCCGGCCGGCCTGTATCTCGGACAGGCGGCCGATCTGCAGCTTGTCCATCACCCGGGCCACCGCGGAGGCATCGACGCCGAAACGCATGCGCCGGTGCATCGACAGATTCTCACGCAGCGTCAGGTCGTCTTTCAGGGCCGGGCGGTGGCCGCACCAGGCGAGGTCCTGGGCGTATTCCTGGCGCACGCTGTCGATGCGATGCCCGCACCAGTACACCTGACCGTCTTCGGCCAGCGTCAGGCCGGCAAGCGTACGCAGCAGCGTGGTCTTGCCGCTGCCGTTCGGTCCGACCACGTGCAACGCCTCACCGGGACCCACTTCCAGGTCCAGCCGCTTGAACAGACAGCGGTCGCCGCGGAACAGGGTAAGTCCGTGAGCCTTTAAATAAGGGGCGCCGAGTTCAGCCATCGGCGGCCTCCTCGCGGCGGGAACGACCTGAAGCCTCCCGATGGCCACAAAGCGGAAGGCCCAATAAAATCATTATTTTCAGCATCTTGAATAGGGTTTTTAACTAAGACTCTACGGTGAGCGATCGAAGTGTCATCGAGCGCGTCTCTATCGACTCTCAAAGCGTTTACATAAGTTCAGCGTCTGTCGTAGACTGGACGGCCCGCCGCGGCGGGCAGGAGTCAGTAGACGGCGTCACCCGATCAACAACAAAGACGGCACCATCGGCTTCGAATGAATAGTCGCATACCTGGCCTCGAGCATGAGCCTTTCGGCATGGACGGAACCTCCCCCGTCTATATCGAAACGCCTCCCATGCGCGACGCCCTTGCGATGATGCACGAAGTCTACCGTGATCCGAAGGGGCTCGGCACCGTCAGCGGTCTGGCCGGAAGCGGCCGCAGGACCGTGCTCGAGCAGTTCGCATCCCGGCTCAGGCGCGAGGACGTCTCCGCAGTGGTCGTGGATGGTAACGGAATGGACCGGCTGGCGCTGTTGCGGACAGTGCTTAGTGATATCGGCTACGAACTCGATGCCGTAGCCCCGGACGATCTGTCCAGCATGCTGCGGGTATTCCTGATCCACCAGTGCCATGCCGGCCAGCCCGCCTTCCTGGGATTCGTCAACGTGAGCGGCATGCACCCCTCGGCGCTGGAGGAGATCTGCCGGCTCGCGCAGATCACCGCGGCGAACGAAGCGGCCGCAAGGCTGGTGCTCTCCTGCGACGACCGCCTGGAGCAGATCATCAAGGCACCGGCCATGGGCCCCGTGCGCGAGCGCATCACCGCCGGCTGCCACCTGCGGCCCCTCGATCTGATCGAGACCGACGACTACATCGTGCGGCATCTGCGCGCGGCGGGCGCCGTCTCGCATACCGAGTATCTGACGGACGCGGCCATCGCCCTCCTCTGGCGTGCCAGCGGCGGACTGCCGGGCGAGATCGAATCCCTCACGGTGGACGTGCTCCTCGGCGGACGGCTGCCGGCGGATACGGACGAGGTGCGCGAGGCGCTCGGGCTCGAAGAGCGGGCGGCGGATCCGGCGGCCGCCTACACACCGGTCGGCGCCACCCGTGCCGAGCCGCCTACCCGCCTCGTCGTATCCCGGGACGGCGAGGTCGTCAGCGACCGGCACTGGCCGGCCGGCCGGGTCCTGATCGGCCGCGACGGACATAACGACGTCGCCCTGCCGAGCCGCTACGTGAGCCGGCATCACGCGCTGATCGTCGTGGAGGACGGACGCGCCTGGATCGCCGACCTGAAGAGCATGAACGGCACCTACGTGAACTCGCGGCGGGTCTCGCAGCAGGCGCTGCGCCACGACGACGTGATCTCCATCGGCAATCATCGGGTGAAATACCTGAATCCGGCCGCCCGCTACGGCGACGATACCGAGGAACCGGGACTCGCCGATACCGCCATCATGCGCAGCCTGCAGGAAGTGCGCCACCTGTTCGCCGTGGACGCGGCTGGCGACGACACCGTGCTGCAGGATGCGGGCGATACCGGCACCGCCGACGACAAGGCCGGCTGACCACTCCACCGCCCGTCAACGGAATTCCGCGTCGATGAGGCGGTCGATCTCGCGCTCGATGTCCTGACGGAAGAACATCAGCGACAGCCCCACCGACGCGTCGATCACGATGTCGTCCTCGTGCACGTCGATGTGGCCGCTGAGGGCCGCCCGCTCGAAACTGAGGGTGTTGTCCCGCCAGCGGATCCGCACGCCGTATTCCGACGCCAGCTCGTTGGCGATGCGGTTGACGGCGGCGACGGCCTCGTCGTGGCTGAGCCGGTGTCTGCGCCGTATCCGTATGTTGGGCATGGCTCGGGGAGCGTGGGGGCTCAGGCGCCGGCCGCGGCGGCGCTCTCGAGCTCCGCGAAGGCGGCGGCGATACCCGCCGCGATACGCTCCGGGTCCGGGATGGCCCGGCGGCCGGTCAACAGGCCGAAATGGAGATTGCCGGCATAGCTGTAGATGGTCACGTTCATGGACATCCCCGGCGGGATCGTGGAGATGGGATAACTGGCCGTCAGCCGTGCAGCGCGGATGTAGCGCGGCTCGGTGCCGCCGATGACGTTGGAGACCAGCACGTTGCCCAGCGGCGGAAAGCGCTCGGACAGATGCGCGAGGTCGCCGATCTGCATCAGCGTCTGCACCAGGATGGTGTAGGCCTCGGCGGCCTCGATACCCATCTCGGCATACTCGTGCTTGACGCTGCCGGCATGTTCGTGGATTTCCTGCAACCGGGCCAGCGAATCGGCTTCGCCGGAGGCCAGCTCGAGCAGCGCGATGGTCACCTGGTTGCCGCTGCCGCCGCCGTCGCTGCGCACCGAGATCGGCATCTGCGCCACCAGCGGCTTGTCGGGGTGCTCGTCACGCTCGTCGAGATAGCGCCGCAGGGCGGTGTCGCAGAGCGCCAGGATCACGTCGTTCACGGTCACCGCCTGTGATTTCGCCAGCGACCGCACCCGGTCGAGCGGGACGCTGCACACGCCGAAGGCGCGGGCCGCGGTCAGGGGCTGATTGAAGGCGGTGCGCGGCGCCGTGAAGGGCACCGGCAGGTCGTCGCCCCCGCCGAGCAGACGCCAGCCGTGGCGCAGCGCGAGCTGACTGAGTTGCGGCCCCACCATGGCCAGGCGGCCGAAGGTCTTCGCCGATCCGAACAGGGTCTCGACGATGCCCTTGCGCACGGCCTCGTGCTCCCGGCTGTGCTCCGCGTTGGCCCACATGGGCGCCACGTCCTCGTCCGGTGTCTTGGACAGGCTCGCCATCGAACGCCGGGACATGCTGATACCGTCCATGTAGGCGTGGTGGATCTTGGCGTAGACACCGAAGCGGCCGCCTTCGAGCCCCTCGATCACGTAGACCTCCCACAGCGGCGCGTTACGGTCGAGCAGGCGCCCGTGCAGCTGTGCCACCCGGTCCAGCAGGTCCTGTTGCCGGCCCGGCGACGGCAGCGCCTCGTGGAAGATGTGATCCGCCAGGTCCATGTTCGGATCCACTATCCAGCGCGGACGGCCGGCCAGCGGGACTTTCAGTTTCTGGTTGAACGGCTCCACCGGCTCGCTGGCCAGCATGTCCGCCACCAGGCCGCGCACGAAGTCCACCGGCGCGCCCGGCGGCGGCTCGAAGACCTGCAGACCGCCCACGTGACGCGGGCTGTCCTTGGTCTCGAGCAAGAGCAGCATGTAGTCGAGGAGTGACAGCTGCGACATGGCCACCTCGGCGCCGGATCCGTGT
>Ga0102929_1000714_pt1 | contig 19534 bp, 18 predicted proteins | sample SalPonR1_B_D2_MG_FD_78510 | JGI IMG/M metagenome (GOLD analysis project Ga0102929, IMG submission 78510) | Salt pond soil microbial communities from South San Francisco under conditions of wetland restoration - Salt Pond MetaG R1_B_D2_MG | ecosystem: Environmental > Aquatic > Marine > Intertidal... | reverse complement strand
GTCGAGGGCCGGCGGCCGATCGACAGGTAGAAATTAGAGCCGCCGATGTCGCTCCAGTCAAAGTAAGCGCGCTCGACATGCAGCAGGTCGCCAGTGGTGTTGCCGCTGTTGGTGCCGTCCATGGTAAAGGAATCGAAGGAATCGAAGACCTTGACGCCGGTGGAGTCGCCCCAGTTCTTGTACATGGTCAGGCGGCCGCTGAACTTCATGTTCTGGTAGATTTTGGCCGCCATGTTGAGGCGCAGGCGCGAGGTGTAGAGGACTTCATTTTCATGGTCGGACTTCTGGACACCGGTGCCGAAGAAGCCCTTGGCGGGAAGCTGGCCCATGGCAAAAGCCTGGGCGAATTCGGGAAACTGGGCGGCCATGGCCGGGAAGCCTTCGGTCAGCAGGCTGTAGGCATCCCAGTAATTGTCGACGTCTGCCTGGGTAATACCGGCATTCGGGTCGGTTGCCGGCGGGGGATTGAACCCGGAAGCCGGCGGGCCGGGAAATTCCATCGGATTGGCGTAAACTGCCATAACGGCATTGTTAACGTCCTGGCCCAGCTGCTGGAAATCCACCATGAACCCCTGGTTCACGGTGACGTCATCCAGTTTGAGGCTGTCGACCTTCTGCCGCAGGTCGCCGGTAAACTCGATTCGGTCGAGCGCGGAATGCCGCTCGGTCTTGTTGAGGCGGTCATTGAGTTCGTCCAGTTCCTCGCTGAGGTCCTGGATCTGCTTCTGGAGCTGCTGCATCATGGCCTCTTCGCTGTCGGCGGCGAGGCCTGCGGCAGGCAGAAGCAGCAGCCCGGCCAAAAACAGGTTCAGAAATCTGGTCATACCTGGTCTCCTTAACGAAAAGAATAAATAACAGATGACGGATTAGCCGCAGGTGGCAGGCTGGTCGGAATCCGCCGCGAAATCAAAAAGGAATTGGTTGATGTCTTTCAGATCCTGCTCGGACAGGCTTTCCATGGCCGCCGGGTCATGGTCCATTTTTTCGAAGAAGCGGTCCCACTGGGCCATGGTCTTCGACATGGGGGTCAGTTCGCCGCCTTCGCCGCCGGAACCGTGGCAAATCTTGCAGTTTTTCTTGTAAAGGTACTTGCCCTTGCGGGGGTTGCCGCCTTCCGCTGCCAGCACCGAAGCGGCGAAAACCAGAACCAGGGCCAGAGCCAGAACCGACTTAAGCGTTTTTTTCATGATCAAGCCTCCCAAAAAGATGGTTTGAGTTGCGACAATGCCGAGTTTTTTACTTTATAAAGCGATTGCCTGGTTGCACGGTGAATTCGGATGAAACCTATACCATGTTTTGAATATTCAGAATTCACTATCTATGCCAATTTTCCAGGTCCACCTGATTTCGGGCATATTGCCCGGATCTGGGCAAGTTGGAACCCGGCCATGGTCAAGATATTCTGTGATATGGCTATATGGAATAAGTGAAATGGCTGGAGACCGGACGGCGATTTCACCGTTCCGGCTTTTTTGTCTGGATTTGACTATGGATGGGCGAATGCCAAAGGAAAAAAGCGGGACCGTTTATGCCGGTCCCGCTTTTTTGAGAAGAGTCAAAGTTGTGCGCGAAATCTATTCGCGGACATAGGTATTGATATCGGTTTCGTGGACCATGCCCATCAACCGGGCATACTCGGATTCTATGATCTGGTAGTGATGGTCAGTCGATGTGGCATTCTGCTCGTAAACTTTCTTGATAGCGGGATCATCGATTTTTGCCGCCATTTTCCGCAGATGCTCAGCAAGGTTCTGTTCCTTCTGCATGGCCAGTTCCATGGCCTTGCGCTCGTTGAGATCCTCGACGTTGATGCCGCCGAGATCGCCGAGCCATTCAGAGCTGTCGTCCGTGCCGGACTGCATGAAACTTTCGAAATCGAGATCGTCGCCGGGGTAGACGTCATAGAACCACTCGGCGTGCTCCCGTTCCTCGCGCGCCAGAAGTTCGAAGACTTTCTTGGCTCCGGGGTTTTTCATCATGGCAGCGCCGCGCTTATAGAAATCCATGGCGTTTTTTTCAGTCTGGATGGAGCGCCGGACGGCCTCCTTGAGATCGAGCGTGCTGGACATCTTCTCCTCCTTTGTGAGTTCAGTGCTTGTATTCGGTGGTTGGTCTTTGATCCCGGGCAACGGTTCCCCCCGGGGAAAATCTCGTAATATTATTCGCCGGTCGCGGCGGGGGCAAAGACCCGCTGGCCCAACTCCTCGTCCAGCCTCAGCAGGCCGTTGCCGTCATTGCCGATCCGCTCCAGCTTTCTGACGATCAGACCGAAGGTCGCTTCCTCCTCAACCTGCTCAGTCACGAACCACTGCAGGAAGATCTGCGTGGCGTGGTGGCCATCCTGCTTGGCCAGATCCATCAGTTGGTTGATCCGCGAGGAGACGAATTTTTCATGCTCCAGAGCATATTCGAAGCAGGCCAGAGGAGATTCGTAATCATTCTGGGGCGCGTCGAAGCCACGCATTTCGGTCCGGTTGCCGGCTTCGCAGATAAAATGAAAAAACTTTTCGCCGTGGGTGAGTTCTTCGAGGGCCTGATTCCGCATCCATGAGGCAATCCCCGGCAGGTCCTCGGCTTCGAAGTAGCCGGCCATGGCGAGATAAAGATAAGCTGAAAGAAACTCGTTTTTCATTTGCTCATTCATTGCATCGAGCAGCTTTTCACTGAACATAAAAGGCTCCTTACCTAGTTTAATGGTCAAAATAATTCTCTTATTATATCCCAGTGAGATTGAACTTGGCAACCAGGAAAAGGCAGAGCCGGACAAATCGGCGATGGCCCGGCTTTGTGCTTTACGGTGAATTTTCAGTATAGTCAGAATTTTATCACAAGATTTTGGGGAACGACTGATTTTTTGCCAGCAGAGATAATTTCATTCAGGTCTGGCGAGAAGAAATGCGAGAGTTTTAAAACGAACGAAAGAACGGCTTCCACCCTTTGCCCTGTGAGTTTGAAAGACAGCGATTTCTCGTTAATCCATCGTAACTATGTTAGACTCGTGAACAGGGTTTCGACCGGGTCCGACCATTTGTTCAGGAACCTTCTTATTATGATTATCCGTAGCGCCAGCTTTGCGACCAGTGCGACTTCGCTGAAGACTTGCCCAGACCCCCAGTGGCCGGAAATCGCTTTTGCCGGCCGCAGTAATGTCGGCAAAAGCAGTCTCATCAACAGCCTTCTTAAACGGCGCGGACTGGTCCGGACCTCGTCAACTCCAGGCCGCACGCAAATGCTCAATTTCTTCGCGGTCAATGAGCAATTCTATTTCGTCGATCTGCCGGGTTACGGCTTTGCCCGTGCACCGCGCAGCGTTCGTGAACGCTGGGTGCCGATGGTGCGCAACTATCTGGAAGAACGTCCCAATCTGCGGGCCGTCGTCTGGCTGTTGGATGTTCGACGCGAACCGACGGCGGAGGATCTCGAGTTTCTGGATTGGCTGGAGGTTAATGAACGGCCCACGGTGCCGGTGGTGACCAAGGCGGACAAGGTCAGCCGCAGCCAACTGAGCCAGCGCCTCAATGAGATCGGCCGGTGTCTCGGACTCAACCCGGAACTGCTGGTGCCTTTTTCCGCCCAGACCGGGCAGGGCCGGGATCTGCTCTGGGAGATGCTTGACGATCTTCTGGGACCGCCAGCAATCTGAGGTCTTCTTGACCGAGTATGGGCTGGGAATGTAAACCACTTCAGGAACCGGTGTCGCTCCAGACATGAAAACAACCCGTCTGTATCTGGTCCGCCACGGACAGGTGGAGGGCCACGAGCTTAAACGTTATAATGGCCAGGCCAACGTTCCCCTTACCGAGCAGGGCCGCAGGCAGATGGAGCGTGTGTGCGAGATGCTGAGGCGCTGTCCGCTGCAGGCTGTTTATGCCAGCGACCTGGATCGCTGCCGCTACGGCGCAGAACATCTGGCCGAAAAACTGGCAATTCCGGTTTTTTGTGAACCGGCTCTGCGCGAATTGGACTGCGGCGAATGGCAGGGCCGGCCCTGGTCGGCGTTACAGGCCGATTTTCCTGAGGAGTGGCGGGCTCGCCTGAAGGATGTGGTCCATTACCGTTTCCCCGGCGGGGAGAGTTATCAGGATGCAGCCCGGCGGTTGCGACCCATGCTGCGGAACCTGCTCGGCCGGCATGCCGGCCAGGCCTTCGCGCTGTTCGGTCACGGCGGCACCAATCGGATCATCCTGTTGGATGCCCTGGGTGCTCCCCTGGCTTGCGCGTTTCGGATCGTCCAGGATTTTGCCTGCGTCAACATTATTGATTATCATGCTGACGGCAGCCACCGGGTCCTGCTGATGAACGGCACCTCGGCTTACCCATGCGAGCCTGCTTGACGACGGCGGGATGAAGGGATAGGCTGTCCCGGGAAAGGGCCCGACTCCTGTCGCGGCACCGGAAACTGGAGAGGAAGCGACCCTATGAAAAGAATTCATGTTATTGGCGCCGGAGTCGAAGGCCAGGAGGGGTTCAGCGGGCGCGCGCTGGACCTGATAAATAATGCTGCCTTGCTCATGGGTGGCGCCCGCCAACTCGCCCTGTTTCCCGATTTCTCCGGAGAAACTTTGCAGATTGACAACAATCTCAGCCAGGTCGTCGAGAATATCGAGAAGGCTTCCGGAACCGTGGTGGTCCTTGCCTCGGGGGACCCGTTGTTTTTCGGCATCGGCCGCTATCTGCTGCGCAATCTGCCGGAGACGGACCTCGAATTCGTGCCGAATGTCAGTTCGGTCCAGTATGCTTTTTCCAAGATCCGCGAGCCTTGGGACGATGCTATTTTCGTTTCGGTGCACGGCCGGGGCCTGAACGCCGCCATCGACCAGATCGTCGCCCATGACAAGATCGCCGTCTTGACCGACGAGGTTAATACGCCCCAGGCCGTCGCCCGCAAGCTGATCGAGCGCGGCCGGGACGGCTACACCGTCTATCTTTGCGAGGACCTCGGTTCCGCTGACGAACGGATCCAGCAGACCGATGTCAAGGGCTTGCTGGAGATCGAGGCGGCCGCACTGAATGTTCTGATCCTGATCAAGGAGTACGAAGCGGGCGGCGAGGGAGCCCTGCCGGGAATCGGCATCCCCGACGAATCATTTGCCGCGGTCAAGAAGCTGATGACCCGCGAGGAGATTCGCGCCATCTGTCTGGCCAAACTTCGCTTGCGGCATGACATGACCCTCTGGGATGTCGGCGCCGGCTCGGGGGCGGTCAGTATCGAAGCCGATCATCTGCTGCCCAACGGCCGGGTCTTCGCCATGGAGCGCAATCCCCAGAGCCAGACCTATCTCAAGCAGAACCTGAACAGCCTGGGGTCCCGCAATGTGACGCTGGTGGCCGAGGAGGCTCCCGGCTGCTTCGAAGACCTGCCGGATCCGGACCGGGTCTTCATCGGCGGGTCCGGTGGCCATTTGTGGGAAATCCTCGAGGCTGTGGACGGTCGGCTGCCCCCGGAGGGCAGGGTTGTGTTGACGGCCGTGACCCTGGACACCCTGACCTCCGCCAGCGAATTTTTCGAAAACGCCGGTTATCATCTCGAAGTGACCACCGTCAATATCGCCAAGACCAAGCCGTTCACCGATTACAAGATGTTCGAAGCCTTCAACCCGGTTTTCGTTGTCGTCGCCGACAAGGAATAAACGGCTGTCGCGCACCTTTCCCCGGTCCGGCGTGTCCTGACAGGTTTTTGCCCGATGCCGAAGTCTCTCTGGTTCCGCGAATATTCCCTCGAAGATCTGGGATTTCTGACGCGGCACAACATGGTCGAACACCTCGACATCCGGTTGACCGAACTCGGATCGGACTTTTTGCGCGGAACCATGCCGGTCGATCATCGCACCCATCAGCCGGCGGGGCTTTTGCACGGCGGGGCCTCGGTGGCGCTGGCCGAGACCCTCGGCAGTTTCGCCGCCAATCTCTGCGTCGATCCCGCGGAGAAGGCCTGTGTCGGTCAGGAAATCAATGCCAGCCACCTGCGTTCTGTGCGGCAGGGCCTGGTCACCGGGACCGCACGCTCCCTGCATCTCGGCCGCAGCTCACAGGTCTGGCAGATCGAGATCGTCGATGACCGTGATCGGCTGGTCAGTATCTCGCGGCTGACGGTCGCGGTGGTCAAGAAAGGTCACGGCGGCGGCCAGCTTAAAAACCGGAAAAGCTGAAAAAGGAGACTTTTTCACGCCCCGCCGCACATCAGCGCCATCCGTTGCGTCTCATTCGGGACGAAAAAACCTCCCGTACCTGTCGGCAGCCTGCTCCGGACCTTTTTTATGAACGTCGTTTCGGCACCCGGCCCTTTTTCCACTCTGTTTTGATCTGCATCAAACCAATATTCGCCGGAATCGCTATACTGGACATCAATGACTGAAAAGGAGACGGCAGATGTCCGAAACACGCGTGCAAAAAGATATGACGGTTAAGGAAGTGCTGGACCGGTGGCCGGAAACCCTCGAGGTCTTCCTGGCCAGCGGCTTCGAAATCTTCCGCGAGGAAAAGCGGCGTGCCAGCCTCGGCGCGTTTTTGACCCTGGAGCGGGCGGCCCGGACCAAGCAGTATGATCCCGACAATTTCCTGGGCCTGCTGCAGTGCCGGATCGACGAGCAGCGCAGCCAGCCGGATGTCACCATGAAGACCACCCGCCGGGCCGGCGGCGATATTCAGGTGGCGGGTCTGCTGCCCTGTCCGGTCCGTCTGCCGCTGCTGGAAAACTTCGATGCCTTTATCGAGAACTTCAGCGCGCGGACCGGGCTTTCGGTCGGCTACCAGTTGGAGGCCGCGTCGGTCGGCGCCGACTGGATCGAACAGAACATTCAGGGGATCGAAGATCCGGCCGAGCTGCCGGACATTTTCGTTTCCGCAGGCTTCGAGACCTTTTTCGACCGCAGGACCATCGGCCGCTTCAAGGAGCAGGGCGTATTCATCGATGTCACGGCCGATGCGGTCAACGGCGATTTCGCGGATCTCGACCTGCGCGACCCGCAACGGGATTACTCGATGCTGGCCGCCGTCCCGGCGGTGTTCATGGTCAACCATGCCGAGCGCGGCGATCTGCCGGTGCCGCGTCGCTGGGCGGACCTGCTGCGGCCGGAACTGGAGCGCAAGGTGGCCCTGCCGGTCGGCGATTTCGATCTCTTCAACGCCATTCTACTGGCCCTGCACAAGGAACATGGCGACGCCGGCATCGAACAGCTGGGCCGCTGCATGCTCAAATCGATGCACCCCTCGCAAATGGTCAAAAACGCCAAGCGGGTCGCCGAGGAAAAGCCTTTTGTCACCATCATGCCTTATTTCTTCACGAAAATGGCCGGCATGGTCGACAGCCTGGAAATCATCTGGCCGGAAGACGGCGCGATCGTCAGTCCGATCTTCATGCTGACCAAACGCGCCAGTCTGGACGGCGTCCGGCCGATCGCCGAATTCATGGCCGGGCGCGAGGTCGGCGAAATCCTGGCGCACAAAGGATTGTTCCCATCGCTGCATCCGGAGGTGGACAACCGGCTGAATTTCGACCATCCCTGGAAGTGGATCGGCTGGGACTATATCTATCGACACGACATCGGCGCGCTGATCCGTCAGACCAACCAACGGTTCGAGACGGCGATGCACGCTACGGCATAGCTGTCGGGCTATCCAATTGCCTCCAAGGAGAAAAAACATGCGATTCCTGACGGTTTCCGGACCGCCCTCCTCGGGCAAGACATCGGTCATCCTGCGCGTCATCGAGGCTTTGCAGGCCCGCCAGAAGCGTATCGGAGTGGTCAAATTCGACTGTCTGCTGACCGAGGACGACCAGCGCTATGCCAAGAAAGGCGTGCTGGTGAAAAAGGGCTTGTCGGGCGCACTGTGTCCCGACCACTATTTCGTCAGCAATATCGAAGCCTGCGTGACCTGGGGACACGAGAACGACTGCGAATACCTGATCAGCGAAAGCGCCGGGTTGTGCAATCGCTGTTCGCCGCATATCCAGGAGATCACTGCGATCTGCGTCATCGACAACCTGAGCGGCACCAATACCCCCCGCAAAATCGGGCCGATGCTGAAATCGGCGGACATTGTTGTGATCACCAAGGGTGACATTGTCTCCCAGGCGGAGCGTGAGGTGTTCGCTTCGCGGGTCAAACAGGTCAATCCGGGTGCGGTCATCATGCACGTCAACGGCATCACGGGGCAGGGTGCCTTTGAACTGACCAGCCTCTTCGAAAAGGCTTCGGACATCGAAACCCTCAAGGGCCGGAAGCTGCGCTTCTCCATGCCGGCGGCCCTCTGCTCCTACTGTCTGGGAGAGACCCGCATCGGTGAAGAGTACCAGACCGGCAACGTCCGAAAAATGGACATGGAATGAGGAATCCAGCATGAATTATGATGATCTGTTGCAGACCTCAATGCGGGAGTTGCTGGCCCAACACCCCTATATCGAGGATTTCCTGACGTCCTTCGGCCTGCAGGTCACTCCGGTAGAGCGGACCCTGCAGGCTTACCTTGACGATCTCGATCCGGACACTCTCGAAGACCTCGGCGTCGACGCCGAACAGCTGCGCGACGGCCTGCGGGAATTCATTGACGGTATGCTGGCCCTGGCCGACCCGATGGAGCGTGTGCAGAGTCTGACCATTCTAGGCGGGCGCGACAAGTCCGGACGTGGCGAAGATCTGGAACTGACGCTGCGGCCGGGCGAGGTGACCTGCATCGTCGGGCCCACCGGTTCCGGCAAGAGCCGGCTGCTGGCCGATATCGAATGGGTCGCCCAGGGCGATACTCCGACCGGCCGGCGGATCCTGATCAACGATGAGGTCCCGGACGGCAAGTGGCGGTTTTCCACCGAGTACAAACTGGTAGCCCAGCTGTCGCAGAACATGAACTTCGTTATGGATCTTTCCGCCGAGGAATTCGTCACCATGCATGCCGAAAGTCGCCTGGTCGACGAGCCGGAGCAGAAAGTGGCGTTGATTCTCGAGCGCGCCAATCAACTGGCCGGTGAAACTTTTTTGCCCGACACCCCGGTCACTTCACTGAGCGGCGGCCAGTCCCGGGCGCTGATGATTGCCGACATGGCCATTCTCAGCAAGTCGCCGATCGTTTTGATCGACGAAATCGAGAATGCCGGCATCGACCGCAAAAAAGCGCTGGAACTGCTGGTCCGGGAAGAGAAGATCGTGCTGATGGCCACCCACGATCCGATCCTGGCTTTGATGGGCGACCGGCGCCTGGTGGTCCAGAACGGCGGCATCGCCAAAGTCATTGTCTCGAGCAGAGCGGAACGCAAAAATCTGGCCACCCTGGAGGCATTGGACAACCGGCTGCTGGCGCTGCGCAACCGGATTCGACTCGGCGAGACTCTGGAAGAGGTTTAACAGGCTGTTAAAAATGAATTTTAGATCTGCAAGGTTGACTGCTAGGTTTTGACATCTGGCCTGCAGAGAAGTTACTAAAGTCAAAGGCTCAGACCACCACCCGGTTCAACTGACTGAAATCGGTAAGGCCGGCGAAAATCTTCTGGATACCATCCATGCGCAGGGTGCGCATGCCTCCCTCGATCGCCAGGCCCCTGAGGTCATCCACGGAGAGATTCTGCTTGATGGCTTTGCGGATGCCCGCCGAGTTCATCAGCAACTCCTGAACGGCCAGGCGGCCGCTGTAACCCAGCCCCTGGCATTCGGCGCAGCCCGTGGCTTTCATGAGCTGCAGTTCTTCGGAATAAGCCGGCAGTCCATCCTGCTCGAACAATTCGGGACCATAAGCCGTGACCAGTTCATCATACTCAGGCCGGCTCGGTGTATAGGCGGTCCTGCAATGGCTGCACAGGCGCAGGACGAGTCGCTGAGCCACGATGCCAAGCATGGAATCGGAGAAATTATAGGGGTCCAGGCCCATCTCGAGCAAGCGGGTGACGGTTTCCGGGGCGTTGTTGGTGTGCAGGGTACTGAACACCAGATGACCGGTCAGGGCCGCGCCGATGGCTGTCTTGGCGGTGGCTGTGTCGCGCATTTCACCGATCATGATCACGTCGGGATCAGCGCGCAGGAACGAACGCAGGGCCTGCTCGAAGGTCAGACCGATCTTGGCGTTGATCTGGACCTGGCGCAGGCCGTTCTGGGTGATCTCCACCGGATCCTCGGCGGTCCATATCTTGCGGTCGGGGCCGTTGATTTCGGCCAGGCCGGAATGCAGGGTGGTGGTTTTCCCCGAACCGGTGGGGCCGACGCAGAGAATCATCCCGTAAGGCCTGCTGAGCAGGGTCCGGAAATCGACAAGGTTGCGGTCGGAAAAGCCGAGCTTGTCAAGCGGAAAGATATGGGCGGCATTCAGAATGCGCAGCACCGCATCTTCCTGACCACCGATGGTCGGCATGATCTCCACCCGGTATTCGATCCGCTCATGATTGCGCTTGAGCAGGATCTTCCCCGACTGCGGGCGCCGTCGCTCGGCGATATCGAGTTTGGCGATGATTTTGATTCGGGAGACGATGGCTGCCTTGTAGGCCGGAGCGATCTGGTGGACGGTGAAGCAGACCCCGTCCTTGCGATAGCGGATTCTCAGGGGCTGCGGGCCCAGGCCCGGTTCAAAGTGTATATCGGAAGCCCCGCGCCGGAACCCATCGATCAGGACTTTGTTGACCAGATTGATGACTTTCGAGTCGGACTCGGTGACCGTCTCAATCTCCCGGCTTTCTTCGAGGACCACATCCTCGCCGTCGAGTTCGCCGATCAGTTCCTCAACGGAATCCTCCATGACCTCGAAATAACGGTTGAGATAATCGGAGATCTGCGCCGCGCTGGCGACAACCATTTCAATGTGTCGCTCGGTGGCGAAGCGAAGATTTTCGCTGATCGTGGGATCGGTGGGAGTCGAGGTCGCGACCACTAGACGACCCGGACCGGTTTCGACCGGCAGAACCTGCATCTTTTCGATGATTTCGCGAGGCAGGCTTTTGATCGCTTCCGGGTCGGGCGGGGTTTTCTCCAAATCAACAATGCGCAGGCCGAACTTGCGAGCCAGAGCGGTCAGCAACTGGTGCTCGGTGATCAATCCCTTGTCGATCAGAATCTGGCCGATGCGTTTGCGCTTGCCCTTTTCCTGTTCCTTCAGCGCCTCATCAACCTGTTGCTTGGTCACCAGGCCGGCTTCGATTAGAATGTCGCCGACCCGGATATTGCTGTGTTTACTGCCGGTTCGGGCCGAGCGTATGACTTGGTCGACATGCTCCTGGGGAACCCGGTTACGATCGGAGATGATTTCCCCCAGCCGACGGCTACGCAGCTTTTTCTGGTCCTCGAGCGCCTGGTCGACGTCTGCGGAAGTAACAAAACCCATGCGTTTCAGGAATTCACCGATCGGCTTGTCCTTCTGCCTGCGCTTCAGGCCCTTTACGGTGAAGAAAATGGTGAAATAATCGCAGTGGGAATCAGTGGGGTGGGCAAAGAAGCCAAAGCGGTGCAAAGTGTTTTTTTTCAGCCGGACATGAAATTCTTCGCCTTTGAGGGTCTGCAGATCCTCGAAAATTTCGTCATCGCCAAACGACCCGGGCAGCTCGGGGGAACCGAGAAACTTTATGTAGCTGACGTCGACCAAAGAAAATTGCTGTATTTTTTGTTGCAGGTCGCGAATCGTGAAGGTTTCGCTGTCCGGGTCGAATGGCTCAGGTAGAAACCCGGCAGCTTTCGTACCGTCGAGAAATCGAATGAAAACTTCTTTGATCATCGACAGCTGTCCCCGCTTTCCGCCAAACGGCAAAGAGTTTCTCCCATTGTAAGGATTTTCTGGGGATTGCCAAGGACAATTTCCTGCGCCGCCAAGGCGAAGATCAGGATTTGCGGTTTAACGATTCATAAAGAGCTATCTGCTCGGCCATGCTCAGCTTTTTGCGACAGCCGGAAGACGCCTTCAGGCACAGCCGGCAGCGATCCTCGGAGCACCACTGGCACTGGCGGCAATCCGGACAGGGATGTTTCTGTGGTTGACTTTCCATAAATGATTATACTCGTTTCACCGATCACCGATCACCGATCACCGATCACCGATCACCGATCACCGATCACTCTCCACAGCTCATTCTACATCCCGGGATCCGAGCGGAACAAGTCCCAGGCGGTCGAGCATACGCCGGCGCTGGACGTAGAGGTAGCATGCTTCACAGAATTCCGCGGCCAGCAGCAGAATGATGCCGAAGGCAATTCCGGGAAACGACCAGCCGGGCATGACAACCAGGGGCCAGCAGAGCAACAGGAACAGAGCCTTGTAGAAGGTCGATCGCCCCAGCAGGTGGGTCTGGTGGAGTCCGGCGAACCAGCCCCGCAGCAGGTTGACACCGCCGTAAAGCACCGGGAACAGTGCACAAATGGCCAGGGGCCAGATAATATACTGACGCATTTCAGCATCCAGCCCCATGGCCCTGCCGAGAATCAGCTGATTGAGGGGTCCGGCAACGGCCAGCATGATTACCGCCATGGCCAGACTGAGGTGGCGGTAGAAGCGCAGCAGCACCTGAGTGTCAGACACCTGCCGGATCAGGGTCAGATAGGCCTGCTGGAGGTTGCGCATCGGCCCGGCCAGCAGGAACAGGAAACCGCGGATGACCCCGAAGGCGGCCAAAGCCAGGGTGCCGTCCGGCAGACGGCTGATAATGGCATTGATCAGCAGGGGAATGGTCTGCTGCAGACCGGACGAGTAGGCCAGCGGAAACGCAAACCGGAAAATTTCGCCGAATGATCGACGGTCGTCTTCTTCAGCCGGCAGGTGAACCCGCCACGCGAACAGCCCCATCACCAGGGTTTCGGTGATCACGCAGAACAGCAGGGCAAAAGCGGCGACTTCCGGGCCGCTGAACAGCTGTTGACCCAGCCAGAGGTAACCGAACAAGGCGGCGATGCGCACGCCGGTCGCCAGCGACACCAAACTGGTCCGGCGAGCCTGAATCACCAATCCCTGAAAGAGACCGCGCAGTCCGGTGAAAAAAGGCAGGAAAACCAGCAGGCCCAGAACCTGCCGGGCGCCTTCGGCAACGTCCGGGGTCACCCCCAGCAGCCTGTTCAATACCAGGGTGCCGACCGGGGTGAAAGCCAGCAAGGCCAGCATCAGCGAGACGTAGCCGGCCAGCAACAGAATGAACAGGAAGGTCGCTCGGAAGGACTGCCGGCCGCGGACCATGGCGATGGTCACTGTATGATTCTGGTAGGAAGGCGAAGCGACGAACAGATGCAGCACCATGGCCACCGAAAAGGAGGCCAGAGAAACGACGGCATCCTCCAAACGTGCCAGCCCGGCGTTGATGATCGTATGCGAGAGGCTCATCAACTGCACGTTGAGCAGCAGCGGAAAGAAGAACCAAGCCGTGGTCCGCCATGTCAGTCCGGTCCCCTGCTTCATGTGGATGCCGGGTCCAGCAACAAGGCCTGCAATTCACGCGGGGTCGCCGCCTCCAGGTCGCGCATTTCACCACGATGGTCGCCGGTGCCCCAGCCGCAGAAGCAGGTCGACACCCCGGCGGCACGGCCGGCCAGCAGGTCGTTGGCATGATCGCCGATCATGATGGCGCTGCGGGCATCGCGGCCCAGCTTTACCAGCGCTTCAGCAACCGGGTCCGGGGCCGGTTTCTTTGCGGAAGTGCTGTCGCCGCCGATAATTACCGGGAAGTAGCATCGCAGGTTCAGCCGATCCAGCAAGATGAGGGTTGGCTTCAAAGGTTTATTGGTGACCACCGCCATGGCTTTGCCTAGACAGGCGTCCAGAAGAGAAAATATGCCCGGATAGGGGGCTGTGGTATCGGTCAGGTGTTTGCTGTAGATGTCCAGGAAGCGTTCCAGGTGCGCCTCGCTGTACCGGCCCGGCGGCAGGGAGCGGCGGACCAGAAGTGCGGACCCGTCGCCGATGTAACCCGCTACCGTGGTTTGCTCGAGGGGGGAGAGCCCGCTTTCCCTGCGCAGCAGGTTGATCGAGGTCGTCAGGTCCCGGGTTGAATCGATCAATGTGCCATCAAGATCGAACAGCAATGTGTCGAAGTTGTTCATGCCATTAGTAAAGACAGGGCTTAAAAAGAAACGGCAGAATGATCAGTCGGAGTGATACTGACGTTCTCCGAAAATCGCGGTGCCGACGCGGATCAGGGTCGCGCCTTCTTCGATGGCGACCCGGAAATCATGGGTCATGCCCATTGACAACTCCTGCATGACGACGTTGGGCAGCCGGCAGGCAGCGAGCTGGTTGGCCAACTGGCGCAGCTGGCGGAAATAGGGACGGACGTCTTCTGCATCGGGGCAATAGGGGGGGAGGGTCATCAGACCGCGGATTTTGATGTTGCCCAGGGCAGCCACGGCGCGGACCAGGCCTTCGGTTTTTTCCGGGGCGGCGCCGGACTTGCTTTGCTCATCACCAAGATTGACCTGGATCAGGACCTCCGCCGTGCGGTCGGCCTTGCGCCATTGCTTGCTGATCTCCTTGGCCAGGGAAAGGCGGTCGACGGAGTGAATCAGGGTGACCCGGTCGACCAGATACTTGGCTTTGTTGCTCTGCAGGTGGCCGACGAAGTGCCATTCGGCGCGCTGGCCGAGACGGTCGGTTTTTTCCACGAGTTCCTGGACATAACTTTCGCCGATTAGAGTCTGTCCGGCAGCCAGAGCCTCTTCAATCAGTTCCACGGGCTTGGTTTTGGCAATCGCGACCAAGCGCACCGCATCGGGGTCCCGGTCGCACTGCCGGCAGGTTGCGGTCATCTGCTCCCGTATTTTGGCGAGGTTGGCAGCGATGTTCATGGTCTTGTTCAGCTCCGGCTCCGCAGGGTTTCAGGCAGGGGGCGTTATTCCGGAAAGCGGCCGCCAGGCTCCCACTTGCTCGAGCATCGCAACCGTTTCACAGAGGGGCAGGCCGACGACATTGGTATAGCTGCCTTCGATCCTCGGCACCATGAAGGCGCCGATGCCCTGGATCGCGTAAGCGCCAGCTTTGTCGAACGGCTCACCGGTAGCAATGTACTCCCCGATTTCGGCTTCTGTCAACTGCTTGAACCAGACCCGCGTGGTCACAGCACTGCTGAGGGTTTTCCCGGTTTCGCGATCATGCAGGGCGAGACCGGAAATGACCCGGTGGGCCCGCCCCGACAGGCTGCTCAGCATGACGGCGGCTTCAGCGCCGTCAGCGGGTTTGCCGAGGATCACCTCATCTCTGACCACGACTGTGTCGCTGCCGATGAACCAGCGACCGAAGACATCACTGCGGCCGGCCACCTCCATGGCTTTCGCTCTGCTGAGACGAGTGACATGCGCTTCCGGCGTTTCCTCCGGCAGAACGGATTCTTCGACGTTGCTGGTTATGACCTGGAACTGCAGCCCGACACGGGCCAGCATTTCGCGGCGCCGGGGGGAAGCTGAAGCAAGGACGATCGGCAAGATTTCGGCCACGAAAAACTCCTGAGACGAGGGGCGAAAAATGGCATCCGGCCGAAAAACAGCCGATGAATTCATGAAGGAGCAGGGCATACTACAGCGGTTTCCGGTCAGTGGTCAACGTCAGTGGGGATTGCGAAGTCGTTCCGGAATGTTACCCTGAAAGAAGGATGCATGATGCGGTACCCGATCCCCTATTATTGCCGCAACCAACAAGGAGAAGATTTTGGACGATTTACGGCTCAAGCCGGCTGACCTGCGCTGGATTTGCGATCCGAATCAGTTTGAATTCGAGACAACCGCCGAACTGCCGCCGCTGGAGGGCACCATTGGCCAGGACCGGGCGCTGACGGCGATCGACTTCGGACTCGGCATCAAGAACAGCGGCTTTAACCTGTTTATTCTCGGCCATCCGGGCAGCGGCCGTTCCTCGACCATCAAAAAAATTCTCAAGTCCCGGGCCGGTGACATGCCGGTCCCGGATGACTGGTGTTACCTTCATAATTTCGAAGATGATACCGGAGCCACTGCCATCCGGCTGCCGGCGGGCAAAGGGTTTGAATTCAAGAAGGACGTTGAACACCTGGTCGAGCGGCTGGCGGAAGAGGTGCCCAAGGTTTTTGAAAGCAAGGATTACCAGGACCGTAAAAAGGAGATTACCGCAAAATACCAGGAGCAGAAGAAACAGCTGTTTGAACAGTTGGAGGAGGACGCCGGCGCCAGGGGCTTCACACTCCAGCAGACGGCGAGCGGTTTGATCCTGGTGCCGCTCAAGAAGGGAAAACCTCTTTCCCAGGAAGAATACGAACAGCTTGCCGATGAGGACAAGGCCGAGGTCGAAGCCAAAGGCGCGAAACTGCAGGAACGGATCAACGAGGTGCTGCATGAGATCCGTAAGATCGAGGAGGAAATGCGGGAAAAGATCCTCGCTATGGAGAAAGAGACCCTTTTTTACAGCATGGGCCACCTGTTCGAAGACCTCGAACAGAAATACGCTGAATTCGAATCCGTCCTCAAGCACTTCGAGCAGTGCAAGCAGGACATTCTCGATCAACTTGAGGCGTTTCGCCCCAAGCAGGAGGCCCAGCTTGCCATCGCCGGGCTTGGCGGCAAGCAGGAAGGCCCTGATTTTCAGCGCTACCAGGTCAACCTGCTGGTTGACAACACCCAACTCGAGGGAGCGCCGGTCGTATACGAAGCCAATCCCACCTATTTCAATGTGTTCGGCCGGATCGAGCATGTGATCCAGATGGGCAGCGCAGTGACCAGCTTTCAGATGATCAAGGCCGGCGCCCTGCATCGTGCCAACGGCGGCTACCTGATTCTCGATTGCCGGGAGGTGCTGCTTAACCTGTTTACCTACGAAGCTCTGAAGCGCTGCATCCGCAACCGGGAAGTGAAGATCGAGGACATGACCGAGCAGTTCCGGCTGATGGCGACGGCCAGCCTTAAGCCGCAACCGATCCCCTTCGATTGCAAGGTGGTGCTGATCGGCACGCCGATCTTCTATTACATGCTGTTCCAACTCGACCCTGATTTTCGCAAATACTTCAAGGTCAAGGTCGATTTTGATCAGATGATGAAGAATACCTGGGAAAATGTCCAGCAGCACGCCCTGTTCATCGGCTCGAAATGCAACGAGGAAAAGCTATTGCATTTCGAGCCGGAAGCCGTGGCGCGCATGGTGGAATATTCGTCGCGCCTGATTGAAGACCAGAGCCGTTTTTCATCCAGCTTCATCGATATTGCCGACCTGATTCGGGAAGCCTCCTTCTATGCCGAGCGGGAGGAGCGTGACCGGGTCGGCGGCCAGCATGTCGAACTGGCCCTTGAAGCCAGGATTTACCGTTCCAACAAGCTGGAAGAGCGCATTCAGGAATCGATCGATGAAGGAACGCTGCTGATCGACACAGAGGGATCGGTGACCGGACAGATCAACGGCCTGACCGTCTACCTGCTCGGCGATTACAGTTTCGGTCGGCCGGTGCGGGTCACGGCGAGAACCTTCATCGGCAAGCAGGGCCTGGTCAACATTGAACGGGAAACCAGGCTGTCCGGGCCGATCCACGACAAGGGCGTAATGATTCTCAACGGTTTCTTCGGCGAGCGTTATGCCCGGGAGAGGCCGCTGGCCCTGTCCGCATCGATCTGTTTCGAACAGTCCTATGCCGGTGTCGAAGGCGACAGTGCCTCGACCACGGAACTCTACGGGCTGCTGTCCAGTCTTGCCGATCTGCCAATCAGGCAGGGCATTGCCGTAACCGGTTCCGTCAACCAGCATGGCCGGGTCCAGCCGATCGGCGGGGTCAGTAAGAAAATCGAGGGATTTTTCGCCGTCTGCAAGGGCAAAGGGCTGACCGGCGAACAAGGCGTCATCATACCCGCAGCCAACCGGCGCAATCTGATGCTGAAAACCGAAGTCATCGAAGCCGTCCATGCAGGCAGCTTCCATGTCTGGAGCGTGGAGACGGTCGATCAGGGAATCGAAATTCTCACTGGCGTGCCGGCCGGCGAGCGGGACGCGGATGGCCGCTGGCCCGCCGATTCGGTCAACGGTTGCGTCGACCGCCGTCTGCGGGAAATGACTGAGGCGGCCTCCCGTTTTGCCCAGCAGGCGGGCAAAGAACAGCAGTGAGGAAATGAGATTGTTTAAGGGGGATCTTGAAAATCGGATCTTCTCACGTCAGAAATACTTGATCATCCAGATGCCGACGCACAGCAGCAGGACTCCGCCGATGCGGCCGAGGCTGATCGGGTGCAGCGGGTAGCCCAGCAAGGCGAAATGATCGAAGATCAGCGAGGCGAACATCTGACCTGCCAAAATGGTCGCCACCATGGTGGCGGCGCCAAGTTTCGGGACGAGAATGATGGTGGCGGTGACGAAAAACGCACCCAGCACGCCGCCGATCCAGATCCACCAGGGGTGGCTGACGGCGGCTGCCAGGCTCGGCAAAGGGATCCGCATCAAGAAAATATAAACGATCAGAGCCAGGGTGCCGACCGCAAAGGAAACGGCGGCGGCGATGGTCGGCGAGCGGGTCCAGAGGCCGAGTTGGGCGTTGATGCCGGCCTGGGTCGGCACGGAGATGCCGGCCAAAAGCGCCATGAGGATAAACAGCAGGCTGGTGTGCGACATGATCTGATTCCGTCGGTTAAGGGGGAAAAGTTGCCTGCGGCCAGAAGGAGCCGGCCTTCTGCGGCGCCTTTTCAGCTTTGCAGGGGGGCCAGGTCGTCGAGGGTCAAAATGGCTTCGATATCGCGCCGCTCCGATTTGTTGATGATCGCCGCTATGCCGACCAGACTGGCCTTTGCCTGCTCAATGATCTGCTCGATCGCCTTGCAGGTTGAGCCGACCGCATAAAAGTCGTCGACCAACAGCAGACGCTCATGGGCTGCGATCACCTCCCTGGACACGAACAAAGTGGTCGATTCCTCCTTGGTGAAGGAGTAGCTGGACGCGGCGAAAAAAGCGCCCATGGTCAGCGGTCGTTTCTTCTTGGCGTAGACAAACGGAACCCCAAGATGCCGGGCCACTGCCATGGCGATGCTGATGCCGCTGCTTTCGGCGGTGATCACCTTGTCCACCGGCTGCCCGGCGAAGCGCTCGGCGAGTTCCCGGCCCAGCCGGTCGATCAGCTGCGGATCGACCATGTGGTTGAGGAAATGATCCACTTTGATAATCTTGCCGTCGACAGCGCCTTGCCGTCGGATCCGTTCCAGAAGTTCTGCGGCCATGGGAGTCATTTGCGGTCCTCGCGATCATAGGGCTGGCCAAGGCTGCCGGGCTGCTGGGCGGCCCCTTTCTGCAGACGGATGGTGGAAATTACCAGGACCAGAATGGTGAAAAAATAGGGCAGCATCTGCAGGATGTGGGCACTGACCGTGGTCCCCATGGCCTGGAAGCGCAGCTGCATGGCCGTGATGCCGCCGAACAGGTAGGCTCCGGCCAGCGCCCGGTAACTCGACCAGGAGGCGAAGATGACCAGGGCCACGGCAATCCAGCCGCGGCCGGCGGACATGTTCTCGATCCACATCGGGGTGATTGCCAGACTGAGATAGGCCCCGCCGATACCGACAATGCCGGAGCCGACCGCGACCGCCAGGAAGCGTGTCAGCTGCACTTGTACCCCGCAGGTGTCGGCCGCGGCGGGATTTTCGCCGACGGTGCGCAG
>Ga0102929_1000711_pt1 | contig 19576 bp, 14 predicted proteins | sample SalPonR1_B_D2_MG_FD_78510 | JGI IMG/M metagenome (GOLD analysis project Ga0102929, IMG submission 78510) | Salt pond soil microbial communities from South San Francisco under conditions of wetland restoration - Salt Pond MetaG R1_B_D2_MG | ecosystem: Environmental > Aquatic > Marine > Intertidal... | reverse complement strand
GAAATGCGTTCTCATCGCCGGCCCGAACAGGGGCCCTCCTCCGCCACCAACGATCAAAGTTGCATCCTTCGCGCCCTCCCATCGTTTATCGACCTCTTCAATTATCATCTGTGAAGCGTCGAATGCCGCCTCAGCGATCTTGTTCGTCAGATCTACCTCTTTACCTTGCCATTGGATCTTCTTGAGCCTGATCGCTCTGGAAATCGCCGCGTCCGAGGCGGTCATCCCGAGGTCTTCACGCAAGTATTCTTTAATCCGCCTGATCACATCCGCGATGCCGACCGGCATGCCTCCTGAGGCCCAGTGCGCTGTCTTGCAATCCTCTACGATGGTCCAGTCGGACGTGTACGTTCCGACGTCTATTAGCGCCACCTTCTGCACTTGCAGGGACCTGTCGCGTCGCAGTTGCGAGATGAATAGCCCCATAACCTGCGGCATAACCTGCAGGTCCTCTCGCCTGATGCTCGTCCTGTACCGCTTTCCGTTTACGCGAAACGTGTGCTTTGCGGCGAGCCGCTCTATCAGTGGTTCCGTGCAGGCTCGATAGGCTGCCTGTGGTAATCCCGTGCACAGGTGAATTTTTCCACTGTAGTCTTCCGGCAGCGTCTTCGACAGAGCGGTATAAAACAACGCCAGATAGGCATCACTCTCAAACCACCTATCATCTAACGTGTTCTCGAGTTGACTCGGCATCACGCTGAGCTTCGCTTTCTCACCAACCAGGAACTTTCTCTCCCGAAATTCGACCTCCGCACCCTCGGCTTCCTGGTAGTCGAACGATTCGGATTGCTCGACAGCCCCTGAAAGGCTCGGGAAGAATGCTCTCCCTTCGCTCCACTGGACTTTTGTAAGGCCCGAGCCGACGTCCACAGCAATATCAATCATCTTCCACCTCTTCGTCCTCTCGTGATGCGTTACCTCCAGTCTATTGAGCTCCAGTCTCTATTTTTTGACCCAAACTACTTTTCTCTCAATATCCTGTAACTACGCATCCCACTCGATTCGGAGGTCGTTCCTTGTCCCGCTGCTTGGTCCTTTCGCTTGCCCTTTTTTCCCTAGTCGTCATGGCGTGCAAGTCCGAGCCTGCGATCGATGCGGTTGTGCCCGACCGTGATCTTTCTTCCTTGCTCGATGATGCCGAGGAGCGCCAAGCGTTCCATCAGATCGACCTATCTCTCTCCACCCCTCTTGAGACCGGTCTTGTCCGCTTGTACCGCCTCATGTCCGGAGAGGTTCAGTTCCTCGAGGTTCGCCGCTTTGATCAGACGGACCCCGAGATTCACCTCGGCTACACGGCTCCCGTTAGCGCTTCATCCAGCGTGGTACTGATCCATATCGTCACGGCTGGACTCAGCGCCGGCCGTCCCGACGAATACGTTTGCTTCTCAGAGATTGACCATTCAACGACTCGCCATACGAGCTCCGTTCGCTGTGACCTCTCCAGCACGGTCGCCTACTATTTATCCGCCTCTCGCGTTGGTCGCTCGGGCAAGCATCCTTTTGTCCACGTCTCTGACCGATTCCCGCTTTGGCGCGCTATCGTTGACTCAGATGACAATGACGTCAGCGGCTTCTATTTCTCCGTCTTCGGCACGCTCCAGAACGCTCTGGTAGAAATGGGTTCGGATCGTTTCGACCTAGCGCGCTTCTCCGTGCGTCCCGTTATGGAGACCATCGTCGCTCGATCACTCGATTTGTATCAGCGCCAAGGCTCCCTTAGTGCTTCTCAGATTGTCGAGATCGCCAATCGTGTCACCGATCACACTTTGCCCCTAGAACGGTTGACCCGCTACGAGACGGTTTTCACGCAATTTGCTTATGTCGCTGACGTTGAACTCGACCATACCGGTGGCAGCCTTACAAGACGGTCACGTCAGATTGAGCTTCTCACGATGCGGAGCGAGCTCGTCCGCTTTTTCGTACGCGATGCCCCTTATGAGATGTCCGACTTTCGGACGCATATTGTGCAAAACGTCCACCATGAGCCCCAGGACAATGGGACTTTCGTCTCTTGGGATCCCATACCGCACATGTACGGCTACAATGTCTATTACAATGGGGAGCACGTCTCCTATTCTCGCGTTCCCGGCATTCTCGTCCCCTCCTCTTCGCGCGGCACCGTGACTGTCAAGGCCGTCGGCTATGCTGGGGAATTTGATGGCGTCCACCACGAGCTGGTCGGTCCCACCCTCATCGCAGGATCCGATCATGCCTCTGACTGAGATTCGTGCGGGTCGTATCGGTTGGCTTTCGGGCCCTCCTCGAGATTGCTGCGTTCGACTTGCGGATCATTGCGCCTCATTTCTCCGACAACAAGACTCCCCCTATTCTGTGCGTATTGTGGTGAGTCCCCAGTATGCTCCGCTATTCAGCCATCGACTTGCCCGGAAAGCCGGCGCCTCCCGTGCGGCTCGACACCGCATCCTGGATTTCCTTTCAACGGTTCAATCGCTACAACATCCATCCAAACCCGTTACCGCGGATATTCTGAGCCGAGTCGAGGATCTTGTTCTGGATCATTCATCCGACGGAGATGGCCTTCCACCCTCTAGCCCATTGGATCTTGACGCGCTCGTAGCGGACTCTCCCGATCACCCCATGTCCGTTGCTTACTGTGCCGGGCTTGCCGCAATGGGTTACGTTCACCCGTATTCTCGACTCTGGGATGCGAGTTTCGCACCCTCCGTTTCTCGGGTTTATGTTCATAATTTCGATCTTTTGCCAAGTCAGGCCCAGCAATGGCTGCTCGCTTCTCTTTGTGTTGGCATTGATCTGTTTCTCACGGGTCGCTCATCACCCGCCTGCGTTAACGCCCACGACCCCTCATCACCATCTCCAAGTCCAGGCACTTCCCCGGTGCTTAATCAGGCCTTTGAGACCCGTCATCTCTGCTTCCCGGACAAATCATCCCTTCTGTCTGCGGTCCAAGATGCCATCTCTGATTCTTCCTTGGATGTGGTCTATTGTCCTGATCGCTCTCTCCTTCGCGCTGTTGAAGTTGATCTACTTCTGAAGTCCGTTCCATTTTCTACTTCTGGGTCCTTCTCACTCCTAAACACGGTTTCTTTTCGCGTTCTTGTGGCCTACCTAGATTGGGTGGTTGACCGATCTGATGCCGGCCTCAATGTCTTGCTTGAGATGCTCGGTACTTCCACTGCTCATTGGCGCGCTATCGCTCGTAAACACCGCTATTCATACCGTTTATCCATTGCCGCACCTCGCGCTTCCGTGGATGACCTAGATGAAACCACTAAATCTCACTTGGAGTCGCTCTCAGCCGTTATTTTCTCAACCGGTTCCGACCAGTCCCTTGCCTCTCATCTTTCCTTTCTCAACGACTGGGGAACGTCCCATGTTTCCGGATTTGATTCCGCGGATATTGATGTCCTGATGAGGGGGCTTTCTTGCTCTTCCTTCGATATCACTGCCGATCGCCTCCGTCAGCTTCTCTATACTTCCATTAACGCCGAGACCCCCGGGTGTCCTGCTCTGGCTCCCGTTTCCTCTCGAACGCTTCTTGACTGCGAGCGCGCGTGGCTTGTTGTTGAGCACCCTAACTCGGACCAGCTCGATCGTTCCTTGTCCGTCCTCGCATCTTCAGTTGAGCGAGAACTGGTCGTCTCTTACGTCGATGCAGGAGATTTCAATGCCTAAAGCCCGCGCCAATGCTTCGGATCGTTACTCTGCCCTGGCACGTCAGATTGATAAGAAATATGCCGAGTCTCTGGAGAGTCGCGAAGATCTTAGTCGTCTCATTGACCATACCAAGCGCGTTACGAATATCTCTTGGCGAGATCTCACTCGCTACTTTCTCCCGGATATCCAGCCTGTCGAGAATTGCCTCGGTTCGGATCTGTGCCATTCCCGCTGGCACGGTTTCGGCTCCCGCCCCGGACTGGCCGATCACCTTGAGGTTTCTGTCTATGTCGCTCTTCGTACCCTGGAGACGCTTAATTTTGAGGGCTACTGGAAGAAGTGGTCCGGCCTCTCTAAGCATTCCTTACCGAAGGGCAGCGATCTTTCTCCTGAGGCACTGGCCTCCTTGGATGCTGAATGGCATCGTTCCTGGTTGAAGACCGCGTTTCGTTGCGCCCTTTGCTTGCCCATCGGTTATCTCATCTCTCAGACGGTGATTCGTGGCCACGCCGGGCGTGCTCCTGGTTGGTCGCCTATCGAGCAAGACCTTGATGACTACATCAGCAAGTTTGGAGAAGTCACCTTCTCGACCTCCGAAACCGAACGGATATCACCCAAGCTCGTCAGCGTTTGCACTTATCATCGACTGTTCGATCTGTCTCACGCGCGCGGCGTCCCTATGCTCAGTCTGGCTTTCGCGGACTTCTTCCGTGATAAACCATCGATCGAGAATCCGATTGCTATCGCCTTCCACGATGCTCTGAAGCACTGTTTCTATGACCGCATCTATGATCGTCTTCCCTACTGGTGGTGCCTGCTCCTGAATCATCATTTCCTCTACGATGAGGACTATGTTCCGGTTTCCTGTACCCTTCCGTCTGAGTTCGCTCCTAAACCACGTTTGATTACTCGAGGAACGGAACTCGATACCCAACCGGTTTCACCGCCTTCGCCTTCGGCCTCTTATGTGCCTGAAGCGCCCAGCATGGCTTTCTCTGACTCACAAACCTCTCCTGACTCCGACGTTCTTCTCTCGCCCAGCCCAGATTCATCCGGTGACTCCCCTCGATCCTTGTCCCCTTTAACTCAGCGTTGCATCCAAAACTGTATTGCTTCTGTAGCCTCGGGTGATTATCGGATCAACACCGGAGGTGCATTGTTCCAGGCCGTCAATCGGCACGTCTATCTCGTTGTTCCTCTCTTCTGGCAGACCCTTGCCGCGGATCTTGCCCAGCCGGGCGTAACGGCCGAGACCATCCATCAGCGCTTTGTTGCTGACCTTCTTGTCTGCCCGGCCTCTTCGGAATCGGAGGAAGCAACCTTTGAGATCTACAAGGCGGAACTCAATAAACGCCTCGGCAAAGTACGTGGTCTCCCTCTCACCGCTTTGGGCCTGCGGCTTCTTTTTCCCAATGGGTTTACCTACGGCAACAACCCTGACCTTCGACCTCTTCGCTCTGCTGCGGATGCCTCGGCCGCTTAGGTTGCAAAGCGCGTCTGTATAGCCTAATCTGAACTCGCTAGGTCGTTTTCGACCGCCGGCGTTCGCCGTTACCCCCCGCGCCTTCTGGCGCTTCCCGCCGACGACTCTCCTCAGGAGAGGTGCGTCTGGCGAATCTGTTTCTTGAGAGGTCGTTTCCGACTTCTCCCCATTCCGAGCTGACGGACAACTCAGCACCCCCCTGCCGTTAAGGTACGTGGTTGCCTTGCGGCACCCGTCTCTTTTCGGCTTTTTCTTAGCTAAGGAGACACCACCATGTCGAAGGAAAAAACGACCGTAACCACCGAGTACGGTGAATACGTTCCCCTTTCGCAGCGGTTACCGGACTTTCATCGTGAGTATCCCCATTCTCAGGGTTACTGCATCGAGATAGAGGTCCGAGATCCGCTTTCTTTCAAACCCGGTCTTCTCTCGCTCTACAAGGAGTGCGCCGCCAACGGAGTCTCTCCCGATTCCATTGGCCTTCCGCGTGTTCCTGTCGGGCCCGAGCTTGTCTTCACCGCCAAACTGGTGAAAGACGGGCGCGTCATCAACTCTGCTTCGAGCCTCTCGATAATCTCTTTCGAGAAAGACTTCGCTCGTGCAGAAACCGGTGCTCGTCAGCGTTTGGTTGCCGCTTGCGGCTTCCCTGGCGATCCCTCAGACCTTGAGGAGGCAGGCCTCCTTGGCAACGGTGAACTTCCCGTTGATCTTGGCGGATCTGCACCACCGTCCTCCGATGACGAAGAGGACCTCGAGACCCCCTTCTCCGATTCCGAAGTGGATTACGATGAGCCGGTAAACACCGTGACTCCTCCCGCCACCGAGGCCTCGGAGCTCCCCGCGCATCTACAGAACCAGGTGGACACCATATGTGCGTCCTTGGACGCGAACGGAACCGACTATCAGAAACCCTCGAGCAAGTCTGAGGCCCTGAAGTTCATCCGTTCCCACCGTGGCGGTAATGGAGCTTCGCCATGAGGATCAGCTGCTCTAAGGCGCAGACGATCTCCAATTGCGGGCGCCAGTACAAATACCGCTATATCGATCGGTTAACCACGGTACTTCGGCCTTTCGCTCTCTTCTTTGGTTCGGTGGTAGACAAGGCTGTCAGCAGTTACGTCCATCATCACGCCCTGGGTCAGAATTTCGACATTCTGAGCGCCTTCGAGGAGAGTTTCGATGCCGAGTTGTCTCAACACCAGATCCAGTATCCCCAGCACTGGGACGAAGACGTCGCTCGCGAAGTCGGGCGTATTCTTGTCACCCAGTTCCCCGGGGTCTGGGAACAGTCGAATCTGGTTGCCGTAATCGATCGCGAAGGCATCCCTATCGTCCAGCGGCGCATCATCGTGCCACTGCCGAGAAACCACGAGCTTGAGATGATTCTCGACTCCGTGGTCATGGATACCATGAGCGGCAATATCGCTGTCCTTGATTTCAAGACAACGAGTCAGCTGCTCTCACCCGAGAGTCCTTTCGGCTATAACGCCTTTCAGCTCACTACCTACCAGTATGGAGCTGACAAGGAGCTCGCCGATTATCTCGGTCAGGTTTCCAATGTGGGATTCCAGGAGTTCGTGAAGCGCAAACCACCGAAGACCGCCAAGGGCAAAGGTCCTACCGTCGAGTCCCCTCGTTTCTACCCGAGGCGCTCCGACGAGCAAGTGAAGGATATGTTGCAAACCTATCTTCACAAAGCGGAGGACATTTCCCAGCGACGCTTCACGCGTCCTGTCAACGGTGCGTTCAATAGCCCCTGTGAAATGTGTGACTTCGCACGTTTGTGCGTTCATAACGATCGCCAGGGTATTACTGTCCGTCCTGCTCGACGAGCCGCCTGACTTGCCACGTCAGACCGCTTCCAGAGCACTTCCTGAGGAGAACTTCTAAATGAAGATTGTCAACCATCAGCTTAATAAGCTCCCTGGTCTCGCTGCTCTTCCCGACGAAATCACTGCTGAGGGTTACGACCAGCCGACCGACTACACGCCCAATCGCGATCCCGACTACATCTTCCGTTTGGATGATGTTCGGGTCCTCTTGGGCCACATGACCTCCGACACTTCCGCTGGCCTCCTTCTTTGGGGTCACAGAGGTTCCGGCAAGAGCTCGCTTCCCAATCAGCTCTGCGCCTATTTGAATCGTCCTCTTTTCTCCATGCATGGGCACAGCTCTCTGGAGTGGGAAGACTTTCTTGGCGCCAAGGAGATTGTCGACGGCGACACCATCACCATGGACGGACCTCTGGTCCAGGCATGGCAGATGCCGCTGGCTACATTCTTGCTTGAGGAAGCCGACCGGATCCGAACCCAGGTGAGCGTTGCGCTTAATCCGTTACTCGACGGGTACGATATCGTTCACACACTGGATTCGGGACGCCGGATAAAGCGTGCTAGAGACGTCCGATTGGTCTTTACGGCCAATACCAACGGGCAGGGCGACATGACTGGGGACTACAATTCTGCGGTCTCCATGGACACGTCGCTTCTCGATCGCGTCTGGGCTCACAAGGTCCCCTACCCCTCCCCTGAGGAAGAGTTCACCATCCTCAGAAAAGCCGTCGACTCTCAGATCGGTGATGAGCAGATTCGCAAGTCCATTGCGTTCGCGAACGACGTTCGCTATCTGCATGCCGGTGAGGACACCGAGGTTTCCAGCTCGGCTCAGTCCCTCGACGTCTCGGGTGCTATTCACACCACCATCAGCACGCGCGCGCTTTGCGAGCTGTGGCGTGTGATGTCCAAGTTTCCTTACGTGGACAACCCGATTATCTACGCACTTCGTCTGGTGGTTACCAACAAGTGCACCCCAGAGTGTGCCGACGCCATCCACAAACTGGCCGAGGCTCAATTCGCAGGAGACTGAAGATGACTTCCCCGTTCCGTGTCTTTAAGGGGCCGGGGAATCGATTGGTCGCTGTCAGTGAACGACCGGTAGGAGCAAACTGGATTCTAAAATCCGGTGAGCAAGGCAAGCGCTTGCGTTCGTCTACCATCCCTTCTGATCGTTATCAGCGCATCTCCGCGGTCGAATCCGACCATGTGCCCGATGACTACGATCTCATCTATGAGGGCAAGATAGACGCTTACGGCAATCCTGTTGGCAGGCCTTCTACGGTTTGCTATTGGGAAGCCCAGTCTGTCGATCTCTCGCGTTTCGCGGAACTTCTCCGTGTCTATGTCGATGAGATGCGTTCTTTCGGGGTTAGCTTGCGTTTCACTGACGATATGTCCGGTACTCGGGTTCGCATCGGCCAGACCGAATTTGGGCTGGCTCGCGCTCCCGCACCGGGCACCATCGATTTGAAGGGTAATGGTGCTTCCGCCATTTGTCCTTCTTCTTCCGCCGACCTCCTATGCCTCATTGCTTTGCTCAGTGGCGATCTTCCGATCTCTGTTGTCGACGCAGAAGGCACATCCCTCACCCGAAACCAAGTGGTTAGTCGCTGTTGTTCATCTATCAGCGAGCCTATGTCCTCCTTTCTGGAATCCCATGGACTCGGCTCTTTGGCCACCACGCTTCGGAAAATTAGTACCAACGCGGTTCGTTTCTAGGACCGACACTGACCGAGTGGGCAACCCTTAGGGCTCCCCCTCTCTTTCACACCAAGGAGAAAATCATGTACGCGAACGTGTACGTCGTCGATGTGAGCCTCAATCTCATTGCGGGCACGCATTCGATCACCGAAGCAGACCTCGGTCTTTCGCCCGGCACCCTACCGCCGGATGACCTCGCCACTCTCGGCAATCTGTGGGTGGTCAATAAGAAGCTTCTCGATACCGGTAAGGCCCTTCGCGCCAAGACGAAACGTCTTTTGGCTTCCGTCGGCGTGAAGGTCGGATGCGGAACTGTCGTTACCGCAGCCGATCTGCAGGATCTGACCGATAGTCTTGAAGCGATCAAGACCGAGTTCTATGACTGGAAGGACACTTTCGTTTCATCCTTCGAGTCTGAGCTCGATGACTGGGTTTCTGCACATCCCGAGTATGCAGACTTGATCAGGCGTTATGCGCCGGATCTTAAGCGGGTGGAACGGCGCCTCTCTTATCACATCGATGTGTATAAGTTCGCGGTGCCCCCTTCTGACCCCAATCACCAGGTCCTCGAAAAGACCCTCAAGCGTAGCGGCAACGATATTTCCAAGCGCCTCCTCAGGGAGATCGCGGATTTCTGCGCCGATTCTCACATGGGTTCAATCCAGAAGTCCGGAAGGCTTGTGAAGCAAAATCTCGGGCCGCTTCGCGATACCTTGCTGCCGAAGATCAAGAGCTTTCAGCTCCTTGATTCCTCTCTCTCTGCAGTCTCTAGCCATCTGGAGTCTTTCCTCTGCGACGTCTCGTCGTTCATCGACTCCCAGCCTAAGGGCGAGAAGTACCTTAAGGGTTCCGATCTGGTCCCCTTCGAGGAGCGTCTTTCCCGGCTCTGCAGCGTTACCACCATAGAGCAGCTGATCTCCGCTTCTCCGAAGCGCTCCAGCGTCTCTTTTCCGACCGCGTCGACAAACGAGACCCCTGCGTCTTCGTCGAAGGACTCTGCGAATTCCCAGACTCCGGCGCGGCCCTCCGCTCCCGCGGCTCCCTCATCACCTACCGATCGTATTCACGATCGACCGGTGAATTTCTGAGGAGGTTCCCATGCGTTACGACCCCGTCAGTCTCGGGGCTGCTCCGCTCGTAGCCTCCGCCCTCGGCCGCTCCATCAATGTCAAAGTAGAGGTCAATCCCTCTGCTTCGACAGCCTACGTCCATATCGACCCCAAGACAGGTCGCAGAATAATCGTTCTGCCTCTGTTACCGGTGGATCTTGACGATTCCCTAGCTCGCATTCTCTGGGGCTTCATCCATCACGAAGCTGGCCACTGCCGGCACAGTGATTTCGACGTCCTCAGCGAACCCGAGCTTCGATCGGATCTCCTCCTCAATGGGCTTTTTCGCGCCCTGGAGGATATCCGTATGGAGCGGGCTCACATCAAGCTGTACCCCGGCGCTTCCCGCGTGCTCTCTGACCTTGTCCGAGAGCTCGTCGAGACGGACTTCTTCACGCCCCTCGACGACGATTGTGACCTCAGTACTGCGTTTCACGCATTCGTGCTGAAGCACCTTCGCGCCTCTGTGCTAGGTCAGCATGCACTCGCAGAGCAAGCCTCCGATGCTCGTAAGGTCCTTTCGGACCAATTGGGTCAAGGCTTCGCAACGCGATTGGTTGCCGAACTTCAGTCGATCCTATCGGCTGACTCTACGGTCGATGCGCTGAATGTCGCGTATCGAATCCGTGAGTTTCTCAAAGAAGAGCTTGAGCAACAGCAACAACCCCCCTCCTCCCCGCCCTCTCGCGGGGATCCCGAAGAGACCCCCTCCGATTCTTCATCGGCCTCGGCGGACTCTTCTGACGGTGATGATGGTGACTCTGACGGCCCAGCAGCATCTGCTGCACCCGATTCGGACGATCCTCCACCCCCTTCCTCCGAAGGCGACGATTCTGATGATTCCGCCGACCCTGGCGGTTTGTCTGCGGTTTCGCCTCAAGAGGAAGGAGATTCCACCGAATCAGGTGACGATCAGTCGGATGCGATCGATGCTCTTCAGCAGATACTCGGTGGCTCTGACTTGGACTCGTCTCTGGGTGATCTTGGAGAGGCCCTTTCTGATGTCGTCTCTGACGGCATCAAGGATCAAGTGTCTCGTCCTCTTTCATTGCCCGGAGACGACTGCCGTAGCATTGGTCGTCGAGATGCTGACTCCGTTCGTGAAGCACGCGCGGTATCTGCTCGCCTCGCCGTTCAGCTCAAGCGTCAGCTTGAGAGCTACAACGATGTCCTGTCCGATCCCTCAACACGGGGGAAACGGATCTCTCGTCGTCACCTCTCTCGAGTCGCATTCAAGGATTACCGGGTATTCGCCCATCGTGAATATCTCCCTTCCGTCAATACGGCGGTCGTATCCTTGATCGACGTCAGTGGCAGTATGGCCAATGGGCGCATTGAAAAGGCCCGGCAATCCATACTCGCTACGTCCCTCGCTCTGGAGACGATTCCGTCTCTGGCGCATGCGGTTGGCGCCTTTCCCAGCATGGAAGGCTCTTCGCGGGTTGAGCTCGTTCAAGACTTTCATGAGCAACCCGATGCCATCAGCTCCCGATTCGCACTTCATGCGCGAGGGACCACACCGATGGCTGAGGCTCTACTCTGGGCCGCCGATCGTCTTCTACAGCGCTCGGAAGAGCGTCGCATTGTCTTTGTGGCTACCGACGGTAGCCCCGATGACGTTGATAGTACCAAGCGCATTCTGGCCCATCTTCGAAGACTCGGCATAGAGGTTCATGGTCTCGGTATTGATACCGACGATGACTATGACCTTTTCGACTCCTTCGCAGAGGTCACGGGTCTGTCGACCCTGCCATCTTCTTTTCTGAAGCTCTTTCAGAGAGTTCTCAGACGAAGCGCTTGATCCCCTGTCCCCCGTAGGGGCGCCATGCCCCTTTCTCGGGGTTGGTGCCTCTTCGGGGCTTTTCCCAAGGAGGTACCACCATGGCAACAGCCAACCACAACGTTGATTCGTACATCGAATCCTATGACCTGGAACCGATTCCCGTGTGTGAACCGCATCGCCAGTCCGATTTCGATGAGTGGCTTATGAACCATTCAATCGGGCAGCTTTTCGACGTTCATTCGTCGACGGCGCTTCGCTGGCAGATCATTCACTGGATATACACGATTCCTTTCGTTTCGCAGACCTACGCCGATCCAAAACTTCGATCGGTACTCGGGACCGCGGTTGACCGATTCAGAGACTCTCTGGATGGCGACCCTTCCCGGTTCGACCCCACCGTCGTCTTCTCCGTGCCCGTCAAGAGTCTCGGTTTCGAAGAAGTGGCGTTCTGCGTTTCTGAGGAATTCGAAATCATCCCTCATCCCTACTCCTACGAGGCGGTTTGCATCCGCCTTCACGTGGACCCGGAAGTCTTCCGGCAACACATCGAGTGGCAGATGAAGGTTGATGGGATCTCGGAGTTGATCAAGACCAATGATCTGGCCGTAAGGCCTAAGAACTCGAGTGTCACCACCAATCAGATTGATCTGTTTGGCCCGGTAGACTATTCGGATCTTTCGTTGGTCATCAAACCGATCACCGTCTCCGGTCTCCGCCAGCCGAAACCCGATCTGAAGGTGGCTGGTCAGTGGGATAACGATCCTGGTCCCGTGCTCATTGATCTCATCAGCGCGGACCCGGTTTCCATCAATACAGGGTCGTAGGTCGGATAGTGTTCGGATCTACTTACCCTTTCAAGGAGCAATCCATGAAAGACCTTTTCAAGACGCGTAATCCTGTCGTTCCGCTCAACCCGCCTCGCGACCGATCTCCCACAGATCTTGGTCTCCTGGCCCTCGAGGTATCGGATATCCGCCGGACCAACGATAAGCTTCTTTATCGTATCCAGCAGATTGAACGCCGAGAGAAGTCGTTGCGGCAGACGGTCTCCACGCTCCGCCGTGAAAACGCGGCACTCAAGAGACGGCTAGCCGATACCGAGAGTCCGGTACCGAAAAAGCCCGATCATCGAGCTGAGCGACCCTCGCGAAACCCCTTTGAACCGTCGAGATCCGCGTCCGAAGAGCCTGACTTTTCTTCGGCCTTGTCGGATCTCAATTAGGCAATCTATTGCCTATTCGACTTTTCGGCCCCCATTAGGGGGCCTTTTTTTTGTTAGGGGGCCTGTTTTTTGCTTGGTCGATTGAGACCTCATCTCCGCTCCGCTTTTCGTCACTCTCAATAGACTGAGGGTAGTTACGCTCGGATGATTCTCATGTCTTGGTTCAAAATCATTTTGGCAATGCTCGGTTTCGGCCTCCCGAAGACCGAGACGCCAGCGGAGATGGAGCAACGCCTCCTGTCCCTCTGGTCACCGGATGACCGAGGACACCTGCCCGTTGTCACGGGTTCGTTGCTTCTCTCTCACCCACGGTTTCAAGATCTCTTGTCCGATGTACTCGCAGCCTCGGGTGTCGACACTGAGACCTTCGATCGGCTTTTTCTTCCATTGATCATCCCGACACTCGATTTCATTCAGCTCTTTCCAGCCTCCCGTCGTCAACATCATGATTTCATCGGCGGTCTCGCGTGGCACACGCTGGATGTCGTTCGGCGCGTGTTGAATCACGCCAAAGATGTTTCTCCATACATGCCACCAAACGTGACTCCGTCTTCTCACGAGACGCGCCTTTATCGCGTTTATACAAAGGTCATGCTGACAGCGCTCGCTCTCGCCCATGATGTCGGCAAAATCCGGACTAATCTCACGATCTATATTGTCGATCCCGATGACCGGAGCAAAGAGACGGTTTATCTCTCCTCGCCTGTGGGTTCTCTCTATCTTGAATCCTTACCGGAATTCGTCGAGCGTCACTACCCCGGGCGCCTATCCGATGTGCGCATCCGCTATCGATTCTCCAACTCTCTTCTTCATGCTCATTCATCAGATCAATCCAGTTTCATCCAGGCGATCTATTGTCGTTCTCGAATTCTCCTTCCGTCCGATTTTGTCGAATACTATCTGCCAGACCGCGATCGGCCGAAGTCCGAGAAACGCGCGTATTCCGCCGTTCAGGAACTCATTACACGCTCTGATCGCGCTTCTGCTTCCGATGATCGCTCCCGTCCTGACCGCGACTGCTGGTCGGGGCACGTTGATTCTCCTGCCTTGGCGGTCCTCTCGCATTTCGCTTTATCCGGCGATCTCGATTCGCTTCCCGTGCGGGAAGACTGCCTCTTTATTCCATTCCCAAAGTTAAAGCTTCTTTTGTCGGATCTCGACGACAAGGAAGAGTTTCTTGGCTGTCACGCCAGCCCTTCCACCGCTGCCCGCTTCTTAGATGCGGTTGCCGCGATACCTGGCGCTAGCAATCTCCCTTTCATCCCTCAGACGCGAGCGCATTTGCACTTCTGGGATAACACCACTGGCCTCTTTATTGGTAAGCGTCTGACAATTCACCTGCTTGGCCTTTCGAAATTGAGTGCGAGCTCTAGTCCGGCCTCTTCCACCTCTTTCTCGCTAGTTTCATCGCCCTTTCTTGGCGAGCCCCCCGCTCCGTTCCGTTCCCGCGTTCCTGTCTCTCCACTGGCCAATGACTCCCTAGACTCTCCTATCCGCTCTTCCGCGCCTTCTCTTTCAGAGGAACTCCCTTCGTCTGATACCTCTCCGCCCGCTCTACCCGAATCGACCGATGTTTCCTCTCATGGTCTACCTGTCCAGTCCCCTCCCGATGATGACTCTCTTGGAACGTTTCCTCTCAGTAATATTCCCAGCTCAGTCGATCCTTCTCCGCCTGATCTTCGCCATGAACCGTCGTCGACTCGCGATTCCATCGAGATCCTTGCCACAAGATTGGAGTCCTACTCGTTGGCTGATCTTGATGATCCTTCGTCCGATGTCTCTCTCATAGACGGTCGATTGACGATCGGTCGTTCGGATCTGGCGTCACTCCTTAAGGAACTCCGTGTTCTCAGATATAGCTCTACTGCCTTGCTGGAAGCATCCGATCGTCTTTGCTCTTCGCTTTGGCGCATCGAAGGCGGTACTGAGTTTCTCAAGCTCTCGTGCACCCGCGCCTACACTAAGGCCATACTTTCCGGCAATGGCGACAGTCCTCTCCTTATCGGCCATTTATCGCCTAATCTTGCCGCTTTTCGTCCCACGCTCTCATCTTCTTCACAGAGTCACTCGGACACTCTGCCTCATGACCTCGCGCACGAAGCTTTCTCACCGGATACAGGGGGCCACCAGCATTTGGACAACATTAAATCTCCGCTTTCCAGCCCACCTCGCTCCACCATTGATCTGCCCTCGTTTCTATCTTCTGTTCGGAGCTACTCCTCGTCTCATCCTGGTTCTATTCGAACAGAGAACGACGCCTTACTTGTGCCCATTGAGGCTATTGATGCGTTTCTGGGTAGCAAGGCTCTGCGCGGTGAGCTGATCAATATCCTCAAGAACTCATCGGTCCTAATCCGGCGCTCCAAGCGATTCTGGCGACTGGACCTAGACCACGAAGGAGTCCAGCAATGTCTCAGCGACTAGCCGACCGGGACGTCCGTGGCCCTACTGGCTTCTACCGACCTGCTTATGAAGCGATCGCCTGCCTTGCTTGGCTCGTCGGCGGTCTTTTCTATGTGGCCATTGCAAGGACGTTCAACGAAGGAATCTCGGTCATCGGCTATGCGGCACTGCCAATGTTTCTGCTTTCGGGCGTTCGCGGATATCAAGCCATCCAGAACTGGTCTTTCAAGACACGACTGACCACACCGCTCCCACCTTGGATGTCCGTCTCTCGGCTGATTCAGAAACAGACCTCTAGCGGGGAAACCTTTATTGGGAGGGGCTTTGACTGGGAGCCTTACCATGCTCGTCTGATGAAGGAGATTTCGACGATAACTTTGAAGGAGTGTCTCGACCCCCCCCGTCTTTTTCGGCGAATAATGGTTTGGCTTGGGCTCGCCGCCTCCAATCTCAAGCTGGAGGGCCGGCACTACATTCATGGCGTTGGTCGTCAAGAGACCGACTTGCTTGTATCCAAGGCTTCTCGCCGAAGCCATACTTTGGTCCTCGGCACAAACGGTGCCGGCAAGACTCGGATGCTCGAAACCCTCGTCGTCCAGGCCATTTCACGCGGGCACCTCACCCAATCCCAGTTAGAGAAACGACGCTTTTTCTCTGATCTCGTCTCCGAGGAATCCAAGAAGCATTCACGAAAGTATCGCTACTTAAAACGTCTTTTAGATTCCTCATCACCTGGTGATAAAGCCGCTCGCCTTCGCCTAATTGACGCCATCAATGTCTGCGCTCAACGTGGGACCTTGAAATCACGGGTTCTTCGATGGTACTTGAACCGCCTTCCTGACTTATCGTATGGGCCAGTTTTCATCCTTGACCCCAAAGGCGATGTTGACTTGCGCGACCGTGCCTATGCGACCGCCAAACGCTTGGGTCGAGCTAACGACTTTTTCTATTTTTCCCCTACCGACGCAGATTTCAGCTTTCGCATTAATCCCCTTGCCAACTTCACTCGCCGAACTGAGCTGGCTAACCGCATTGCGGCCCTTCTCCCCTCCGGCGGTGATTCTGACGCTTTTCGCCAATTCGCGTGGCGTGCCATCAATGTCGTAGTCGAAGGCCTCGAATACGTTCGCGTTCCTATCCAGATCCTCACCCTTCGCGACTATATCGAGGGTGGCATCGAGTCTCTTCTTGTTGCCTGTCTGGAGAAGCATCTCTCCAGTCTCGAGCATTATTATCCACGCTGGTCCGTAGAGGTTACTGGCGCCATCAACCGGACGAAGAGTGCGGGGTCTCTCGATGAAGAGGTCTCTCGACGAGCTGCCGGTCTCGCCGCCTACTACACCACTCACGTCAAATCGTCTTCCAAAGCCTGTGCGCAGGCCCACCCCAATACGACGATTGATGGTCTGATCGATGTGATGATGCACGATACTGCCCACTACAATAAGTTGATATCGAATCTCATCCCCATTCTTCAGCAGCTCACCAGCAGCCCCATGGATATCCTCCTATCCAGGAGTCAGGATTTCAGCGATCCGCGGCCGCCTACGAGTTTCCAGGAACTGATCAATCAGCGGCGAATTGTTTACATCAACTTTGAGTCGTTGGCCGACTCCGTTGTTGGTTCCGCTCTCGGCTCTTTGTTCATTGCGGATCTCACAGCTTGTGCCGCGGAGCGACATCACAAAGGAATCACCGAGCCCCCCGTTGCGATATTCGTCGACGAGGCGGCGGAGATGATGAACGACCCGTTTATCCAGGCGCTCAATAAAGGCCGAGCGGCTGGATTCGAGCTGACTCTTGCCTCGCAAACGATCGCCGATTTTGTCGCCAGAATGGGCAATCAGGCTAAGGCGCTTCAGGTTCTTGGGAACGTCAACACCACCATCGCCATGCGCCTTCAGGACAATGACAGTATCGCCATGGTGGTCGACAAGTTCGCAGACACCTCCTATGAGAACAAGACCAGTAGTAAGACCTCTACGACTATTGCTGCTATGGCTCAGCGAGGTCGTGACTTCAGTGGCTCAGTTATGAAGGGCTCTCAATCGACCGATCTACAGATGGTCACGGCAGACCTCCTGAGCAGCCTCCCGCCAGGTCATTTCTTCGGTCATCTTCCGGGGGGTCGAAAAGTTAAGGGGCGTGTGATGCTGCTCCCCTTGAAAGATTCAGATCGTTTCCGTCCTTCGGAACATGGAACCCGCTGTAGCCGATTCCTCTATGGCGAAGACACTCGACTCCTTCCTGCTGGCCTCGCTGATCCTCTTCATCTTGAGGAGTGCTACCTCGATAATGACTACTCACGCGCGGGTAAGCATGACATCTCTCTCGTTCCTCTGCCCTCCTCCGCCTAGAATTCTCTCCTAAAAAGGGGGCACCGTGCCCCCTTTTCGTTGCAAAGTGGTGGCACCGTGCCCCCAATTTCGATGTCTGTGGGGGCACCGTGCCACCAAATCTGCTTAACAACTTCCGGTCATTCACCCTCCCTTTTGTCCTTTTTCACCTTCCCTTCTCATGCTTGTTATGCAGTTTGAAGTCATAGCAACTCCGATAAGGTGCAGAGTTCATCAGCCTGTTCTTAGCCAACCGAGTTATATGTCTAAGAAACTCATCAAAAGGACGTTCCAGTTCGCAGCTACGTTGATTTTCAACTGCGTCTTATTCCTATCGCTCTCAATATACTGGCCATATCCTCAATCACGAAAGGAGCTTCTCATGACCGGCCCTTATGCAGATCCTCTCAACGTCGCTCTTCACAATGTTCCAGACCTCGTCACTATGGTTCGTGACTCCCTGTTCCGTATCCGATCCAATGTCATTCGCCTGAGAGAAGAGTATTTCGAGGCTCGGACTTCTCTTCATGCGGCTCACCCCAATTCGCGAAGCCACGCTGGCGTCTATCCTTACTGCCACATTTACAAGAGCAAGGCATTTCCCGCCTGGCTGGTCGCTCAGATCGTCTGGCGCAGAGGCAACCCCTCGGTGAACGACCCCGAACGACGTTTCAAGCTTGAGAGACAGGACGACAAAATCTACGCCAAGGCTAGTACCAAACACATTCATCACTGTAAGCCAGGCGGCGGGTACACCAAGCGCAATCTAAGGGCTTGCATAAAGAACCCATGGGAACTCGAGCTCACCGTTCTCTTCGAGAAGAAACTTCAGAAGCTAAGGGTGCAAGCCGGCCGTTTTCAGGCCGTCTATCACGACCTGCGCCTGATCCATGACTTCGAGTATGTCGAGGTAAAGTCTGACGAAATTCAGGCGCTTCTCGACAAGTGAGACTCAACCGAGATCAGCAACTCGCGGTCTCTACCCGCGGTCACACGGTAGTCGTCGCCTGTCCGGGTTCTGGCAAGACCCGGATCCTCATTGAGCGTACCGCGCGTATCCTCGATGAGGATCCGGACTCGCCTGTGATTATCGTCACCTTCACCCGCCAAGCAGCCTCTGAGCTTGCATCTCGCCTCAGCCAAAGGTTGGCTAGTCTCTCAAGCGTCCGGGTAGCAACCTTCCATTCACTCGCGCTTCAGCAGCTACTCCTAGGCGATGCTTCCCGGATCTGTGGCCCGTCCGATCAACTGGCCCTCCTGCGCCTCGCCGCGCGTCAGTACATCAGCGACGATTCCTTCTCTGCGTTCGTCGCCGCTGCAGAGGCGGTATCAAGCGGTCATTCTTCGCACTTCGATCAACCCAATTTCCAGCTGGCCTACGACACCTACCTGGAGCTTCTTGCCGATCACTCGGCCGTTGATTTCGGACAGGCCATACTCGTTGCCGCCTCCTCCATGGAGGAGGGGACCATCCGTCCTCTGCCCTGTCGCTACTTGCTTGTCGATGAAGTACAGGACATCGATCCGGTTCAGGTTCGCTGGGTATGCGCCCATACCGCTGCCGGCGCCGAGCTTACGGTTGTCGGTGACGACGACCAGTCCATATACGGTTGGCGGTATGCACTTGGTTACGCCGGAATGGTCGACCTTAGACGCCGGCACGGTGCCTCCCTGATCGCTTTGTCCACAAACTATAGGAGCCGCCGCGAGGTGCTCGGTCTAGCATCATTGTTGATTTGCAAGAACGTCAACCGCGTTCCCAAGGCACTTTACTCTGCACGCGGTCCCGGCGGCTCCGTCCACCTCAGGAGCCAACTTTGGACCGAAACCGACGAGGCGTCCGCCGTCCTTCAGGCCGTCACTGCCGATAGCAGCCCGTGGGCCATTATTGCCCGCACCAATCGGAAGCTCGATTTCATCGCTTCTTTCCTCCGCGAGGCTAAAGTACCTTTCTCGCGTCCGGGCAAAAAGCGGTTCTGGGATCTGGACGATCCCTCTTTGATGGTCCGCGCGCTCAGACCAGACGGCCTTCGGGATCCACTAACGCTGGCGTCGCTGAGAGCCCGGG
>Ga0102929_1000710_pt1 | contig 19591 bp, 18 predicted proteins | sample SalPonR1_B_D2_MG_FD_78510 | JGI IMG/M metagenome (GOLD analysis project Ga0102929, IMG submission 78510) | Salt pond soil microbial communities from South San Francisco under conditions of wetland restoration - Salt Pond MetaG R1_B_D2_MG | ecosystem: Environmental > Aquatic > Marine > Intertidal... | reverse complement strand
ATGACCAGTTTCCGGGGGCGCGAATCGAACTGACCTCGGGTGTCGATGGCCACCATGACCGTATCCGGTTCGCATGGCGGATGGTGCTGCCCGATGGGTCGGTCCCGGTGCAGGGAATCGACATTGGCCGGATCGGTGCGGATGGCCGGCTGACCGAGATCATCGGCTTTTTCGGAGCGCAGCCACCCGAGGCTTGATCGGACATCCTTCCTTTGCATTATGCAGGCGCAGCATCTAGCGTGCCGCGCAAGCAAACACTTCATGGAAGGGGCGATCATGTCGCTGAAGGGAAAAACCGCCGTCATCACCGGGTCGAATTCGGGCATCGGGCTGGGCGTGGCACAGGAACTGGCGCGGGCGGGCGCGGATGTGGTGATCAATTCGTTCACCGACACGCCCGAGGATCATCGGCTGGCGGAGTCCATCGGCAAGGACCACGGTGTGACCGTGCGCTACATCCAGGCCGACATGTCCAAGCCGGACCAGTGCCGGGCGCTGATCGAACAGGCCGGCGCCTGCGATATCCTGGTGAACAACGCAGGCATCCAGCATGTGGCCCCGATTGACGAGTTCCCGACGGAAAAGTGGGACGCGATCATCGCGATCAATCTGAGTTCCGCCTTTCACACCACGGCCGCGGCGCTTCCGATGATGCGCAAGGCGGGTTGGGGCCGGATCGTCAACATCGCCAGCGCCCACGGGTTGACGGCCTCGCCGTTCAAATCCGCCTATGTGGCCGCCAAGCACGGGATCGTCGGTCTGACCAAGACCACCGGGCTCGAGACCGCACGCGAGGCCATCACCTGCAACGCGATCTGCCCGGGGTATGTCTTGACCCCGCTGGTGGAGGCGCAGATCCCCGACACGGCGAAGAAATACGACATGACAGAGGAGGAGGCCAAGCAGAAGGTCATCCTCGAGCGGCAGCCGTCAAAGGAGTTCGCCACGGTGGAGCAGGTCGGCGGCACGGCGGTGTTCCTGTGCTCTGACGCCGCGGCGCAGATCACCGGGACGACGATCTCGGTGGATGGCGGCTGGACCGCCCTCTGACCGCGCGCATGTGCAGAGGTGCGAGGGGCCAGCCCCTCGCGCTCCCCGGAGTTTATCCGGCAAGATGAAGGAGCAGGCGGCGGCATGGTGAAGATCAATCTTGCGCTTCAGGGCGGCGGCGCGCATGGCGCGTTCACCTGGGGCGTCCTGGACCGGCTTCTGGAGGAGGACGACCTCGAGATCGCGGCGATCACGGGGACGTCGGCGGGCGCGCTGAACGGCGCCGCGCTCAAGGCGGGCTGGCTGCTGGACGGGCGGCAGGGCGCGCGCGACAATCTTGATTGGCTCTGGACGCAGGTGGCGCGGCTGGATGACCTGGCGGTGCCCTTCTGGATGCAGGCGTGGTTGCCGACGCCGGGGGCGATCAGCAGGTCCCTCGAGTTTTCGCCGGCATACCTGGTGGGCGACATGTTTGGCCGGATGGTGTCGCCCTATGCCTGGGGGCCGCTTTATGACAACCCGCTGGAAAAGATCGTCGACCAGTTCGATTTCGGCCGGGTCTGCGCGCGTGACGGACCGGCATTCTTTGTCTGCGCCACCAATGTGCGCGACGGCAAGGTGCGGGTCTTCGAGGGCGACGCAATCACCACGCAGAGCATCCTGGCCTCGGCCTGCCTGCCGACGATGTTCCAGGCGGTCGAGGTGGAGGACCCGCTGACCGGGGCCGTGGAGGCGTTCTGGGATGGCGGCTACACCGGAAATCCGGCGCTGTTTCCGCTGTTTCACGCCGATCTGCCGGATGACGTGGTGATCGTGAACATCAACCCGCTTGAGCGCGACGCCGTGCCGGTGATGCCGAACGAAATCCAGAACCGCATCAACGAGATCAGTTTCAATTCGTCGCTTCTGCGCGAATTGCGCGCCATCGCCTTTGTGCAGCGGCTCCTGTCCGACGGCACGATCCGGGCGGGTGCGATGAAGAACATGCGGGTTCACATGATCGCGGATGACGATCTGATGAACGACCTGTCCGTGGCGACCAAGCTGGTGCCGGTGCCGTCGGTGATTGCCGAGCTGAAAGCGGCGGGCCGCCGGGCCGCGGGCGGGTTCCTTGCGCAGCACAAGCACGATCTGGGCCAGCGTCAGACGGCGGATTTGCGTCAGATGTTCGACTAGCGGCTGGCCGTCAGGCGGCCTTGGCGGGCTGGGTCGGATCCTTGGCATTGGGATAGACCAGGCCGGCGGAGATCACCAGCTTTGCCGCATCCTCGATGCTCATGTCCAGTTCGACCACGTCTTCTTCGGGAAAGAACAGCAGGAATCCCGAGGTCGGGTTGGGCGTTGTGGGCACGAAGACCGAGATCAGCTTGCCCATGGTTTCGGCCCGGTCGGCGACTTCGCCGCGCGCGTCGGTCGAGATGAAGCCGATGGCCCAGATGCCCTTGCGCGGATACTGGATCAGGCAGGCCTTTTCGAAATTGCGTTCGGATTGGGCAAAGATCGTCTCGGCGATCTGCTTGACGCCGCTGTAGATCGACCGGACCACCGGCATCCGTTCCACGAGGCTTTCCGCGAAGCGGATCAGCGACCGGCCGATCAGGCCCTTGGCGACCCAGCCGACAAAGGCCGTGAACACCAGAAAGAAGATCACGCCGATGCCGCGCAGGTTGATGCCGATATATTGCTCGGGGTTGAACCGGCTGGGCACCAGGGGCAGCACGAAGCCGTCGATCCAGCCCATGATCGACCAGATCAGCCAGATCGTCAGGCTCACCGGCGCGATGACGACGATCCCGGTCAGGAAGCTTGCCCGCAGCCGCGAGAAAAGACCGGGTCGGCGTCTTTCGGGTTCGAATGGGGTGGTCATAGGGGATCGGGGGTCCGTCACTGGTTCGGGCAAAACCTAGGCGGTCCCGCTGTCCTCTACAATGGGGCCAAATGGCTCTGGCCCGCTTTTCACCGCAGCGATGTCAATTCCTGTGCAATTTGCGCGCCAAGACGGGCGTTGTTGAGCACAAGCGCGATATTGGCGTCGAGCGAACGCCCTTCGGTCAGTTCGAAGATGCGTTGCAGAAGATAGGGCGTCAGCGCCTTTCCGGTGATGCCGTGGGTTTCGGCATCCTGCGTGGCGCGGGTGATGATCGGGTGGATCTCGGCATGCAGGATCTCGGCCTCGGCGGGGATCGGGTTGGCGATCAGCTGACCTCCGGGAAGGCCGAGGGCGCGGCGCATCTGGTGGGCCCTGGCGATCTCGAGGGCGCTGTCGGCGCGCAGCGGAGCCTTGAGCGTGGAGGCGCGCGACCAGAAGGCGGGCAGGGCGTCCTGGCCGTAGGCCATGACCGGCACGCCCAGGGTTTCCAGCACTTCGAGCGTCTTGGGCAGGTCGAGGATGGCCTTGGCCCCGGCGGCAACGACGGTGACCGGGGTCTGCGACAGTTCCTGAAGATCGGCGGAGATGTCGAAGCTCTGATCCGCGCCGCGATGCACGCCGCCGATGCCGCCGGTGGCGAAGACGGCGATCCCGGCAAGGTGCGCGGCGATCATCGTGGCGGCGACGGTGGTCGCCCCGGTGCCGCCATTGGCGAGACAGACCGCCATGTCGGCGCGGCTCAGCTTGGCGACCTGCCTGGCCTGCGCCAGCGCTTCGAGCTGGTCGCTGTCCAGCCCGACGCAGAGGCGGCCGGCCATCACCGCGATCGTGGCCGGTTCCGCGCCGTGCTCGCGGATCGTGGCTTCGATCGCGCGGGCGGTTTCGAGGTTCTGCGGCCAGGGCATGCCATGGGTGATGATGGTGGATTCGAGCGCCACGACGGGGCGGTCGGCATCAAGCGCGGCCTGAACTGCTGGCGAGATATCGAGGGGAAGGGGGGGCATGGGTCAGGTTCCTCCGGCAACATAGGCCGCGGCGGTGGCAAGCGCGCGGTGCAGGGCGGTGGGGCGGTTCGCACCCCGCATTTCGGACGCGATATGGGCGGCCATGAAGGTGTCGCCCGCGCCGGTGACGCGGGTCACCATGACCTCGGGTGGGCGTTCGGCGAGGATGCCCTCGGAGGTGGCGTCGCAGGTGACGTTGCCGCCATCGGTGACCAGGGCGCGGGCCGCCCCCCGTTCGACCAGCGCGGCCCCGGCCTGTGGCGCGCTTTCGAACGTGGTCTGGCAGAGCAGTCCGGCTTCTTCGAGGTTGACGTAAAGCACGCCGTGGCCGCTGCGCAGGAAGGGCAGAAGACGCTCGGCCTTGCCGGGCGAGGCGGGCGCGATGCGCAGGTCGGCCCTGGAAAACGCCGGGTGCCGCGCGATCTGGTCGAGCAGGGTTTCGGTCAGGTTGCCATCCAGCGCGATCGGGCCTGGAAAGGGCGCCTCGACAAACCCGAGCGGGCCGGTGATCAGCGGTCGCAGGATCTTGTCGCCCGCCTGTTCCAGCGAATGTGCGTCCGCGATGGCGGCGATCAGCCCGTTCTTGCCTTCCACGGCCATGTACTGATCCGTGGGCAGATCGTCCGAACGGTAGATATGGTCGGTGATCAGGCCCAGCCGGTCGCAGGCCAGCACCAGTTCGTTGCCTTCGGGATCGCGGCCAACCACGCTCAGGAGCGCCGGCACAAGGTCGAACCGGGCCAGCGTCATCGCGATGTTCAGCGCCACGCCGCCGGGCAGGCGGGTGATGTGACCCGGCACGTCGGCGCCGTGTTTCATGTGGCGGTCCGAACGGCCGATCACGTCCCAGAGGACGGAGCCGATGCAGAGGATATCCGGGCGGGTGGTCATGGCTGTTTCATCGCCCGAGGACAGGGGCAGCGCAAGTCCCGGATTTCGAAACCGGCGGTTGCGCGGCCCATTGTTGCCGAAGGCGCTTTGTGGCAGGGCTTTGCCGAAGATTGAACGAAGGCAAGCGACAATGATGAAACCGACCCTGATGCGCCCCGGTGGGCTTCCTGAAACCGCGTCGACCCCGGTGGTCACGCCGCTGATGCCCTCGGTGGTCTATGCAAGCGAAACGCCCGATCGGCTGGATGACCAGTACGAGGGCCGCGCGCAAGGCTACACCTATGCACGCGAGGGCCATCCCAACGCGGATGTGCTGGCGCGCCGGGTGGACGCGATGGAAGCCGCGCCGCAGCCGGGACTGGTGGTCGGGTCCGGCATGGCGGCGGTGACGGCGGTTCTGCTGGGGCTGTGCAAGGCCGGCGACCATGTGGTGGGAGGCGATCAGCTTTACGGGCGGTCCTTGCGCATGATGCGGGACGATCTGCCCCGGCTGGGGATCGCGACAAGCCTCGCCGATCCGACGGATGTGGGTGCGGTTGCGGCAGCGCTGCGGCCCGAGACGCGGTTGGTGCTGATCGAGGTCGTGTCGAACCCGACGCTGCGGATCGCCGATGTGCAGGGCATCGCGGATCTGTGCCGCGAGACCGGTGTGCTTCTGGTGGTGGACAACACCTTCACCACGCCGCGCGCGGTCAGGCCGTTCGAACTGGGGGCCGATGTGGTGCTGCATTCGGTGACAAAGCTGCTGGCCGGGCATTCGGATGTGACGCTGGGTTGGGTCGCGGCGCGCGAGGCCGACCATGCCAAGGCGATCTATGACTTTGCCGTCACCACCGGCCTGACCCCAAGCCCGTTCGATTGCTGGCTGGCCGAGCGTGGGCTGATGTCCTTCGATCTGCGCTTTGACCGGGCGGAGGCGACGGCGGCGCGGTTGGCGGACCATTTGGCGGCGCAGCCCGGCGTCAAGCGGGTGCTCTATCCGACGCGGCCCGATCATCCCGACCGCGCCCGCGCGCAGGGCTTGTTGCAGGGGCGCGGCTGCAACATGGTCAGTTTCGAGCTGGAGGGCGGCCGGGCCGAGGCCAATGCCTTTACCAGGGGGGCCGACCAGATCGCCTTTGCGCCGACGCTGGGCGACGTGGGCACCACGCTGTCCCATCCCGCATCGTCCTCGCACCGGGCGCTGACGCCAGAAGCGCGCGAGAAGCTGGGCATGAGCGAGGGATTCTTCCGGGTCTCCGTCGGTCTGGAAGATCCGGACGCGTTGATCGCGGCGTTTGACGCGGGTCTGGCGGCGGTGGCGGCGCGGAAATGACCGCGGCGCCCCGCGACGTCCTGATGATGCTTGGCATCCCGGCGCTTCTGATCGCGCCGGATGAACGGATTTTTGCGGTCAACGACGCTGCCGAGAAGCTTCTGGGCCGGAATATCGAGGGGCGGCATTTCATCACCGCGCTGCGCCAGCCGAACCTGCTGGACACGATCGAGCAGGTGCAGCGCGACGGCACCAGGCGCGAGACCCGCTACCTGGCGAGCGACGGGCAGCACGACACCACCTTTCGCGTCACCTGCGGGCCGGTGCCGATGCAGGGGCGCTCGGGCATCTTGCTGTCCTTCGAGGACATCACGCCGGTCGAACAGGCCGACCAGATGCGGCGGGATTTCGTGGCGAATGTCAGCCATGAACTTCGCACGCCGCTGACGGCGCTTCTGGGGTTCATCGAAACGCTGCAAGGACCGGCGCGCAACGATCCCAAGGCGCAGGAGCGGTTCCTGCGCATCATGGGATCCGAAGCGGCGCGGATGAACCGGCTGGTGTCGGACCTGCTGTCGCTGAGCCGGGTCGAGGCCAGCGAGCGGGTGCGCCCGGTCGATCCGGTGGAGCTTGGCACGGTGATCCGGCAGACACGGAACAGTCTGGCAAAGATGGCCGAGGAGGCCGGGATCGAGGTGTCCCTGCATCTGCCCGACGCGCCGCTGGTCATTCCCGGCGACGCCGACCAGCTGCGGCAGGTGCTCACGAACCTGCTGGAGAACGCGATCAAGTATTCCGAGCGCGGTAGTTTCGTGCGGGTCAGTCTGGGGGCGGCGGATTACGAGAGCCGGTTGCGCGGGCAGGGCGTGCGGGTCGAGGTCTCGGACACCGGGCCGGGGATCGAGGCGGTACATCTGCCCCGCCTGACCCAGCGGTTCTACCGGGTCGACAGTCATCGGTCCCGCGACCTTGGCGGCACCGGGCTGGGGCTGGCGATCGTCAAGCACATCGTGAACCGTCACCGCGGTCGGTTGCAGGTGGACAGCCAGCCCGGCAAGGGCACGACCTTCACGGTGATCCTGCCGCTGGATGGCAAGCAGGACTGATCGACGCGCTGGTGAGCGGCGTTTCCATCGATGGAAACGGAATGATGCGGTGACGCATCATCCGCCGGTGACACGGGCTCAGCCCAGCGAATATCCCGCCCCGCGTACGGTGCGCAGCGGATCGGCACCGCCGGTTGTGGTCAGGGATTTGCGCAAGCGCCCGATATGGACGTCCACCGTCCGGGTGTCGACATAGATGTCACGGCCCCAGACCCGGTCGAGCAATTGCTCGCGCGACCAGACACGGCCGGGCTTTTCCATCAGCGTCGACAGCAGGCGGAACTCGGTCGGGCCCAGCTTGATGTCCGCTCCATCACGCGTGACGCGGTGGGTTTCGGCATCCAGCACGATATCGTCGAATTCCAGCCGCAGACCGGCGGCGGCCGGGCGGGTGCGGCGCAGTTGCGCGCGCACGCGCGCCATCAGTTCGACCACGGAATAGGGCTTGATGACATAGTCATCCGCGCCTGTCTCCAGCCCCCGCACGCGGTCCACCTCTTCGGAACGCGCCGACAGCATGATGATCGGCACGCTGCGCGTGTCGGGCCGCGTCTTGAGCTGGCGGCACACTTCGATGCCCGACACGTTGGGCAGCATCCAGTCGAGAACGATGATGTCGGGCTGTTCCTCGGCAACGAGCAGCAGCGCCTCCTCGCCATTCTCGGCGGTGGCGACACGGAAGCCCTCGGCCTCGAGATTGTAGCCCAGCACCTCGCGCTGTGCCGGTTCGTCTTCCACGATGAGTACGGTGGGCTGGACGGAATTCATGGTCTGTGTTCCGGTTTAGGACGTCGTCGACAGGCGCGCATCGGACGAGGTGACATCTTCTTTCTGGCGCGCCTCTTCGGGCTTGTCGCCAGTCACGAGGAACACCACCTGTTCGGCGATCGACGTGACGTGATCCCCCATGCGTTCGACGTTCTTGGCGATGAAATGCAGGTGCATGCAGGGTGTGATGTTGCGTGGGTCTTCCAGCATGAAGGTCAGGAACTCGCGGAAGAGGGTGTTGTACATCTGGTCGATGTCGATGTCGCGGTCGATCACGTCGCGGGCCAGCGCTTCGTCGCGCTGGATATACGCGTCGAGCGCATCCTTCAGCATGATCTGCACGTCGCGCGCCATGCGGCGCAGCTGCGACGCGGCGCCGTTGATCGAGGGCATCGACATCAGGATCGCGTTGCGCTTGGCCAGGTTCTTGGCCAGGTCGCCGATGCGTTCGAGGTTGGCACTGATCCGCATGACCGACAGGATCACCCGCAGATCGACCGCGGTGGGCGCGCGCAGTGCGATCACGCGGGCGGCCTCCTCGTTGAGCAGCTCTTCGAGCTGGTCGATCGTCTTGTCATTGTTCCGGACCTGGTCAGCCAGTTCCTGATCGCGGGTTTCCAGCGCTTGCGCTGCATCGAGGATGGCCTGTTCGACGAGGCCCCCCATCTTCATGATCCGCGCCTGAATCCCTTCGAGATCGCGGTCGAAGGCGCTTGAGATATGCTGTTGCGATGAATTCACGGTGTTATCCAATCCGTCCGGTGATGTAGCTTTCGGTGCGGCTGTCTTCGGGGTTTGTGAAAATCTTGGAGGTATCGTCGTATTCCACGAGGTAACCGAGGTGGAAAAACGCGGTCTTCTGGCTGACCCGCGCGGCCTGCTGCATGGAGTGGGTCACGATCACCACGGCGTAGTTCTGGCGCAGCTCGTCGATCAGTTCCTCGACCTGCGCGGTGGCGATCGGGTCGAGCGCGGAGCACGGCTCGTCCATCAGCAGCACTTCGGGTTCGGTCGCAACGGCGCGCGCGATGCAGAGGCGCTGTTGCTGCCCGCCCGAAAGGCCGGTGCCGGGAGCCTGCAGCCGGTCCTTGACCTCGTCCCAGATGGCGCCGCGGCGCAGGGCGCGTTCGACGATGTCGTCAAGCTCGGCCTTGTTGCGGGCCATGCCGTGGATCTTGGGGCCGTAGGCGACATTGTCGTAGATCGACTTGGGAAACGGGTTCGGCTTCTGGAACACCATGCCGACCTTGGCACGCAGCTGCACCGGGTCGACGCGCTTGTCGTAGATGTCATCGCCGTCGATCAGGATGTCGCCCTCGACGCGGCAGATGTCGATGGTGTCGTTCATCCGGTTGATACAGCGCAGAAAGGTCGACTTGCCACAGCCCGACGGGCCGATGAAGGCCGTGACGGTGTTGTTCTCGATCTCGACCGACACATCCTTGATCGCGTGGTTCTCGCCGTAATAGACCTGCACGTCCTTGGCTTTGATTTTGACGTCAGTCACGGCCGTCTCCTGTGTGGTGTAGTGAGGTGCATCGTACATGAGGCAGGGTCCTTGTTACCAGCGGCGCTCGAAGCGACGGCGCAGAATGATGGCAATGATGTTCATCGTCAGCAGGAAGATGAGCAGGATGATGATCCCGCCCCAGGCTTTTTCGTAGAACCCCGCATCGGCGCGGGCGGCCCATGTGTAGATCTGTGCCGGCATCGCGGAGTTGGGGTCGATGAAGCCGGATACAACCCCTTCGGGATAGGCGCGGGCGATAAAACCGACCATGCCGATGAGCAGCAGCGGCGCGGTTTCGCCAAGCGCCTGGGCCAGACCGATGATGGTGCCGGTCAGGATGCCCGGCGCGGCCAGCGGCAGGACGTGGTGGAACACGGTCTGCATCTTTGATGCCCCGACCCCCAGTGCGGCTTCGCGGATCGAGGGCGGCACGGATTTGAGCGACGCGCGGGTCGAGATGATGATCGTCGGCAGGGTCATCAGCGTGAGCACCAGGCCACCGACCAGAGGTGCCGATTGCGGCAGGTGCATGAACTGGATGAACACCGCAAGGCCAAGGATGCCGAACACGATGGACGGCACGGCGGCAAGGTTCGAGATGTTCACCTCGATCAGGTCGGTGAACCAGTTCTGCGGTGCAAATTCCTCGAGATAGATCGATGCGGCCACGCCGATGGGCAGCGACAGGGCCAGCACCACCAGCATCATGAAGAACGACCCGATCACCGATACGCCGATGCCCGCGCCGCCGGGGTTGTCGACGCCGGAATCCGATCCGGTGATGAAGTTCCAGTTGAAGCTGGACGTGATGATCCCCGCATCGGCCAGCGCATCCACCAGATCAAGGTCGCTGACCATCAGGAACCGGCTGTCCACCACCGTGTCACGGGTGACGCGGCCCTTGAAATATCCGTCGACACGCGACGATGCGGCCAGATCGAACGTCACCGGAGTGCCGATCCGGTCCGGGTTCTCGAGGAAGAACTCGCGAATGGTGCCGCCGGTCTTGCCGAGCAGACGTTCGATGGCGGCCGGGTCGAAAGCGACCTCCAGCCCGCGCTCTTCAAGTTGGCCTTGCAGGGCTGCGATGAAGAGATCCTCATAGGCGCGGGTCTTGAGCATCTGGCTTTCGGCGGCGTCGAACTCCTCTTGGGTCAGGGTGAATTCGACCTGCACCTCGGCCTGCGTGAAGGCCGGAAGCCCCGAGCGCAGGATCGATACGGCGAGGACAACCAGAAAGAACAGGCCGATCAGGATCGCCACCAGACCGTAGGCCTTGAAGCGCTTTTCGGCGGCGTTGCGTTTCCTGGTGCGGGCGTCGACGGTTGTCAGACGTCCCTTGACGGGGGCGCTGTCCATGCTTGCGTCGGTCATTCGTACTGCTCCCGGTATTTGCGCACGATATAGAGCGCGAAGATATTCAGCCCGAGGGTGATGACGAAGAGCGTCATGCCAAGGGCAAAGGCCACCAGCGCTTCGGGTGAGGCGAAATCCGAGTCGCCCGTCAGCTGCGACACGATCTTGGCGGTCACGGTTGTCATCGCCTCGAACGGGTTGAGGCTCAGGCGGGCGGCGGCCCCGGCGCCCAGAACCACGATCATGGTTTCCCCGATGGCGCGGGATGCGGCCAGCAGGATCGCTCCGACAATGCCCGGCAGGGCGGCGGGAAGCACGACCTGGCGGATGGTTTCCGATTGCGTCGCCCCCAGCCCGTATGACCCGTCGCGCATGGATTGCGGCACCGCGTTGATGATGTCGTCCGACAGCGAGGACACGAACGGAATGAGCATGATGCCCATGACAAGACCGGCGGTCATCACGGCGGTGCCGGACTGCATCCAGCCGAGGCCGTCGTCGCCGAAGACTTCGACCAGCAGCGGACCTACCGTCAGCAGCGCAAAGAGGCCGTAGACGATGGTCGGGATGCCGGCGAGGACTTCGAGCATCGGCTTGGCGAAGGCGCGGACCCGGGGGCTGGCGTATTCCGACAGGTAGATCGCCGCGAACAGCCCGATGGGCACCGCCACGATCAGCGCCACGATGGAGATATAGAACGTGCCCCACAAGAGCGGCAGAATGCCCAGATCGGATGCGCCACCGCGTCCCGAAAAGCTGGGCGCCCAGTTGGTGCCGAAAAAGAACTCGGACGCGGGGTAGAGGCGGAAGAATTCGATGGTGTTGAAGACCAGCGACAGGACGATGCCCAGCGTGGTCAGGATGGCAATCGACGCCGCCGCGATGAGCAGCGCACGTATGCCCTGTTCGACAGTGTTGCGCGCGCGGAATACCGGGTCGGTTTCGCGAAACGCCCAAAACGCGCCGGCCAGAGCGATCAGCAGAACCACCACCGCCATGATCTGCGACCCGATGGTGTTCATCACCCGGAACCGCTGCGCGGCGCGCAGGATCGGCTGCGTGATCTGCGACGTGACGATGGCCCCCGCGTTCTCGAGCCGCGTGGTGACATCGGTGAAATCGGTTCTGAGATTGCGCGCTTCGTCTTCGGACATCTCGCCACGCGCGACCGCGAGGTCAAGACCGTCGGCTGCGCGGCGCACTTCGGCCAGAACGAGGCCGCGCGACGAGCTGTCGGCAATGGCCGAGTCCGGGATCATGCCCGAGACCGCGTTGTTGACGTAGAATGGCTGCGCCAGAAGCCAGATCACCAAGACCAACAGGGCCGGGATCGCGGATTTCATTGCGGCATTGCTGCCATAGTAATTCGGAAGGGAATGCAGGGTGCGCCGGTCCTGACCCGACATCGCAAGGACGCGTGACCGGGAAAGGACAAACGCCGTAGCGGCAATCGCGAGGACGATCAGGAAAAGCCAGAGTAGCGGCATGGTGCCCCCAGGGTGTTCAGAGGTTGTTCCGGAAGAAAAAGGAGGCGGCGTGGTGTGCCGCCTCCTGATAGATCAGGTCTTCGGGCGATTACATGTCTGCGCCCATGACCTTTTCGTCAGCGACCATCTGCTGTGTCTTTGCCAACTCGGGGTCGGACACGAGGCCGTAGTTGGAGAGCGGGCCGTTCGGGCCGGCCAGATCATCGGAGATGAAGAACTGGGCGTAGTCCTTGAGGCCCGGGATCACGCCGATATGGGCTTTCTTCACGTAGAAGAACAGCGGGCGGGACACGGGGTATTCACCCGACGCGATGGTCTCGGTTGTCGGCTCGACGCCGGACATGGTCGCGACCTTCAGCTTGTCCTGGTTGTTCTCGTAGAACGCCAGACCAAACACGCCGATGCCGTTGGTGTTGGCGTCGATGCGGGCCAGTGTCTCGGTGTAGTCGCCGTCGATGTCGACCGACTTGCCGTCCTGACGGACGTCGAGGCAGGCGTCTTCCGCGTCGTCTTCGGACATGCCGCCCGAGATCATCGCTTCCATTGCGCCAGTGGCTTCACAGCCGACCAGCAGAACCTGCTCTTCGAACACTTCGCGTGTGCCGTGCTTGGTGCCCGGAATGAACATCGCGATTTCGGCATCCGGCAGATCGGCGTTGAATTCGGCCCAGTTCTGATAGTCGTTGTCGACCAGTTCGCCGTCCTTCATGACCTTCGCGCCGATGGCGTTGTAGATGTCGGACGGGACAAAGGCGTCGAACGCCGGGCCGGACTGCTGCGACGCGAACACGATGCCGTCATAGCCGATGCGGACTTCGATGATGTCGGTCACGCCATTTTCGGCGCATGCAGCAACTTCGGCTTCGCGGATCGGACGCGAGGAGTTCGCGATGTCGATGGTGTTCTCGCCAACGCCTTCGCAGAAGCGCTTGAGACCGGACGACGACCCGCCGGATTCCACGACCGGTGTCGGGAAGTCGGTGTTTTCACCGAACGCTTCGGCGACGATGGAGGCGTAGGGCAGAACCGTGGACGAGCCGGCGATCTGGACGTTGTCGCGGGCTGCAGCAGCCGTTGCGGAAACGGCAGCAATGGCAAGTGCCGATACGGAGAGTTTTACGGACATAATGTCAGCTCCTTGAGGTTGGACATCTCTCGGCCATCCCCCTGATGACCGTTGGCGCCGGATCTAGTCAGCTTTCGCCATGCTTTTGTGACAGTTGCGTAACAGTTTGATGACAGTCGTCGCCGGGGATGCCCTTGTCAGCGAAATACAGATTTATGACATTGTTATTAAGATATAAATTTCTCTTATTGATCCCTGTGTTCTGATGGTCCCCACCTTTGCCCGATCGGTTTTTCCGGCTGTCTTGCCCCGAGAAACATGACAGTGGGCCTGCTGTCGCTAGAGTGGCCGGGGAATCACCGCCGGTTCGGGCGGTCACAGTCAGGAGCGGGACAGGACAGATGCCGGATCAGACCCAGACCGAAGCCATTCGCCGGGCCGTGCAGGACCGGTTCGCGGAGCAGTTGGACTTCACGCAGGCGCTGATGCGCTTTGCCTCGACGCGGGGCAAGGAACACGAGGTGCAGCAGTTCGTCCACGACGCGCTCGAGCAGCGCGGCTACGAGATGACCCGGTTCGAGATGGACCGGGCACAGATCGAGGCGCATGAAGGCGGCGGCAAGTTCAGTGAAGAGCATTCGGACGCGCCGATCGTCATCGGCACGCATGTTCCGACACGCGTTTCGGGAAACTCGCTGATCTTGCAATCGCATACCGATGTTGTTCCCGCAGGCCCGGCCGACATGTGGACCTCACCGCCCTTCGAGCCACGGATCGACGGTGACTGGCTTGCAGGGCGGGGCGGGGCCGACATGAAGGCGGGTCACGCGGCGATGATCTTTGCGATGGATGCGCTGAAGGCGGCGGGGGTTTCTCCGGCGGCGCGGGTCGAGATCCAGTCGGTCGTGGAGGAGGAATCCACCGGCAACGGCGCCTTGATGACCTTTCTCAAGGGGCACACGGCCGATGCCGTGCTGATCCCCGAGCCGGAAGAGGAAATGCTGGTCCGTGCCAATGTCGGCACGTTGTGGTTCGAGATCGAGGTCCGGGGCAAGCCGGTGCATGTGCGCGAGATGGGGGCGGGGGCCAATGCCATCGACGCGGCGCACCGGGTGGTCGGCGCATTGCGTGGTCTGGAGGAAAGATGGAACGCGGAACGGCACGACCATCGGCATTTCGAGGATCTGGACCATCCGATCAATCTCAATATCGGCAAGATCGAAGGCGGGGACTGGGGGTCTTCGGTTCCGGCGTGGTGCCGGATCCAGTGCCGCATCGCACTTTATCCGGGCATCCGGGCCGCCGACGCGGCGCAGGAGATCGAAGCCTGCATCGCGCAGTTCGCGGAACAGGACAGCTACCTGCGCAGCGCACCGCCGGTCGTGCGGTTCAACGGGTTCTTTGCCGAAGGCTATGTGCAGGAACCGGGGTCCGAGGCCGAGGCCATTCTGGAGCGCGCCCATCGCGCCGCAACCGGGCAGCCGCTGCAAAGTTTCACCACGCCGGGATACCTAGATTGCCGGGTGTACCGGCTTTACAATGACATTCCGTCGCTGTGTTACGGTCCGATCTCCGAGAATATCCACGGCTTCGACGAACGGGTCAGCATCGCCTCGGTGCAGCGGATCACCGTTGCCATGGCCCTGTTCATCGCCGAGTGGTGCGGGGTGAACAAGATCTAGCTGGATCGCAGTCGGGCTAGCAGCTGCCTTCGCGGAAGGCGACGACCTTGATCGTCTTCAGGACGATCGCCGCGTCCTTCAGGATCGTCCGCGTGCGCACATATTCCGTGTCCAGCCGGACACGCTGGCCGTAGCCGACGTCGCTGCGTCCGCTGACCTGCCACAAGCCGGTAAGGCCCGGACGTACCGACAGGTAGTCGAAGATCGCGTTGCCGTAATGCGGGATTTCGGCGTCCACAATGGGGCGCGGGCCGACCACGCTCATGTCTCCGACCAGGATGTTCCAGAGTTGCGGCAATTCGTCGATGCTGGAGCGGCGCAGCGCATCGCCGAGGCGAGTGACGCGGGGATCATCCTGAAGCTTTCGCGTGCTGTTCCATTCAGCCGCGGCCTCGGGATTGTTCCGCAGATGCTTGGCCAGGATGGCGTCGCCGTCTTCTGCCATCGTCCGGAACTTCAGGCACTTGAACCGTTGCCCCCGCTTTCCGATGCGTTCATGGGCGAAAAAGATCGGCCCCGGATCGGTGAAGCGGATCAGCAGCACCACCATCAGAAAGAGCGGAGACAGCAGGACAAGGGCCAAGGCGGCGAACACCCGATCGAAAACATGCTTAAGGACCGTGTCATTGTCCGGGATGCGGTGATCGTCGACAGCATGCCGTGGCCAGGTCGCGCCATCACGGGTCGACGCAGGAAAATCGACCCCGGCGGCCCTTCCAGCGATCTCGGCATCAAAGACCCCGCTGCCAAAGGGCAGGCGATCGATGTTGGCGAACTGCGAAGGACCGTTCTCGGTCCGATTCAAGGTCTTCATGCCCATACTCCCGGTCGTGCTGAAAACATTCCGACGGCGTGATGCCTGTCTCCGTTTCGCAGCTAACCGTGCGATGGGGGATCAGTTCCCGGAAAAGCATGAGTTTTCTCGCAAAAGTCCATTTTTCGACGCAATTCCGCCGCTATCCCGTGCGCGCAGCCTGTGGCATGGTCACACAGCGCCAGTGGCCAAGGTCGAAGCCGCTCAGCTTTTCGAAAGCCCGGATGTCCGGTTCGAGCATGTGGTTGATCGCGCCCTGCAGCTCCGGGCTCAGATCGGGCGATGCCGGGGGGGACCGGGTCAACCGACGCGAGATCCGCTCGGCGGTTTTCGGGCTGGCGGCGCTCAGCAGTTTCCAGGCGGGTCGGTCTTCGGAAAACCTGCGATGCCGAACCGCGCCAGATTCATTCGACAGCGCCGGTTCTGATCCGAGGGCGTCCGGGTCGAGACCGACAAATTCTGCCACCTTGCGGTTGGCGCGGCCCGAGATCACGTCCTCGTATTGCAGCAGCAGGACCTGTTCGCGGCCGAAACGTTCGATGAAGGGACGAATCTGCGTGTAGTAGCGCGAAATCGACAGGGCCTGCGGTTTGTTCAGCGCAAATTTCTCGAGCGTGCCCGAGAAATAGCCCCGCCGGACGACATGCTTGTAATGGGACATGATCCGATCGACGGGTTTTCGCACCACGTAGATCAATCTAAGGGTCGGGTTATAGGCATGCAGATCGTGCCAGAGCCCACGCTTGCGATGCGGGAAAAACGTATAGGTTGTGGACGCTTCAAGCCGCAATGCATCGTCTTGGGCGGCATATATCCGGTGATAGTCGTCCAGACCATCGCGCCAGTCTTCGCAGGTGCTGAAATAGTGCGGCTCCTTCGGCGATGCGCCGACGATCCGGGGCGCACGCGTCATCACGTCGAACAGGGAGGTGGTGGCACATTTCTGGGCACCCAGAATGATGATGTCGGTTTTTGTCATGGCCCCTCGCTTGGATGAACGACCCCGCGCCTGTCAGGAAGGCGGGCCGTCATGGCTTGGTAAACGAGCAAGGAACCATTCGGGTTGCATGACGTTTGTTTGCGTAGCCAGATTTTGAAGGTCATCCAACGTGCCAAGCCAGGATTCGCCGGTTCACCGGATCAAACACAAAGTGGACACGGTGCTGCGGCGCAGGACGGGCGAACACACGGTGCCCGTTTTCGATCACGAAGCCTCGCGCCATCATCGACCGAAATCACTGCTTGAACTGAAGGCTCGCGCCAAGTGGTGGCAACGGACCGGTGGGCAATCGACGGCACGAACGCACAGCTTTCTTCAATTCGCGGGCTTTCCGCGCTCGGGTCATTCGCTGATCGGGTCGCTGGTGGATGCGCATCCCGATGCGGTGGTGTCACACGAGCTCGATGTTCTGGGTCTGCTCGACGCGGGGTGGTCGCAAGACGAGATCTTCGCGCTGATCGGGTCGCAATCGGCCGCTTTCATGGATCACGGGCGCTACTGGAACGGCTTCGCCTATGTCGTGCCGAACCAGCATAACGGACGCTCCGACGCGCCGCTGGTCATCGGGGACAAGAAGGGCGACTGGGCGGTTCGGCGCATGCAGAGGGATGCCGGGCTGCTCGAAAGGCTGCACGAGCGGATTACGCTGCCGTGCAAGTGGTTGCTGGTGGTGCGCAACCCGTTCGACAACATCGCCACCATGTCGCTGCGGCGGGGCGGGGCCTATGACCGGTTGCGCATCTCAAGTCCGGATTCAAGCGCGTTCAAGGCGGCGTTGAAGGCCGAGGCCGGCAAGTCCATCGCCGACAGCGCCGATGACGCGATGATCGACGATTTCCGGTCGCTTTGTGCCGGTGTCAGGGATCTTCAGGCGCGGCTTCCGGCGGACCACTGGCTTGGGGTCGGCTACGAGGCTTTTGCGCGCGATCCCGCGGCGGGACTGCGCCGCATCCTTGGCTTTCTCGATCTCGAGGACCGGGGCGGGTTCGTCGAGGATGCCGCGTCGATCGTGCGGCACGGGGAAAACCGCAGCCGGCACAGCGTGGCCTGGTCGCCCGACCAGATCGCCAGGGTACGCGACATGATCGAGGAATTCGACTTCCTGTCCCTGGCCGAGGCCGGAGAACCCTAGAAATGCACCAACATGCCCCCTCCGTCGCCGAAGACGCGGCTGCGTCGCTCAACCCCGATGGCGATCCCAAGCCGATGACATGGGTGCAGACGCGCCTGACCAATGGCACCGCAGCGGGCCGGTTTCACAGTCACAGCTATTACGACATTCCCGTCTTCGACGCCGAAAGCCGCCGCGTCGTGCTTTACCGGACCTCGGTTGCGGGGCGTCATCCGTCCGGCGACGACACGATCGAGATCGGCGTGATCGACGTCATGGATCCGGCACGGCGCTGGACCCCCATCGGTGAAAGCCGCGCCTGGAGCGTGCAGCAGGGACCGATGGCGCAATGGGTCGGCGGGGATGAAAGCGGGGGATCGCAGGTTATCTGGAATGACCGCGAGGACGGGCGGATCGTGGCGCGTGTGCATGACCTTGCAACCGGCCGGACCCGCACGCTGCCGCGCGCTGTCTACGCGGTGGACCCCGATGGCAGGCACATGCTGTCGCTCAACCTCTTGCGGCTGAACACGCTGCGTCCGGGCTATGGCTATCCCGGTGACATGGATGACACGGACAGCAGGCTTGACCGCAAGCCGGATGATGACGGGGTGTGGCGCGTGGATCTTGAAACCGGCGATGCGGCGCTGATCCTGTCGCTGAAACGCGCGGTCCGGTTCCTGATGCGCCAGCTTGGTCTGCGGTCGCGTCTGGGGCACCTGCGCCGTCGGTACATCTATTGGTTCAACCATGCGAAACTGTCGCCGGACGGGACCCGCTTTACCGTCAAGCTGCGATTTCGGGTTCCGGGCGGTCCGTGGAACGAGGCGATGGGCTACAGTCTGACCTGCGGCGTCGACGGGCGCGATCTGCGCCTTCTGGCCCCTGCGACATCGCACGTGATCTGGTACGACGGGGATCGGCTGTATTTCTGGCAACAGGGCAAGGTGCGCCTGTTCCGCGATGCCGGTCCCGGCACGCAAGAGGCGGTGTTCGCGCCGTCGGTTCTGGACGCGAATGTGCATATCCGACAGATCCCCGGCCTGCCTGACAGGTTCGTCTTCGACACGCCCTACCGGGAAGAGATCGACGTCTGCATTCTGGACCTGAAGACCGGGCAGGCCGAGAGGATTGCGCAGTTCGGAAATCACACGCCCGCCAAGGGGCCGTTCCGCTGTGATCTGCATCCGGTGCCCAGCCCGGACGGGCAGCATATTCTTGTCACGACCCTCGAGGATGGCGGACGGCAGGTACATCTTCTAAGCCGCAGCGACTGAGCCCGCCTGCGGCACTACCTGCGCATCACGACGCTGTCAGTTCCCGGTTCTCCTCGGTTGCCAGCATGCGGGACAGACGGCTGTTCCCATCGGCCGAAAGTTCGGCATATCCGCCGGTTTCCGCAACTTTGCCATCCGACAGCGCAACAACCCGGTCGGCGAACGAGATCATCGACGGACGGTGCGCAATCGTGAGAATGGTCATGTCACCCTTGAGCCCGGCAATCGCCTTGGCGATCGACGCCTGCGTTTCCCAGTCCAGCGCGCTGGTCGCCTCGTCGAGGATCAGAAGCCGAGGCTTGCGCAACAGGGCCTGGGCGAGTGCGATGCGCTGCCGTTCGCCCCCCGAAAGCCACAGGCCGCGATCCCCGACATTGGTGTGAATCCCGTGGGGCAGGGCGCTT
>Ga0102929_1000709_pt1 | contig 19591 bp, 16 predicted proteins | sample SalPonR1_B_D2_MG_FD_78510 | JGI IMG/M metagenome (GOLD analysis project Ga0102929, IMG submission 78510) | Salt pond soil microbial communities from South San Francisco under conditions of wetland restoration - Salt Pond MetaG R1_B_D2_MG | ecosystem: Environmental > Aquatic > Marine > Intertidal... | reverse complement strand
GCATTTTCCAGTTCGCGGATATTGCCCTTCCAGGGCAGCATGCTCAGCTGCTGGACGACTTTTGGACTGATCCGCTTATAGCTTTGATACTTGCGGTTGAAGTGGTCGGCAAAATAATCAATCAGAATGGGAATGTCTTCGCGCCGCTCACGCAGAGGGGGCAGATGAATGGGGACTACATTCAGCCGGTAATAAAGGTCTTCGCGAAAGCGGCGGGTGGCGACCAGGGCGGCCAGATCGCGATTTGAGGCGGCTATCAGGCGGACATCCACGCTGTGCGGTTCCCGGCCGCCGATCCGGAAGAAGGTCCGGTCCTGCAACACACCGAGCAGCTTGGCCTGAAGATGGAGCGGCAAATCGCCTATTTCATCGAGAAACAGGGTGCCTTGATCGGCGTGGTCCAGCAGCCCTTCCTTGCCCTTGCGGTCAGCGCCGGTGAAGGCGCCGGGTTCGTAGCCGAAAAGTTCCGATTCCAGAAGGTTCTCCGGGATGGCCGCGCAGTTGATCTGCAGCAGCGGCTGTTTCTTGCGGTCGCTGGCCCGATGCACCAGGCGGGCCAGCAGACCCTTGCCGACCCCGGATTCGCCCGAAATCAGAATCGTCGAGTCGGTTTTGGCGACCCTTAAGGCGAGGTCGATAATGGCTGTCATCCGCTCCGAAGCCGTGATGATGTCTTCTTCGACCAGGATCTGGCTGCGGGCGGTATCGGCATCGATGGTTTTGCTGTACTGGACCACCGTCAGATCCCAGACGGTGTTGATGATGTAGCTGATGTTGCCCTGCGCGTCGAACAGCGGTTTGCCTCTGACCAGCAGTTTGCGGCCGGTCCTGGTGGAGTAGGTGACCGTCACCGGAACCCGGCGTTCCAGCACCAGCAGGCTTGCCGAACCCGAAAAGTAGTTGTCGGGACCGACCAGGTCCTTGAGGTTTTTGCCGACCAGTTCCTCGTTGGTGATGCCGGACATCTCCTCGAAAGAGCGGTTGACGCGGATCGTTGTGCCTTGCCCGTCGACCAGATAAATGCCGTTTTCGACATGATCGAAGACCAGCTCCAGCAGCTCTCTGTCCAGCGGCGGCAGGTCGGACACAAAAACCTCTTTCTCAGCTGGCGGTCCAGCCGCAGTCGATGGTGAAGTCGACGCCGGTCATGCAGCCGGCGGCATCGGAACAGAGGTAGAGGACGGCCGCTCCGATTTCCTCCGGCTCGATCATCCGTTTGACGGCAGCTTTCTTGAGCATAATGGTGTTGATGACGTCCTCCCTGGGAATGCCGTGGGTTTCGGCCTGGGCGTCGATCTGGTTGTCGACCAGTGGAGTTCGCACATAGGCCGGGCAGATCGCATTGACCGTGATGCCGTGCGGGCCGCCTTCCCGCGCCGTGGTCTTGGTCAGCCCCATCAGGCCATGTTTGGCACTGATGTATGCCGATTTGAATTCGCTGGCGCGCAGGCCGTGCACCGAACTGATGTTGATGACCCGCCCCCAGCCGGCGGCCTTCATGTGCGGCCAGGCGTATCTGGTGAGCAGGAAGGGCGCGGTCAGCATCAGGCGGATCATGAAGTCCCATTTGTCCTCGGGGAAGTCTTCCACAGGGCTGACATGCTGGATGCCGGCATTGTTGACCAGCACATCCACCGAGCCGGACCAGGAAGCTGCGGTCTCGATCAGCGCCTTGCAGGCGGCCCGGTCCGTCAGGTCGGCGTGCACAAACAGGGCTCCAAGGCGATCGGCTTCCCGCCGGCCGGCTTCCTGGTTGATGTCGGCCATTACCACCCGGTAATTCGCGCCGACGAGGGTTTCGGCCACGGCCAGGCCGATGCCGCTGGCGGCGCCGGTAACAACGGCGGTACGTTCTTTCATGAATTCTCTCCTTGCCTCAGGTCTGCAGGTTGTCGGCAATGCGGAACGGGCAGGCAGTCTTTTCCCGGATCAACTCGATGTTCGACTCCGGCGCCAGTTCGATCAGGGTGAGGCCCGTTTCGGCATCCACCTCGAACACCCCCAGGTCGGTGACCACCATGTCGACCACGTGCTTGCCGGTGAGCGGCAGAGTGCATTCCTCCATCAGCTTGGAGCTGCCGTCCTTGGCGCAGTGGTCCATCATGATAACGATCTTCTTGACGCCGGAGACCAGGTCCATGGCGCCTCCCGGACCTTTGACCATGGCGCCGGGGATCATCCAGTTGGCCAGATCGCCGTAGCAGGAGACCTGCATGGCGCCCAGTACCGAGAGATCGATGTGGCCGCCGCGGACCATGGCAAAGGACTCGGAACTGTCGAAAAACGCCGAGCCGGGCAGCCAGGTGATGGTCTGCTTGCCGGCGTTGATCAGATCCGGGTCCTCGCTGCCCTCCCGGGGGAAGGGGCCGACGCCGAGCAGGCCGTTTTCAGCGTGCAGGGTGACGGTAATGTCATCGGGGATGTAATTGGCCACCAGCGTCGGCATGCCGATGCCCAGGTTGGCATACATGCCGTCTTTGAACTCGCGGCTGATCCGTTTGGCCTGCCATTCGCGGGCGGGCGAGAAACCCTTCATGGTCATCTGGCCGGCCAGGGTGCGCTGCTCGATCGGTTTTTCGAAGCTGCTGCCGAGCAGGATGCGGTCGACGTAGCTGCCGGCAACATGAATGTGATGAGGGTCGAGTTCGCCGACCTCGACCACTTCCTCGACTTCGGCCACGGTGATGCGTCCGGCCTTGGCGCAGGCCGCATTGAAGTTGTTGGCGGTGAAGCGGAAAACCAGGTTGCCGGCTTTGTCGGCCTTCCAGGCCTTGACGATCGCCAGATCGGCGGTGATGCTTTCTTCCAGGACATACTCCCTGCCGTTGAAGGTCTGGATCGGTTTGTTCTCGGCCAGCACGGTGCCGTAGCCGGTGCGGGTGAAGAAGGCCGGGATGCCGGCCCCGCCGGCCCGCAGCTTCTCAGCCAGAGTGCCCTGCGGGGTCAGGTCCAGTTCCAACTCGCCGCTGAGGTACTGGCGTTCGAACAAAGCGTTCTCACCGACGTAGGAAGAAATCATCTTCTTGATCTGCCGGGTCTGCAGCAGCAGACCGAGACCGAAATCATCCACCCCGGCGTTGTTGCTGACTAAGGTCAAACCCTTGGCGCCGGTATCGCGCAGGGCGGTGATCAGATTTTCCGGGATGCCGCAGAGGCCGAAGCCCCCGGCAGCGATGGTCATGTCGTTGGCGACCAGCCCTTCCAGGGCGGCGCCGGCGTCCGTGTAAATCGGTTTCATGATTGCTCCTTGGCGATTGAATTCAGCAGCGTTCGAAGACGGCGGCCACGGCTTCGCCGCCGCCGATGCACAGAGTGGCCACGCCATAGCGCCGGCCGCGGGCCCGCAGTTCGCGAACCAGGGTTGCCGCCAGTCGGGCGCCGCTGGCGCCGATCGGATGGCCGATCGCTACGGCGCCGCCGTTGACGTTGATTTTCCCGGGGTCGATGTCGAGCTGGCGAGCGGCGACCAGCGGGACGGCAGCGAAGGCCTCGTTGATTTCGAACAGGTCGATGTCGGCCAGGGCCAGTCCGGCACGAGCCACCACCCGGCGAATGGCGTCGACCGGAGCTTCGGCGAAGTCGTCCGGTGCGATGCTATTGGTGGTTGCTGCGACCAGGCGGGCTCGGGGCTGCAGGTCATGGTCCTTGAGAGCTTGGCCGGAGCAGACCAGGGCGAGCCCGGCACCGTCGTTGATGCTCGAAGCATTGCCGGCCGTGATGGTGCCCTGCTTGCTGAATGCCGGTCGCAGACCGGCCAGTTTCCCGGTGTCGCCGCGGCCGGGCTCCTCATCCAGTGCCACGGTGACCTCGCCCTTGCGACTGCTTTTGACGATTGGCGTCAATTCGTCGGTAAAGGTGCCATCGGCGACCGCCTTTTGGGCGAGCCGGTAGGAGCGCGCAGCAAAGGCATCCTGGTCTTCACGGCTCAGGCCATGGCGTCCGACCCAGGCTTCGGTGATCTCGCCCATATGACGACTGCTGTAGGGGTCCTGCAGACCGTCCAGGATCATCAAATCGAGCAGTTGGCCATTGCCGAGCCGGTAACCGTAGCGGCCTTTGGGAATGATGTAGGGGGCCAGCGTCATGTTTTCCATGCCGCCGGCAATCACGATTGCGGCGTCGCCCAGACGGATGGCGTCAGCCGCCAGCATCATGGCCTTGAGGCCGCTGCCGCAGACTTTATTGATGGTCATGGCGGGCACGCTGTCTGGCAAGCCGGCCTGGCGCATGGCTTGACGGGCCGGCGCCTGGGCACAGCCACCCTGCAGAACCTGGCCGATGATAACCTCATCCACCGCATCCGCCGGGATCGGTTGACGCCGCAGCAGGTCGCGGATGACCTGGCTGGCGAGTTCCGGGGCCGGGGTTTCGCCTAGAGCACCGCCAAGAGAGCCGAAAGGGGAGCGACGAGCTTCGACGATATACACGTCATTCATGGGACCTCACTATATGCTGAGAATTTGAGTTGTTCCTGACTCGAAGGCAGGCAAGCCGCATGCCAAAAATAATAGTCTTTGAATCTAGATAGTTATGCGGGAAAAGGCGTTCGACGCGATTCGATTTGATCCATTTTCGAGTCGCCGGCAGCGGTCGCAGTATAATTTTTGTTGCGGGCAAAGGCAGATCCTGCAGTTGTAAGATGTTGACTCAATAGTGCATCGAATGACTCAACTTTAGTTCAATCTGGGTGTTTGTCAATTTTTTCTGGGACAGGGTTATACGGTTATCTTGACAAACCGTCGATGGTCACCTAAATTGGTCAGACCAATTTATAGCAATAGAGGATGCCGACATGCTGTCTGGATTTATAGAAGCCTTGCAAAAAGTGGGTGGCCAGGCCAGGGAAATCGAAACTGTCCAACAGGCTGCGGCTTATATTGCCGATCGTGTCAAGGGCTCGGTTCTGCTCCCCGAGCAAAGCAGTCTCGATCGGGCCGGTCTGGCGAAGGCTCTGGATGCGGCTGGCCTCGAAGTGATCCGCAACGGCTGGCGGGAACGCAGCGCCGATGCGGAGGGCGGCGTAACCGGGGTCAACTTCGCCCTCGCCGATACCGGGACCCTGGTGCTCGACAGCACCGAAGAGGCCCTGCGGTTGACCACCACCCTGCCGGAAAAGCATTTCGCTTTGCTCGATCCCGGCAAGCTGGTCGCCGACAGCCTGGCGGCGGTTCCCTACCTTCGCGATTTCCATGCCCGCAGCCCCCGCAACTACCTTGCCTATATTACCGGCCCAAGCCGCACCGCCGATATCGAGCGTGTGCTGACGATCGGCGTGCATGGCCCCCGGGAGCTGCACGTGCTGCTGCTGCCCGGCCTGAGCGACGATTTCTTCGAAATTTAGCAGGATACCTCCATGAACAAACAACGGAACCGCGACTACCGCAACCGGATTGAAAAAGCCCTGGCCACTCCGCGTCTGCAGCAGGCTCTGCATAACTTTGGCGATGCCTATGTGGTGGCCCGCCAGAATGCTTTTGCCGGCCTCGATTTCGAGGCCATGCGCACCGAGATCGGCACCATGAAAGACCGGGTGCGCGAAAACCGCCAGGACCTGCTGGCCGAATTCACCCGCAACGCCGAAGCTGCCGGAGCCAAAGTGTTCATGGCGCGAACCGCTGCAGATGCCAATCGCTACATAGCCGAGCTGGCGAAACAGCAGGGCGTAAAGACGGTGGTCAAGAGCAAGAGCATGGCCAGTGAGGAGACCCACCTCAACCAGGCCCTGGAAGCGGCCGGTGTGGATTCTCTGGAGACCGATCTCGGCGAATGGATTATCCAGCTGGCCGGGCAGCGCCCCAGTCACATGGTCATGCCGGCGATTCACATGTTCCGCGACGAGGTGGCCGAACTATTCAGCAAGGTGACCGGGCAGGCGGAATCCGACGACATCCCGCATCTGGTCCAGGTGGCCAGGGAGCGCTTGCGGCAAGGCTATTTCGATGCCGATATGGGCATCAGCGGCGCCAATATGGCGATCGCCGAAACCGGCGGCATTGCCCTGGTCACCAACGAGGGCAATGCCCGCCTGGCGACCACCCTGCCGAAAATTCACGTCGCTCTGGTCGGCCTGGAGAAACTGGTGCCGACCCTGGAGGACGCCACCAATATCATCCGGGTCCTGCCCCGCAATGCCACGGGGCAGCTGCTCACGTCCTACGTGACCTGGATCCGAGGCGCGGTGCCCTGCGGCGACGGCGACAAGGAACTGCACATCGTGCTGCTCGACAACGGCCGCAGCGCCCTGGCCGAATCGCCGCATTGCAAGCAGGCCTTGAACTGCATCAAGTGCGGCGCCTGCGCCAATGTCTGTCCGGTCTACCAGACGGTCGGCGGCCATGTCTTCGGTCACATCTACATCAGTGCCATCGGCGTTATCCTCACGGCCTTCTATCATGGTCTGGACAAGGCGGCGGAACTGGTGCGGGCCTGCATCGGCTGTCGAGCCTGCGTGGCGGTCTGTCCGAGCAACATCGACCTGGAGAGCATTATCCTTCATTTGCGCGAGGTGGTCGGCGAGGAGGAAGGCGTCGGCGCCGGCAAGTCCCTGGTCTTCAAGCGCATCATGCGTAACCGCAAGCTGTTCCACGGCATGCTGCGGGCTGCCAGTCTGCTGCAGAAACCGGTCACCCGGGGCGAGCGGACCATTCGCCATCTGCCGCTGTTTTTCTCGGGGCTGACCGAATGGCGGACGCTGCCGGCGATCGCCGACAAGCCGTTGCGCGATCAGTGGCGCAGCATCCCGCAGAAGGTCGACAAGCCCCGCTATCGCGTGGCCTTTTTCGCCGGCTGCCTGAACGATTTCGTCTACCCGGAGCTTGGCCAGGACCTGGTGAAGGTGCTCAACCACCTTGATGTCGAAGTGAGCCTGCCCCTCAACCAGAACTGCTGCGGCGTTCCGGCCCTTTACTCGGGCGACCGGGAAACGGCGGTGGCGCTGGCTGAACAAAATATTGCGGCCATGCTCGACGAGGATCCGGATTTCGTGGTGACCACCTGTCCCACCTGCACCATGGCCCTGCAGCGGGATTTCCAGGATCTGCTGGGCGACAATCCTGTCTGGGCGGAAAAAGCCCGCCAGCTTTCGGAGAGAACCCTCGATGTGGCCCGGTTCATTGCCGAGAAACTCGATGGCAGCAACAAGTTCGGCGTGCCAGCCGAGCCGGAACGGGTCACCTACCACGACTCCTGCCATCTCAAGCGCGGCGCCGGTGTCTGGCAGCAGCCCCGCGACCTGCTGGCCGGCTCTGGCCGGGAGCTGGTCGAAATGCAGCACAGCGACCGCTGCTGCGGCTTTGGCGGCTCTTACTCATTTACCAGCCACCCGGACATCGCCAAGCGGATCCTCGGCGACAAGATCGAAGATATCGAGGCCACGACGGCAGACTGCGTCGCCATGGACTGTCCCGGCTGCATGATGCAGATTCGCGGCGGCCTCGAAAAGCAGGAGAAAGCGGTTCGGGTGGCCCACACCATCGAATTGCTCGCCGAATCTCTTGCCGAAAAAACGGACTTCGGCGAAAGGTAAGTCAAGGGAACCATATCGATCCCGCAGCTTTCCCATTCCCTTCTGCCGCTCCCCTGTGGCAAAATGCCCCCTTCCCGATATAAGGAAGGGGGTTTTTCGCATGCCTTGGTACCCGGAAATTCTCAGTCAAGCCACCGCCGAACTGCCGAAAGCCGATTTCCTGGTCATGGTGCGACTGATCCGGCTGCTGGATCGGCTCAGCCGTCTGCCGGCCTACCGTCGCCTTGTCGCGCCGCTGGTGCCGGAGGTCGCCCGCTTCGACCCCGGCCACGACGCGGTCATGATGTGCCATGATTTTCACCTGACGGACGCTGGTCCGAAGCTGATCGAAGTCAACACCAATGCCGGCGGCAGCCTGCCCGCCTATCTTGCGGATCGCCGGCGGACAGGCTTGGATGCAACACAGCTTCCGGGCCGGGTCAAAAATCGTCTGCTCGGCCAGTTCGCGGAAGAATACCTGCAGTTTACGCAGGGAAGACAGAGCAGGCCGGGGAAAATCGTCATCCTGGACGATCGTCCGGAAGAGCAGTTCCTTTACCAGGAAATGCGGATATTCGCCGACCTGTTCCGGGAATGGGGGGCAGTGGCCGAGATTACGGACCCGGGCGATTTGGAGGCCGGCGAGGAGGGCGTTTTCCTGGCCGGAGAACCGGTGGAGATGGTCTACAACCGGCACTGTGACTTTTACCTGGAAAGCGCGGAGATGGCCGGTCTTCGCCAAGCCTATAGGGGCCGCCACGTCTGCCTGACGCCCAACCCCCAGGCCTATGGTCTGCTGGCCGACAAACGCCGGATGGTGCTTTGGACTGAGGATGATTTTGCCGACCATGTGGGTTTGGCCGCCAAAGAGAAGGATCTTCTGCGGGCGACAGTTCCCCGCAGCCGGCTCTTGAGCGAACTTGATCCCGGGCAGGTCTGGGAGACGCGCCGTGAACTGGTTTTCAAACCGGTCGCCAAATTCGGCAGCCGGGGGGTGCTGCTGGGCGGAAGGACGACCCGCAAACGGTTCAGTCAGCTGCCGCCAGAGGAAACCCTGGTGCAGGAATTGGTGCCGCCGTCCCTGACCGAGGTGTCGGGCCGGCAGGCGATGAAGACCGATTATCGGATTTTCGCTTACCGCAGCCGTCCGCTCGGCGTCACGGCGCGCCTTTATCGGGGCCAGGTCACCAACTTGCGTACCGAAGGCGGGGGGTTCGCCAAGGTTGCTCTGGCGGCAATGCGGGGAAGCTGATTTACGGTAAACTGCAATTGATGTTTTCCCGCTTCTTCAAGGAGCCGAACGGTTCGCGAGGAGCGACGCGGAATCGACCATCGACAGCAAAGGAGAAAATATGGCCAATCGTGAAATCCCCGAGCATTTTCTTTCCATCACGGAGCGATTCCCCGAGATCGCCAATGCCCTGGATAATCTGAAAGGAGCCCTGCGGCGGACAGGCCCCCTGGATGCGAAGACCACCCACCTGATTCAGGTTGCCGCGGCGGCCGGCATCCAGTCCCATGGTGCCTTGCACAGCCATGTCCGCCAGGCCATGGAAGCCGGTGCCACCAGGGAGGAGGTCTACCACAGCGTCCTGCTGCTGGTCGGCACCATCGGTTTTCCGCGGGTGGCGGCGGCCATTTACTGGATCGACGACATCTTGGGCGAACGTTGATATCATCGGGAATTGTTATTTGAACATCCGTTTGAACAGACCTTTTTTCTGCTGTTCCTGCTTCTCGCGAATGGTGCGCAGCCCCCGGCGCGCCATGGCCTGGCGGGCATCGATGCGCAAGGCCTTGCCGAACTCGGCTTCCGCCATGACCTCCTGGCCGGCTTCCATCAGCAGCCAGCCCTTGTAGGCAAACCCCTGGGCCGTTCGCTCCATGGCGAGGGCCTTGTTGAGCATCTGCCGGGCTTTGGCCTGCATCGCCCGGCTCTCGGCATGCCGTGGATTGCGGGCCACGGACCAGGCCAGGTGAGCCAGGATCTCCCCGTTGTTCGAATCGAAGTCCACCGCTTCCTGCAGAGCTTTTTCGGCGTTGTCCCATTCCTCCATTTCAATGAAGACTTTGCCGGATTCCGCCTGGACCTGAGCTTGAAAGCGATCATCGCCTTCCCTTCCGAGGCCGATTTTCTCCGAGTTGAGCAGTTCGTCGTAACGTTCCTTTTTGACGATATCAGACAGAGTATCGTAGGCGGTTGCGACCCGGGAGAGGAGACCCTCGACCATGCCGGCTTCCTCGCCGCCGAGTTGCATGAGGATTTCCGGGCCGAATTTCCGGGTAATCGCAAAATAGCGCTCTTTGAGCAGACCGATCGAAAATCTGGCTGGTTTGATGCCAAAAACTTCGTAGTGATTCTTGCCTTCGAGACTTTGCGCCATGAACCGGACGGCCTGGGCAAGATCATCCGGAGCGGCTTCGCTGCTCTTGCCGGCAACCGCGGCGCTCTGGTCGATTGTCCGCGCCTCCAGGCCTTCGGACTGGGTCGCCGGTTCTTCGCCGACCAGGTCGGTGAAATTCTCGAGAGGGGCATCCTCCACGGTTTCTTCGTCAAAAGCGACGGCGTTGAACAGGGTCCGGACCGGTTGTGAGCCAGACTCGGCGGGCTTAACCGGAGTCGGGCTCATGGTCAGCATGTTGAGGCTGAGGAGACTGAGCAGGAGAGGGAAAGGTTCATGCCGGCCATCTAGACAATCTGCCAGCAGGTTCTGTCCATTCATCCTCTGCAGCAGGCCTTTATCCTCTTCGCTCAGATCGAGGAAGTTGATATAGCGGAAATAGTCGCCGGACGGGACCGGGTAATGATTGCAGTGCCTGGCCAGAAGCCGCTTGCCGGCCTGTCCCGCAAAACGCCGGAAGCCATGATAGAACAGGTTCGGAACATTGAGGGTAATCATCCGCAGTTCCGCGGGAAAGGCAAGTTTCTCATGGCTGGCCGCTGCCGGCGGAGCACCGAAGGCCTGCTCCAGTTCTTCGCCCAGATAATCGAGTTCGGCCCGCATAAGTTCGGGATAGGTCAGGCAACCGAGTTCGACCGGTCCTTCGCGATGAAAGCTGCCGCCGCGCGTGCAATAGGCATACTCTCTTCCATCCAAAAGGCGGCGGGTCAGCAGGTAGACGCCGAAATCCTTATGGGTAAAACCCGGCTGCAGGGAAACGGGCGCGCCCTCGAAGAAAACCAGCGTCCGGCGGCAGTCGGGCCAGGACAGGATGATCCGACCGGAGAATCTTTGTCGAAAGGCCTCCTGCAAGTGCCGGCGGACAGGCTGAAGCGCGGGTTGGCTTGCACCGAGCACCTTTTCGACGGCGTTGATCATGTTTTTGGCCCGGAAAGGTTTTTCCAGATAGTGCTCGACTCCCAGGGAATGGGCGGCCTGGCGATATTTTTCTCCTTTATAAACGCCGCTCATGATGATGACCGGCAGATCCGGGGCCTGCGGACTGCGACGCAGTTTTTTCAAAAGTTCGATGCCATGCAGGCCGGGCAGCCGCAGGTCGAGCAGGAGCAGATCGGGAGGGGACGCGGCAATTTCCTGCAGGGCGGCGGCGCCGTCGCTCCGCGTGGTGACCGCAAAAGACCGCTTGCGCAACAGATCGGCCAGGCCCTTCGCCAGGGTCAGGTTGTCTTCGGCAATCAGGATGCGTTTAGTGGCCATCAAGCCTTCTCCGCAAAATGCAGGGAGTTTGTCAGCGGCGGAGCTGATATTTCCGCACGGCGCGGTTGTGCTCTTTCAGGGTCGCGCTGAAAGCGTGGCTGCCGTCTCCTTTCGAGACGAAATACAGATAGCCGACATCGGCGGGGAAAGCGGCGGCCTGCAACGCCTCGCTTCCCGGGCTGGCAATCGGGCCCGGCGGCAGCCCCCGCCGCCGGTAAGTATTGTAGGGCGTGTCCTCCTTCAGGTGGCGTCGGGTCAGATTGCCATCGAAATCCTCGACGCCGTAGATGACTGTCGGGTCGGCCTGCAGGGGGATACGGCGGTCCAGCCGATTATGAAAAACAGCTGATATCAACGGCATTTCCTCGTTGTTGCCGGCCTCTTTCTGGATGATCGATGCCAGGGTCACCAGCTGATGCGGGTTCAGGCCCCGTTGCCTGGCCGCAGCGACCAGCTCCGGAGTGAGCTGCTGTCTGAACTGGTCCAACATCGCCGCCAGCAGCTCTTCCGGGAGCGTATCGCTGGTGTAGGTGTAGGTTTCCGGAAACAGGTAGCCTTCGAGCGTTTCAGCCTCGATCTCCAGCTGTTCGAGGAATTCGGCATCGGTTGCCAGCCTGATAATTTCGGCGGCCGGAGCGATCCGGGCGGCCTCGATACGGCCTGCAATCTCTTTCAGGGTGAACCCTTCGGGAATGGTCAGCTGCAGCCTGCGGACGTCGCCGGCCGTCAAGCGGTCGAGCACCTGCTGCGGGGTTGCCGGGCCGGCAAAACGATATTCGCCGGCGTGGATGTGCGCTGCGGCATTCTCCCAGCGTGCCAGAAGAATAAACAGGCGGGCGTCGCTGACGATGCCGGCTTTTTCAAATGCGCGGGCGATGCTGGTAAAAGAGCTTCCCGGCTTGATGCGGATCAGTCTTTCCTGAGGAGGAGCGATCCTCTGGTCGAGAAAGCTGCTGACCTGGTAAGCGCAGACGCCGAGAATGGCCGCGACCAGAAGCAGAACCAGCGTCAGAAATTTTGTCCAGCGTTTGCTTGGCATGGCGGGGAACCGTTTCAAGTTTTGAAGCGGTTTTCCGTGCCGTCGAGCAGACGGCGGAGATTGCTGCGGTGCCGCCAGACGATCAGCAGGGCGATGCCGAGACTGCCGGCGAAGATTTCCCGGGGGAAGCCGAGGAACAGAATGAAAATGGGAATGGAAAGGGCGGCCAGCACTGACCCCAGGGAAATGTAACGGCTGATCGCCACTGTGGCTCCGAACAATAAGGCTGCCAATAAAACCGACATCGGCGAAAGCACCAGGAAAATGCCCAGGCCGGTGGCCACGCCTTTACCGCCCCGGAACTGGAGATAGACCGGGTAGCAATGGCCGATGATGGCGATCAGGGCCAGCAGGCCGAGTTGCCCGGGGGTCGGGCCGAGCCAGTGCGTGATGATCAACAGCGGCAGCGCACCCTTGAAGACATCGCCGACCAGGGTGAGGGTGCCGGGCAGTTTGCCGGCCACCCGGTAAACATTGGTCGCACCGATATTGCCACTCCCCGATCGCCGCACATCTTCGAAGCCCATGACTCTGGCCAGCAGGACGCCGGTGGGTATCGCCGTCACCAGGTAGGTAACCAGCATGGTCAGAATGAGCAAAGTGGGATTCATGGTCTCTGCGGGATCCCCCCGGTCGGCTGGAAGCAGTGGCTAATCGTTTGAATTGACGAAAGATCTGTAGCATGAAGCGACAAAAATCACAAGCGGCTTCCGACGGGGAAACCGAAGGGGCCGTCGTTCGGCCTGACTGTTTGGCCGATGTCCTCCGGGCTTTTTTGCCGGCCGGGAACGCTCAGAACCGGATGAAGCGGCACTCTTTGCAGGTTGACCTGCGGACGTCGATGCAATAATTTGGCAGAGTCTTGCCCCTTCCGTGCAGAATTGACAGGTCTTGTGAAAGAACGGCTATGAAAACGCTCGCCACCCAGCTCGCTTTTTTTCTACGCGGCCGTGCCCGCCAAAACCTCAAGGCTCTGATCCTTTACTGTGCCTTTCTCTTTTTCATGGTCCTGGCTTACGCGGTGATTTTCCGCGTCCTGATGTGGCATCTGGAAGGACGGGAGTTTTCCCTGATCGCCGGCATCTACTGGACGATCACCGTTATGACCACGCTCGGCTTCGGCGACATCACCTTTCATAGCGACATCGGTTACATCTTTGCCGCGATCGTGACGGTGTCCGGAGTTGTCTTCCTGCTGATCATACTGCCATTCGGCCTGATCAGCTTGTTCCTGGCTCCCTGGATCGAGCATCGCCTCAGGCACCGCTTGACCTATCAGCTGCCTGCCGGGACCGCTGACCATGTGGTGATTTTCGGCGTCGATGCCACAACCCGGGCGTTCGTCGGCAAGGTCCAGGCCCGCGATATCCCTTTCGTGGTCGTGACCGCCGATCACGAGCAGGCCCTGCGTCTCGAGGAGGAAGGCCTGCGGGTGATTTGCGGTGTGCCAACCGATTCCGGTCTGTTCGATGCCCTGCGCATTGGCGCTGCCCGCTATGTGGTGGCGAATCTCAGCGATCCGGAAAATGCCAGTCTCTGCCTGACCATCCGCAGTCGCTTCCGGACTCCGGTCGCCGCTTTCGTCGACGATCCGGATCATCGCCGGTTGATGCGGCAGGCGGGTGCCAGTCAGGTGATCGCCCTGCATAAAATTCTCGGCCGCTACCTGGCGGTGCGCTCGACCACGCGCGGCGCCCTGGCTCATGTCCTCGATGCTTTCGGTGACCTGCTGATCGCCGAAATTCCCGTCCACGGCACCCCCTTTGCGGACAAAACCCTGGAAAGCGCCCGGATTCGGCAGCAAACCGGCCTGGCGGTGATCGGCATCTGGGAACGCGGCAGTTTTACGGTCCCTTCCCGGGAAACGCGGATCAACGAGCATGCACTGCTGGTGCTGGCCGGGACCAGGGAACAACTGAAAAACCTTGCCGATATTACCGGAGAGTTGGCCCGGGAGGACCTGGTTTTCATTCTCGGCCATGGTCGCATCGGCTGTGCCGCGGCGCGCTTTCTCGAGAGCAGGCCGGTTCCCTACATTCTGATCGACCGGGAGGCGAACCCGGTCTGCAACGAGCATGTGCCGATCATCGGCGACGCCACGGTCGGCCATGTGCTGGCCGATGCCGGAATTGCCCGCGCCAAGGGGTTGATCGTCACCACCAACGATGACCACGTCAACATCTTTTTGACCCTGGCCGCCCGCCAGCTTCTGCCCCATGTCCGCCTGGTGGCCCGCGCCAACCACGAGGGCAGCGTTGAGCCGCTCTACCTGGCCGGCGCGGATTTCGTGGTATCCTATGCTTCGGTCGGGGCCAGCATTCTGCTCAACCTGCTCGAATCGAAGGCCTCGGCGTTTCTGACCGAAGGCATTACCGTTTTCCGCCGCTCGCTGCCCAAGGCCATGGCAGGCAGAAGCATCAGCCAGTCGCAGCTGCGGCAGTTGACCGGCTGTTCGATCGTCGCCATCGAATCCGCCGCTGGGGAAACCCTGGTTTCGCCTTCTCCGGAAACCAACCTCGAAGATGGAGCAACCCTGATCCTGATCGGCACTCCGGAACAGGAAGAGCATTTCGACGGGGCTGTAAAAAACCGCTAACCGGCAGCGGCCGACCAATGGCACTCGGCAAAAGGCCGAATCCACCGCAGTACCGTTCGCCAGGGGCCTGTCGGGTTTTCTCGCACGGAGACAGCCGAGACAGATAGAGAGTAATGACCAAGCAAGCGTTGTCACCGGGACATCTTCTGGCAGTCGATGTCGGCCTGCGAACCGGCCTGGCGATGTTTGCCGAACCTGCGCAGCTGCTGTGGTACCGCTCCCATCACCTGGGCGATCCGGCCAAGTTGAAAAAGATGGTCGGTCGCCTGCTGCGCGAGCCGCCGCGGCCGACCCATCTTTTTCTGGAGGGCGGCGGCCGGCTGGCGGAAGTCTGGAAACGCGAGGCCGGATCCCTGGCCATTGCCGTCCACCAGGTCCAGGCGGAAGCCTGGCGGCAGCGCCTGTTCTACAGGCGCCAGCAGGGCCGCCGGGCGCTGGCCAAACAGGAAGCAGGCAAGCTGGCCCGACAGGTGATCACCGCCTGCGGCGGCAAAAAGCCGACCAGTCTGCGCCATGATGCGGCCGAAGCGATTCTGACCGGTTTTTATGGGCTGCTGGAACTGGGCTGGATCGATAGCTGGCCCGATGGTTCACAGATTGGCTCCTCAGTTCCGGAGGCGTTGCGATGAAGCAATATGATTTCATTATTGTCGGTGGCGGCATCCTCGGCCTGGCCACTGCCCGCCAGTTGCAGCAGCAATTTCCCGGCGCCACGGTGGCCGTTCTGGAAAAGGAGGCCCGCCTGGCGACTCATCAGACCCGGCATAACAGCGGGGTTATTCATGCCGGTGTCTATTATGCGCCGGGAAGCCTGAAAGCCCGCTTCTGCCGGGAAGGCAACCGTGCGACCAAGGCGTTCTGCCGGGACCAGGGCATTCTGTTCCGGGAGACCGGCAAGCTGCTGGTGGCCACCGACGATCGGGAAGTGGAACGGATGCAGGCGCTGGTGGAGCGCTGCCGGAGCAACGACATCGAAACCGAAGTCCTCGACCGCCAGCAGCTGCGGGAAAGGGAACCACACGTGGTCGGCGTGGCCGCCGTATGGGTCCCCGCCACCGGGATCGTCGATTTTCGGGAGGTCGCGGTCCGCATGGCCGAATTATTTACGGCTGCCGGAGGCATCGTGCGTACCGGCCGCCGCGTGGTCGGTCTGCGCGAAGCGGATTTGATCGAAGTGGCGACCGAGCGGGAGACGTTTGTGGCCCGCTTCCTGATCGGCTGCGCTGGTCTGCACGCCGACCGCCTGGCGGCTATGTTCGGCCGGCCGGTCGATTTCAAAATTCTGCCGTTCCGCGGCGAATATTTCCGGCTGCCGGATACGAAAAGCGATCTGGTCCGTCATCCGATTTATCCGATTCCCGATCCGGATCTGCCGTTTCTGGGCATTCACCTGACACCGATGGTCGACGGCACCCTGACTGTCGGACCAAACGCCGCGCTGGCCCTGGCCCGGGAGGGCTACAGCCGCTGGACGGTCGACCGGCGCGACCTGTTCGAAATGCTCGGCTACCCGGGGCTCTATCGGCTCATCGGCAAATATCCGCTGGCGACGCTGGCCGAATTGAAAAATTCCCTCTACCGGCCGGGTTATCTGCAGAAGGTCAGGCGCTATTGCCCGCAAATCAATCTGCGCGACCTGCGGCCCTATCCGGCAGGGGTCCGCGCCCAGGCAGTCAGGCGCGACGGGACCACGCTCGAAGATTTTTTGTTCGTCGAGGGCGAACGCAGCCTGATCGTCGGCAATGCCCCGTCGCCGGCAGCGACCTCCGCCATGCCCATCGCCCGCCATATCTGCGAGCGCGTAGCGCAACTCATCTAATCAAGTGAGAAGAACCCTGTTGCATTTGATCTGCAACGCGCGGGGACACTGATGACAATAGAAATCTTTGGCGAGGGTTGCTCCAAATGCGGTGTCATGAAAGAAAATGTTCAGCAAGCAATTCGTGAACTCGGACTTTCCACTGTCCTGCATCTAACCATGGATCCAGAGCGAATTGCCGAATTAAGGGTCTTGTACCTGCCACAATTGGCTATCGACGGGAATATCATTCCATCAAGTGTTTGGAGTTCTGTTGAGAATCTTAAACGCCTGTTGAGGGCGTCAACTGACAGCGAAATTTCTGTCAATATGTTAGTTGGCATGCAAAAATGACCCTCTCTGGAAGTTAATTGGCGTCTAAAATCCGTAAATCACAGAACCCTCCCAGCTCGGGGTGAATGGTCCGATTTTCAGACACAAAAAAGCTCCCCGGTTTTCCGGGGAGCTTTTTGCGTTAATAACTATGTTGGTATGAATAGGTGCTACATCATGCCGCCCATGCCACCCGTGTTTGGCATACCACCCATGCCATTATCTTTGGCGGGCTTGTCGGCAACACATACTTCAGTGGTCAGCATCAGGCCAGCGACGGAAGCAGCGTTCTGCAGAGCAGAGCGGACCACTTTGGTCGGGTCGATGATGCCCGCTTTGACCAGGTCTGTGTACTCGTCAGTCGATGCATTGAAGCCGTAAGCACCTTTATTCTTCTTGACTTCGTTAACCACGATTGACCCTTCCTGCCCCGCGTTGACAGCAATCTGACGCAGAGGTTCTTCGAGGGCACGCTTGACGATGTCCACGCCAAACTTCTGTTCACCAGTGACTTCAATTTTGGAAACGGCTTCAACGGCACGGATCAGAGCCACACCGCCTCCAGGAACAATGCCTTCTTCGACAGCAGCACGGGTTGCATGCAGTGCGTCTTCAACGCGGGCTTTCTTCTCTTTCATCTCGGTTTCGGTTGCAGCGCCAACCTTGACAACGGCAACGCCACCGATCAGCTTGGCGAGACGCTCCTGGAGTTTTTCACGATCGTAGTCGCTGCTGGTTTCTTCGATCTGGGCACGAATCATCTTGACGCGGCCGGCGATATCCGCCTCTGAACCATCACCATCGATGAGCGTGGTGGTGTCTTTGTCGATGACGATACGCTTGACACTACCGAGCATATCGAGCGTTGCGGTTTCCAGTTTGAGGCCGACATCTTCAGAGATGACGCGAGCACCGGTCAGGACGGCGATATCTTCGAGCATCGCTTTGCGACGGTCACCAAAACCGGGAGCCTTGACGGCGGCGATGTTGAGGGTGCCACGCAGCTTGTTGACGACCAGGGTGGCTAGAGCTTCGCCGTCGACGTCTTCAGAGATAATGAGCAGTGGACGGCCCTGTTTGGCAACGGGTTCAAGTATCGGCAGCAGATCGCGCATGTTGCTGATCTTCTTTTCATGAACCAGGATCAGGGCGTCTTCCATGACCGTTTCCATACGCTCGGGATCGGTGACAAAGTAGGGAGAGAGGTAACCACGATCAAACTGCATCCCTTCAACAGTCTCAAGGCTGGTTTCCATCGCCTTGGCTTCCTCGACGGTAATAACACCTTCTTTTCCAACCTTATCCATCGCCTCGGCAATAATGTTACCGATGGTCTCATCGGAGTTTGCGGAGATGGTGCCGACCTGTGCAATCTCTTTGTGGTTTTTTACCGGTTTGGAAATTTTCTGTAAAGAATCGACAGCGGCAACAACTGCCTTGTCGACACCGCGCTTGATCTCCATCGGGTTGTGACCAGCTGAGACCAGCTTAATGCCTTCACGGTAGATGGCTTGAGCCAAGACCGTAGCGGTCGTGGTGCCGTCACCGGCAACGTCAGACGTCTTGGAGGCAACCTCCTTGACCAGCTGCGCGCCCATGTTCTCGAAGTTGCCGTCCAACTCGATCTCTTTGGCAACGGTCACGCCGTCCTTGGTGATCAGTGGAGCGCCATAACTCTTGGCGATGACCACATTGCGGCCCTTGGGACCGAGGGTGACTTTGACTGCGTTGGCGAGGGCGTTCACACCTTCCAGAATCGATGTACGAGCTTCCTGCCCGAATCTTATTTCTTTGCCAGCCATGACTGTTTATCCTCCGTAATCTGTATTGGGTAATGTGACTTACTCGACAATGCCAAGGACGTCGTCCTCACGCATCATGAGATATTCGTTGCCTTCGATTTTTACTTCAGTGCCGGAATACTTGCCGAACAACACTTTGTCGCCTGCCTTGACATCAAGGGGCAAAACCTTGCCGTCTTCAGTCACCTTGCCCTTACCAACTGCAATAACGTTACCCTGTTGAGGCTTTTCCTTGGCAGAATCGGGAATGATGATGCCGGAGTCTGTTGTTGTCTCCTCCTCGAGACGTTCGACGATGATTCGATCATGCAACGGTCTGATGTTCATAGCTGGGGTTTCCTTTTTCAGTGAATTTGCGATACGGGCCTCTAGTTTTTGCCCAAGAGCCCGACCAGGATTTTTGCATTAGCACTCTACGCAGGAGAGTGCTAAAACAATAAGCCTAATATAACCATCCGCCAAAGATTTACAAGGTATTTGCAGAAAATAACAACTGAATAAAATGGGATTATTTTTCAGGCTCATCCGCGAATTTCGTGGGAGTTCTCCCCGGGACTCGACCTGCCGGGCTGCAAGGGATCAGCCTTCGAGCCGGGGGCGAAAATCCGAATTGGCGGCAGAGAAGATGCAAGATGGAGAATTATATATCATGGCTTCCCGAAATTCCCGGAGGAACTGATTTATGCGACCGGTCAAACCCAGCCTCCGGGTTTCGCTTAAATCTGACAGCCCCTTTCAGGCCCAGGTCGAGTCGACTACAGATGATTGGATGCCAATGCGAATAGCCTAGTTTTCGTCCGGAAACGGCCCTTTTCCGCAATCTCTGCGTCAATCGGCGAATTTGATTGTGCGGCGTAAAG
>Ga0102929_1000708_pt1 | contig 19638 bp, 20 predicted proteins | sample SalPonR1_B_D2_MG_FD_78510 | JGI IMG/M metagenome (GOLD analysis project Ga0102929, IMG submission 78510) | Salt pond soil microbial communities from South San Francisco under conditions of wetland restoration - Salt Pond MetaG R1_B_D2_MG | ecosystem: Environmental > Aquatic > Marine > Intertidal... | reverse complement strand
TTTCATTTTTCCCCCATAAATCTGTTAATCTTTATTTGTTAGTTAATCTCATAATCTGACATCTTAATTTTATCGTTTTGATATAAAAATATAAATTACTAATTAAATATATCTGTTGATTAAATTATCTGTAACATAATCTATATTGTTTTTATCTATACCTTCTTTTCTCATTATACCAATTATCTTATTCTTTAAAGCCTCACTGTTAAAAGCTTCACTGTCATACATGATTCCAGTTCTTCTTCCTATTCTATAAATTATTTTATCTTCATCTGATAAGTTAAGATACCAATCTATAGCATCTATCATCTTGTTTTTATCTTTAGGCATCTTCCCATTAACTTCAGGAATTAAATTGATTATATGATCACTAACTATATTACTATCAATGCCTTCTAAGTTTTCTATCATCATTTTAAGTTCAATTACCATATCAGTATCATTGGTTCTAGTAAAAGTTCCATCCAAATATTTCTCGTTTAATAAAGAATTTTCAGAAACGGCCAATGTTCTTATCCTAACATAACTAGGATTAATCATATTTATAGCATCTGCCGTTTCAATGGAGTTTTCTTCAGAAAATTCTTTGCCACCTAAGCCCGGCATATAGTAGACAGATAAATCCATGCCAACTTCTACAACCTTTTTGCCTGCTGCAATATGTTTTTCTTTAGTAGTACCTTTTTTGATAAGCTCCAACACTTTATTGCTGCCGCTTTCCATGCCCATGTGAATTCTGTTAAGTCCAGCTTCCGCTATTCTTTTCATATCCTTATCAGATATTCTAGATATTGTAGATGATCTTCCATAACTAGTTACTCTTTCAACGGTGGGGAAGACCTCTCTTATGTGTTTTATTATTTCCACCAAATCATCGGGTTTTGCAATCATTGTATCCGCATCTTGTAAAAACACAGACTTCACTCCCATGCGATAAATAGTCATTGCAGATGATATAGCAAAATCTCCATTTTCACCAGCTTTTTCCCTTATTTCATCCAATTTGTCATTTGCTTCAGCAAAAGAATATCCCTTATTTGACAAGACATCTATAGCATTTTTTACTATATCAATATCACTAATTACATGATCTTTATCCCTTAAAGAAAACCTTTCCCCTTTATATATAGTGCAAAACTCACATTTATTCCAAGGGCAATTTCGAGTCACTCTAACTAAAAGGCTTTCAGCCTCACTAGGTGGTCTTATTGGTCCTATTTCAAATCCTAAGTAGTCTTTCATATAAGTCTCCTAATCCAAATTAATCGACTTAAGCTCAACAGAATCAAAATTATTAGAGTATGCATGCACTGCTGGCGTTCCCCCCAAGTGCATAAGCAATACTTTACTATCCTTTTCAAATCTACCCTTTTCACTTAATGTCATTAATCCTTTTACGCTTCTTCCTTCATATACAGGGTCTATTACTATACCTTCTGTCCTTGAAAATTCAGCTATAACATCATATATATCTCGGCTAGGTTCCCCATAGTCATTTTCGCTTGAGGCAATTATCTCAATTTCTTCCAACTTAATTATATCATCATATCCTAGCATCTTAAGTGTGTTATTTGCCAGCTCACAAACTCTATGTTTTTTAATTTCAGTTTCCCCGTCATCTGCCACACCAATTACATGAATACCTGAATTCAACGCTTTAAAACCTGCCACCATACCAGCTTGAGTGCTGCTGCTACCAGTGCAATGGACAAGATAATCAAAGTTAATCCCCTTTTGTTCACACTGCTTAACTATTTCCGCTGCGCAAACCATATATCCTAAGCAGCCTAACTCATTTTCCGAGGCACCCCCAGTTATTAAGTACGGTTTTTGTCCTTTGCTTTCCAAATATTCTCCAAATTCTGCCAAAGGACCTTGGTCTTCAATGGGTCTTTCCTTATCATCAACGTATAAATCTGCTCCCATAATGCTGCTAAGAAGAATATTACCTACTTTCCTATAATTTGGTCCTGCATCTTTAGTCCATCCATAATGAAGCAGTGCACATTTTAAGCCGCTCTTTGCAGCAGCTGCTGCAGTTTGGCGTGTATGATTAGATTGAATTGCACCTATTGTAACCAATGTATCATAACCCTTATCTATTGCATCTCCCACAAGAAATTCCAATTTTCTAGTCTTATTTCCCCCACCAACAAGGCCTGTCAAATCATCTCTTTTAATCCAAATCTCTGGACCGTCTAACAATTTGCCAAAATTTTTTAGTTTATGTATTGGCGTAGGCAATTGGGCCAAATCAAATCTTGGATACCCATGCATAGTTAATATTTCATCCACTTTTTCTTCTTTGTTCATCTTTTCACCTATTAATCAATATAGTTTTGGCATGCATCAGCCTGAAAAAACTCAAGCTTTTACTTTATTTTTATTTTTTCTTTATTAAGTTCATTCATATATCCAGCAGTTATAATGCCTGAAGGTAAAGCAATTATAGCTATTCCAAATATAGCAGATACCATAGTCACTAGTCTTGCAATAGTAGAAGTAAGCTCAATATCACCTTCACCCATAGTAGTTATTGCAGCTACCGCCCAATATACTGCATCTAAAAAGTTATTAAATGCATCAGGTTCAACGTTAAACAGGATTATTGAAGACATAAGGACATATAGGAAAGCTAAACTAACCACAGCGATTAATGGACCCTTTTGTTTAACAAATACGTATTTAATCCTCTTTATGCTCTTGGAGTATCTAATTATTCTTAATGCTTTAAACGCCCTAAATAATCTTAAGACCTTAAACCCTCTTGATAGAAAAGATATTGATGGTAATATGGACAATAAATCTATAATTGCCATAGGGGTTAAAGGATAAAGTAAAAATGATTTGGTTTTAGACCTTTTTTTATTTTTTATATCTTCAGTCATCCATCTTATTATATAATCAATGATAAATACAGATACCGTTACCTTATCTAAGATTATAAGTGTATCATTTTGGGTTTTAAAAACCAACGGAACCAAACTTAAAATAATGCATGATATCATAAACAAATCATAAACACGACTTGTTTTATCATTTTTGCTTCCTGGTTCAATTATTTCAACAATCCTTTTCCTCATAGTTAAACCTATTTTCTTGTTTGACCATTTCCATATACTATATATTTAGTTGTTGTTAATTCCTTGAGCCCCATAGGCCCTCTAGCGTGAAGCTTTTGTGTGCTAATTCCTATTTCAGCACCAAATCCAAACTGGCTACCATCGGTAAATCTAGTTGACGCGTTCACATATACACATGCAGAATCTACTTCATCTAAAAACATTTGAGCATTAGTGTAGTTTTCAGTTATTATCGTTTCACTGTGACCAGTGGAATACTTTCTAATATGTTCGATTGCTTCATCAACACCGCTTACTACTCCACATGATATTATGTAATCTTCATATTCAGTGCCAAAGTCTTCTTCTGTTACGGGTACAACACCTTCTGCCTTTAGAAATTCACTATCACCTCTTACTTCAACTTCTTTTTCAATTAGAGCCTTAGTTATTCTAGGTATAAATACCTCCGCTATATTTTCATGTACAATTAAAGTTTCTAATGCGTTACATACTCCCGGCCTTTGAACCTTACCATTAATCACAATTTTTTCAGCCATGTCTAAATCAGCAGATTTATCAACAAAAACATGGCAATTACCTTCTCCCGTTCTGATAACTGGTACCGTGGTATTTTCAACTACCGAATTGATTAATTTCCCGCTTCCCCTAGGAATTAAAACGTCAATATATTTATTTAATCTCATCATTTCGTTGGCCGTTTTGTAAGAAGTATCTCTAATAAGCTGCACAAGATCCTCAGGTGCTCCGTTTAATTTTAGTGTTTTTCTAAATATATCCACTAGCAAGCCATTTGTTCTTAATGCATTGCTCCCTCCCTTTAGTATGGTCGCGCTGCCAGCTTTTAAGCATAAACCAAAAGCATCGGCTGTAACATTTGGTCTAGCTTCAAAGATTATCCCAATTACTCCCATTGGAACCCTTCTTTGACCAACTTTTAGGCCATTTGGAAGTGTATTCATCCTAACAATTTCACCCACTGGGTCAGGTAATGCGGCCACTTGCCTTAATCCATCAGCCATATCTTTTATTCTTTTTTCATTTAAAGTTAACCTATCAATAAAGGAGGTTTTGACTTCCTTTTCTATGGCCGATTTTACATCCTCTTCATTCACCTTTAATATTTCATCTGTATTTTCTAAAAGTTTATCTGCCAATAATATTAACAGTTTATCCTTTTCTTCAGTAGAGAATTTTGCTGACTTAACACTTGCGTCCTTTGCCAATCTACCTATTTCATTAATATTCATCCTTTTTCCCTCCTGGAAATAAAGTGCCAACATCCTTGCCTTCTAAAACATCATACAAAATTCTTGGGTCTTCACCATGGGCTATAACCATAGATGTTCCCAATTTCACACATATTTCAGCTGCTATAAGTTTAGAATGCATACCCCCTGTTGAGAATGCACTCCCCCTATCTCCTGCCATATCGTGAATCGATTGATCAACACTTTCTACAATCGAAATTCTCTTTGCATCATTATTTTTTCTTGGATTTTTATCATGAAGACCATCGATGTCTGTCAATATTACAAGTAAATCAGCATCTACTAAATTTGCAACAATTGCAGATAAATAGTCATTATCAGAAAATTCTATTTCATCAACGGTTATGGCATCATTATTATTAACTATTGGAACCATCCCAAGCTCTAATACAGTATTAAAGGTATTTTCCAAATTGCTTCTTCTATCTTTAGATTTAATATCTTCTCTAGTAAGAAGTATCTGAGCAACATTATGATGATACTCCCCAAAGAAATTTTTATATATCTGCATCATTGAAGCTTGGCCTGCAGAAGCTGCTGCCTGTTTAATCCTGATTTCTGTAGGTTTTTCATTAAAACCTAAGATTCCTGCTCCAACTCCAACAGCACCCGAACTAACTAATATTACATCAACCCCTCCATTGACAATATCAGCCAACACTCTTGCTAAATTTTCCATTCTTCTTATATTAATTTTTCCATTAGGATAAGTAACCATAGTGGTACCTATCTTAACTACAATTCTCTTACTATTTGTAAGCTCTTTACGATAATCCATATAACTGACTCCATATCCCCCAAACTATAACTTATATTAATTATACTCAAAAAACAAATTAATGTCTATGATTTATCCAATATACATAAAAGCGAGTCGACTATTCCACTCGCATCATATAACTATAAATATTTTATAAAGCCTATCATAAACACGGTTAGAAATCCCCCTATAAAAATTAGTATCATGGCAAGCAATATTCTAGAATATCCTTTAGGATCTATTTGACCTTTTTTATCCATATCCTTAATGATGGGATATAGCTTATAAAAAAAGGAGGATATTGATATCACCATGGCTCCGCAAGTAGCTATTTGCATCTCCACATTTCCCCATAATATTACCGAAATACCAAGAAATATAAAAATGAGTTTTGCCCCCGCAACCCAATATGCCATATAGTTTGCAAAACTTTTCATTTCTTCATCTTCTTGAGCTTTATGCCAAGCATTAAATACTCCCAAAGCGTTTCCTTGTTTCATTCCTGGGGCTACATAAAGCATTAATACATTTAAAGTTTCAATTATAATAAATATTAATATCGCCCATTTTAATATGTTCATTTTATTCCCCTTTAGTCTTAATAAAATAATTATACCCCTTCAGCCACCAAACTAAAAGGGTATTTTTTATGCTTTTTTCACCACGCTTGATTTAAGATACATTACGCCGAATCCGTCTATTTTAGCTTCAATGTCATGGCCATTAACTGACTCATCCAATAACTTTATTTTCTTAACTTTAGTTCCTACTTTAATAGCACCCGAGGATCCCTTAACCTTCAAATCCTTTATTACTACCACAGAATCCCCATCATTTAAAATATTACCATTAAAATCCTTAATGGAATCATCAGCAGCAGTTTTAGGATTCCACTCATAGGAGCATTCTGGACATATAAGTATGCTACCATCCTCATAAGCATATTCGCAGCCACATTTAGGGCAATTAGGTAAATCCATTGATATTCCTCCTTTTCTTCTTAAGACAATTTATTTTATATGAAAAAGTCTAAAAACACAAGGTTTATATACCATTTTCTTTGAGTTCCCCACCGTGCTCTATGCTATTATAATTCTAATCTTGCTTCTTATGATTTCTCAACATTTCAATTTTCTTTATTTCTTTTTTCTTTGCTGTTACAAGTTACTTCCTTTGATAATTCCATGACAGAAAGCCAGGTATTTCCGATTATTTGCTTACTTTTTTCACAATTAAAATTTTTCGTAATGTTTTTTATCATAAATTATCAGTCCAATAATATCAAAATATTTTATATATTAACAGTGCTTGGGCCTTTTAAATAGCCCAAGCACATAAGCTCAATAATTATCAATTGTTTACCCAACACTTGACACAAAACCAATAAAATTTCCATAACTTTTCGGACAATTCTTAATATATTTCTAAGGTTGCATAGCACCAAAGAACACTAACCATGCAAGGGCAGTCTTCGCAACTAAGCTGAGAATTATGTATGCTCTCTCGCCATAGATATAATTTTTCCATTTGCCAACTTTCTTGTATTGAAGTATCATATTAATTGGGAACGTGTTAAATGCTATAAAGTAAGTAACAACTATGGCCCATACAAACCAAGGTACCATATCCAAATTATCATTACCTAGCATGTAAATTAAAATTACCACCCAAGGAGCAACTCCTGCAACGGATCCCCAAATAAATGGCCCCCAATTTACCTTTTCTTTAAGGGAATTAAGCTGTTCCATAACCAAGCCAAACATATTCATGGAAAAGTTTGCAGCAAATATGAGTATCAAAGATGCAATATCATATATGCCAAATAAAGTTGCTATAAGGATTATCATAACAGACGAACTTAATGCGTATTCAAACCATCTAAATCTATTTATTCCTTTTTCCAAATCCTGATTATATATACTATTTAGGCTATTAGGAAAGGATATTAAAGCATGTGCACATGCTGATAATAGTAAAAACCCTGCCACCAATATGCCAAACGGCAATTCAAATAATACTTTAGAAGCATTTTCCAAGCTTTGGGTTTCAACATTATATGTTAAATAGTATTGAGTAATATTTGGTGAAAACTCACCAATCTTTTGGATAACACTAGTTGCAAGAAATAACATAAGTATACCTTGAACCAAATGCAGTGATCCCATAACCATGTTAAATCTTCTCAATTTCCTAAAATCAATTTTTTCCATATTTCTACCTCCTACTAATTATTAAACCTATAATACCCAATATGATTATTATAAAACATTAACTAATATTGGAAGAATGATTGGCACAAAGAAAGTTAAAATAACCCCTGTTATTAATGCCACTAACCCAAGTTCAATACCGACAAATTTTGTAACAGGGACTAGCATGGTATCCATATTACCAGCTGCACCACCTGCAATTGGACTACCTTTACTTACCTTAATAAGTATAGGAAGTAATAAGACTGTAAAAAACTCTCTCATGACATTAACTATAAAACCATAGGTTCCAATTTCAATACCATAGACCTTTGTCATATATGCTCCAGTTATACTATAATAACTCATTCCACTAGCTGATATCATGGTAATCTTCAATGGTAAATCCAAAATTAAACCCGCTAACATCCCACCTGATATGCTCCCTAAAAATATGGCTACTGAAATAAATACAACTTTAAAACCTAATAGCTTAACATACCCAAACACCTTTTTGTTTGCCCCTAGACTGATACCAACTCCTGTATAAAGGACAACTAGCGATACTAATAATGTATAGTCTAATACATTTTGAAAATCCTTATTAAGTAATGTGACACCAACTACAACTCCAAATACTATGCTAGCAGGAATTATATATACAAGAGGAGATGTTTTTTCTTCCTCATCCTTATCTACATCTGCTTCCATGGATAAATCAATACTTTCGCTATTCAATTTATCCTTTATTTTTTCCAAGGGAAGTATTGTCTTTTCTAATATAAAAACAAGTATCACACTAACCCCTATGGCCAATATTGATATTACTATACAGTTAACTCCTATTAACCCTAGGTTATTCATAACATTATCATTAATTCCAATATTCATGCCTATAGTTAACATAAGGATTATTAACGCAATATTTATAACCATATCAACTATGGGAAGCGCTTTTTCCATTAGCTTAGTTAAACTAAATAAATATCCGGTCCCTAGACATATAAATGGCATCCACGTCATAACTTGCAAACCATATCATACCAAACTGCACCTCCATGGGTTGATTCCGATACACCTAGTAATTCATATCCAAATTTAGAATAATAATGTATCAAATGTTCTTTACATGTAAGGCATGATTTTTCCATTCCATTTTCCTTTAGCTTTGCTAATGAATATTTAATAAGTTCTCCTGTAATGCCTTGGCATTGAAAGTTTTCATCAGCCATAACGGAAACCACAGCCCCAATCTTACCAAAGGGTAATTTTTCCATGTCAAAGATATCATTATTAATAAGTTCTTGATTAGTGGGTATGGCACAAACAACGGAAACAATCTTATCATTTTTCTCTGCTACGAAAAAATAGTCCGGATAGTTTTTTTGCCTCCAAATGTATTTTTCTAAAGATGCAGCTTCCTCGGGAGGAAAAGCCACTTTTTCAATTTCATATACCCGATCCAACTCGTCTGCCTTTACTTTTCGCATTATTAAATCCATATTCTACCTCCTAGATAAGTATATACATATTTTACACTATACAAAAATAGGGACAACATAAATGTCCTTAAATGTTATTGTTTGTCTTTAAACGTAGGATTTCATCATAGTACGTTTTACTAACATAACAATCGCCTATGTCACATTCAAATTTAATTTTCCAAAGACGATTATCTATCTTTTCTAATTCTTTAATCTTCTTTGTATTAACAGCAAAACTTCTATGGCTTTTTCTAATATACCTGACATTGCATTTTTCTATGAAGTTACTAAGACCTAGCCTAGAACAAATATACTTATCACCCTTAATATGTATATATAAATATTTATCTTTTACTTCAACAAAATATATATCTTCCACCTTGATGATTTCATGACCTTGTATATGATTAATAAAAACAACCGGCGAGTATTCAAAATAAATTGTTTTATCTTGTAACTGTCTTAAAAAACCATGTAATTCATTTTGTTCCACTTTATTAGTGTTTAAACTCATAATATAGTTATTTGTATCTCGATGTGACAGCGAAACCAACCCTTTAAAATCATTATCCGTTAAAAATATGATCGGTACATTATTTAATCCCTCCATCATTCTAATATTTTGTGCATATTTAAAACCATCTTTTTTATTGTGTATAAAGTCTAAAAAGATAACATCATAGTTATCTTTACCATCTTTAATAAGGTTAAATGCCCCTATATCAGATGAAACTTTAGTTATTTTAATAGAACCTTCAAAAGAATTCATAATACTAGAAGCAAGTGTACTTGCATTTATTCTACTAGCGTCTATTATTAATATGGATAGCACCATTCACCCCACTATTTGTTAAACTCAACCTCAGTATACCCAGTTTCCACTTTTCTTGAAAGTGCATAAAAAAAATCAGATAATCTATTTACATATTTTATAACATATGGATTAACAGGGGTCTCATCTTCTTGCCTTTCACTATCTAAAAGATCCGCTAAGTTAACTATACGTCTTTCAGCTTTTCTAGCAATGGTCCTAAGCACATGTAAATGGGCACTTTTTTCATTGTCTCCAGGAATTATAAATGTAAAGGTTTTTGGTAACTTTTCCAAGGATTTATCAATCGCTTCTTCTATTAAAGCAATATCCTCTTCCCCAACTCTGTCCTTCAGTTTATCACCATTGGAAGTTGCTAAATCAGCACCCACAGTAAATAATCTTTTTTGAATGTCAGTAAGAAAATTTGCATCATCATCTTCAAGATAACATTTAGTAAGCCCTATGTATGATATTAATTCATCCACTGCACCATAAGCTTCCACCCTAACAGAACCCTTTGAAACTCTTTTACCATCATAAAGGCCCGTACTACCTTTGTCTCCTGTTTTAGTATATACTTTCATATTTACCTCCTTTAATATAACGTATTTGGAATTATACACCTTTTTGAAGAATTTATCATCATATAAACACAGCTTTTTCTTCTAAATATTCTTCAAATCCTGTTTTTCCACCTTCTCTACCTATTCCCGATTCTTTATAGCCCCCAAATGACATAGAAGCATTTGCCTCTGCCCCGTTTATATGAACATTACCCGTGTCTAGTTGTAGGGCAACCTTTATGGCATCATTTCTATTACCGTAAACAGCTCCATCTAACCCATACGGAGAATCGTTTGCTATATTTACCGCTTCATCAACTTCATCAAAGGAAATTATTGATAAAACCGGACCAAATATTTCTTCCCTTGCTATACTCATTTGGTTATTAACATCAGTGAACACTACGGTGGGTACATAATACCCTTTATCCAAGCTCAATTCTGCCTTATATAGAATCTTTGCACCTTCCTGGATACCAATATCAATATATTTATTTATTTTATCCATGGCAGCTTTACTTATCACTGGCCCTATATCCACTGATTTGTCCATAGGGTTTCCAATTCTTAATGTTTCAAGCTTATTAATCAATTTCTTTTCAACTTCTTCCTTAATATTATGAGCTACTAAAAGTCGAGTGTATGCACAGCAAGTTTGTCCGGTATTTACAAAAACAGAACCTATTAGCTCATCTATTGCTGTTTCCAAATCTGCATCTTCCAAAAGAATCATAGGTGATTTTCCACCCATTTCAAGAACAAGCTTCTTTGCATTGCTTAAAACAGCAATGCTTCCAATTTTCTTACCGACTTCAGTGGAACCTGTAAAGGATACTAACCCAATTCCACTATGGGAAGCAATATATTCCCCTATCTCCCCACCTACACCTGTTAGCATATTAAAAACACCCCTTGGAATTCCAACTTCATCAAATATTTCTGTCAGCTTAAGTGCCGTCAATGGAGCTGCTTTACTAGGCTTAACAATTACACAATTTCCAGAAACGACTGCGGGAAATGCCTTTAATGTAATTTGATCTAGGGGATAATTCCATGGAGTCATTAATGCAACCACTCCTACTGGTTCACGGACTAGCATTCCACCTTCCATTTTTTCTTTATATGAATAATTCCTTGCAAAATTAGCAAAACATCTAGCTTCATCAATTGAGGGTTCAACTTGGTAGCTTTGGCAATGTTTTACAGGCATCCCCAGTTCCAATGCAATTATTTTTGCCAATTCGTCTTTTTTCTCTTCCATTTTATCTGCCACACGCTCTAATAAAACAGAACGTTCCTCTTGGGTATAATTAGACCAAGATGAAAATGCTTTTTTTGCAGCAAGAACGGCAGCGTCCACGTCACTATTATCAGCCTTTGCAATTTCTCCAAGTGTCTCTTTATTTGCCGGATTTTCTAGTTTAAAATATTCTTTGGAATTCCCTTCTCTCCATTGGCCATCAATATACAATTTGTACCTATTCATTATCATATCTCCTATACTTTTTAAACCTTCGATACCATTGATTCAACAGTTTCTTTTAAACCATGCCTATTTAGACTATTAACCACTTCAAATAACTCACTTATCTTGGGTGGATTTTCTGAAGTATGTATATATATCATTATACCAAGCATTGCAGAAACTTGATACTCAATTAAAATATTTATTTTATTTTCATCCTTAACACCTAGATCCTCAAGCTTCTCTCTAATTTTGGGTTTTATCTTATTCTGAACTTTACTACGGAACCTAGGATCTCCGTTATCTCCAAGCAAAACAGAAAAATACCTTTTATTTCTTTCGAATTCCTCTGATAATGCCATTATGACGGATTCTACCTCTTTACCTTCCTTGGATTTTTTAAATGGCATTAAAGTTTTTTTAATTAAACTTTCCTCTAACTGCTCTAAAACATCATATACATCTTTAAAACACTCATAAAAAGTACTCCGGTTATATCCCGCTAATGTGGTTACATCTTTAACTGTAATCTTTGATACTTCTTTCTTCTCATAAAGCTGCCAAATAGCCTCCGTCAAGTTTTTCTTAGTTCTTTTCTTTATATCACTTTCCATATATTCTTGTATGACGCATTTAACGTAAATACACCAATAATCTCCTTTCTTTTTACAACACATTGTAGGATTTGTAAAGGAGAAAATAAATGCTATTAGAATTAAAAAATGTTAAGAAAACATACAAGCTAGGGAAAGATAATAAATTCCATGCTTTAAAAGGAATAGATGCAAATTTTGAATTAGGAGAATTTGTAGCTATAACGGGAGAATCTGGAAGCGCTAACTCCACTCTAATGAATCTATTAGGCGGACTTGATATGGATTATGATGAATCTATCAAGTATAACGGAGTAGATTTAAACAAGTTAAAAGAAAGTCAGATAGATAATTACAGAAAAGTAAGTGTAGGTTTTATCTTCCAATCTTTTAATTTAATATCCCACATGAACGTTATTAATAACGTGGCACTTGGCGCAACATTGCTTGGAATGAACAAGAAAGACAAGATTGCAAAGGCACAAGAATTGCTTGTTAAAGTCGGATTAAAAGATCATATATATAAAAAGCCCAATCAGCTATCAGGTGGTCAAACGCAAAGATTAGCCATTGCAAGAGCTCTTATGAATGACACTGATATCATCTTAGCCGATGAGCCAACAGGCGCTCTTGATTCTGAGACTTCAGCTCAGATAATGGATTTAGTTAAAGAAATATCCAGTGAAAACAAGTTAGTTATAATCGTTACCCACTCAGATAAAGTGGCAGTTCACTGCGATAGAATAATTAACGTTTCAGATGGAGTAATAATCGAAGACATTAAGAATAACGATGCTAAAAAAGATGAAAGTATTAAAAAAGTAAAAGAAGAAAGCGGCGCTTTAAATGTATTTTCATCCTTCGGTCTAGCACTTAGAAATATGAAAGAAAAGCTTGGACGTAATATGTTAATTTCCATAGGTGCTTCCATAGGAATTGCAAGTATAATAATCATGTTATCACTTGGGAAGGAGTTGAAGACTATATGACAGGAACTGTGGAAGATCTAGTTAACCCAAGAGTAGTAGAAGTTAATAAAGTTGCTGAAGAAAGTGATGATACTGAACATAGTATGCATCCCGGATCTCAGCTATTAACTGCTGAAACAGCTCCTTTTGATGAAGATGAATTGTAAAGGCTGCTTAATATAGATGAGGTAAATGAAGTGGAAAAAGGTTATAGCAGCATAACTTTGCAAGGGAGCTATATCAATTACAATGGCGAAGATATTGATTTTAGAATTTTAAATACTACTTCATCAAACACAACAGAAAGAAATCTAGAAGTGGGGGAACTACCTAAAGATAATGAAATTTTAATAAATAGTAACCTTTATGACCAATTAGGTGAAGATGCTTTAGGTGAAACGGTTGCTTTAACTACACTTATTGATGATGAAGAAATAGTAAAAGAATTTTCCATAAGTGGAGTATATACTTCTACAGGGTTAGGTAATATGTCAGCTTTATATCTAACTTATGAGGAACTTACCGCATTTGCCGATGAAAATGATATCGAAATTGAGCCATCGGTAGTTTACTTAATATGCGAGGATAAAGATATGGCTAGTTATGTAAAAGACGAAATAATTGCTCTTGGTTATACTGGTTCTATGCAAGAAGCCATGTTATCATCAATGATAGCTATGGTAGATGCAATTTCTTATCTATTATCAGGAGTAGCAAGTATTGCTCTACTTGTATCAGCTATAATGATACTAGTTGTAATGTATATAAGTGTTGTTGAAAGAACTACAGAGATAGGCCTTATGAAGGCACTTGGAGCTAGAAGAAAAGATATACGCAGAATATTTTCTTCAGAAGCATTTCTTATAGGGGTATTAAGTGGAATCTTAGCGTAATATCATCAATGGTTATTGGAACTATTATAAATGCTTTAACTACTAATATGTTCTCCATAGCAGTAATTGGAACGGTTCCAACATATATGTTAGCTGGACTATTACTAATTATAGTTGTAAGTTTATTATCAGGATTATATCCTGCTATGAAAGCAGCTAAGCTAGACCCTGTAGTATCATTACGACACGAATAATTTATATGTTAAAACAGTCGTTTACCAGTTATTTTATTACTGTTTAGTTTGACTTATACATATCACTATGATAGTATAAATATACAAAAGGAGCCTTGTTTACTTACATCTTGAAAATGGCAAAATGAAACATGCCCCATCTATAAATTTCTGCAAAAGTTTTTCAGAAATAACATAAAATTATAGTTTCTCTTGCTAAATAACTACTTTTAAATTAAGGAGATGTATTATGAAAAAATTTGTAATATTATTTGCTACTTTTATTTTAATATTTGCACTAACCGCATGCAGTAGTGATGATGGGTCTAATGAATCGGATGATAGCAATGTAAATAACAGTTCCGAAATGGAGAGCGAAACCGAAGCTGAGGACTCGTCTTCAGAAGTTGGAGACGATAATTATGTACCTGAAATAGCGGTACCAGATGGTTTACCAGTCTATCCGGATGCTATTTTATACAACGATCTAATCTCTTACGGGGATAATAGCTGGCAATGGTTTTACGCTACAACCGGCAGTGGAAATGATATCGTTGAATTTTTTAGAACAGAATTTCAGAATTTAGGTTTTGCAATAGACGAAGAATACACGTTTGCACAACGTGAAGAGTTCTTTGCGACAACAGCAGATTCAGTGATTAGTGTCTATTGGTTGGATAGTGATAATTTAACAGATGATGTTAATGAAGATACACCAGAACGTCATTATGGGATTATAGTAGATCTTGATGGTTGGAATGACCGTTAGTTCTAGCAAAATTAATCATGCATTCGATTGTATTTTCTGTTGAATTGATTTTTTACTTTCTAGTATTTGCCACTACTGGTTAATTCTACTTTGGAAGAAATTCAAGGATTCAAATGTAGCGAAAGCTTAAGCAAAAAGGAATCCATTTTAAATTTGAATTGCAAAAAACTGATTAATATTAAAACCGGCATTTGAAGTAACCCCAAAATGTTGGACGCTTTGTTTAAGAGATTGTTAAGGACTGTATTCTGTATTGAACAGGACTCAGTCCTTTTAAATTATGCTTAATCCTACTATTATTGTAGTAATTAATATGGATCAATCCCCAATGTTTGAATAATCAAAATTAATCAATAATTTTTTCATAAAAACTCAATCCCTTTCTTTTCAATATTATATCATATTCAAGGAATTGAAGTATATATTCTATAATTTATAATATCAATTTGATTGATTTGCTTTTAAATCAATGGTAAAATTGTTCTATAATAATAAAAACATCTTTAGAATATTTTCTTACATATCAATGAAAGAAGGATTTATTTATGATAAAAAAAGACATTATTTGTGTGGGCGGCGGCATTTCAGGACTTACAGCAACATTAAGTTTAGCTGACTTAGGAAAAGACGTACTTCTCATCGAAAAGAACGAGAAATGCGGAGGTCTTATGAACACTTTTGAAAGAGATGATTTTAGATTTGAAGGTGGGGCAAGGGCTTTGGTAAATGCCGGGCTTGTGAAACCGTTAATAAAAAAATATGATTTAGATGTTGAAATCCTCGAAAATCCAATAACACTTGGAATTGAAGATAAACTTCTTAGAATAAATGGAGAAAAAAGTTTAGATGATTATTCTGATTTATTAAAAAACCTATATCCTGAAAGCATAGATGAAATTGATAATATTATCAAGTCTATAAATAGTGTAATCGAAGATATGAAGGTCTTGTATGGAGCAGATAACCCTTTGTTTACTAAAAAAAAGATTAATCCTTTAACCATCGTCCCCAAAATGGCATCGTGGATGTATAGACTTTTAAGAACTTTACATCGCATAAATAAAATGGATACCCCTTTTGAATATCACATGGATAATTTATCCAAAAATCAATCTTTAAAGGATATTATCGGACAACATTTTTTCAGAAATACTCCAGTATTTTTCGCATTAAGCTATTTCGCTTTATATAACGACTACATTTACCCTAGGGGTGGGGTTGGTACTTTTATTAATAAAATGGTTGAAGTCATTGAATCACGAGGCGGTATAATATCATATAATACCGAAATAAAAAGTATAGACCCTAAGAATAAAGTAATCGAAGATTTCAATGGGAAGAAATACACATATAACAAAATGATATGGGCAGGAGATTTAAAGACCCTTTATTCAATAACTAAAGAAGATGGAATGAATAAAAAAGAACTATTAACTTTTAACAATAAAAAGCAGGAAATCCTTTCTCACAAGGGAGCGGAATCTGTATTTACTGTTTTTGTTGCAGTTGATATGTCACCTGAGAACTTTAGCGATATGACCACTGGCCATTCTTTTTATACACCATATAAAAATGGCCTTGGAGAAATACATACTAAAGAACTTAAGGAAATTCTGAACAATTGGGATAATATAAATAAAGAAGACCTTTATGAATGGTTGAATAGGTTTTGTAAATATAACACCTTTGAAATATCAATACCCGTTCTTCGAGATGAAGATGCCGCCCCAAAGGGCAAAACTGGTATAATCATAAGCACATTATTTGATTATGAACTGACAAATCTTTTATATGAAAAGGGGTGGTACGAGGATTTCAAAAAGAGATTTGAAAAGGAAATAATCGATTTAATATCGTCCACTTTATATAAAGAAATAAGTGAAAATTTAATTTTCAGCTTTTCTGCAACGCCTTATTCAATTTACGATAGAGTAAGAAGCTCAGAAGGCTCCATAGTTGGATGGTCATTCGAAGATAAAATTCCAGTAATAACCAGTATGTTCAATATGAGCAGTTCAGTTAAAACAGCCCTTCCTGATGTTTATGCAGCAGGCAAATGGGTATATAGCCCTGCTGGTGGTCCTACGGCTATAATGACCGGAAAAATAGCCGCTAAACAGTGTAAGTAATGGTGACCTTTGGTCACCATTTGATTCTAATCTATATCCTATTCTGAAAACTTTTTTAACCATACATATTCTTTTTCGTTATCATCATGTAGTGGTTTCCATACTTGCGCAAAGAAAGGGTCAACTTTTGCTCTCTCATAGTAATTCCAACTTTCACGCTCACATACGGGACACCAATGCCCTCCCTCTAATACTAACCGTGGGCTTGCTTCGAATTCGTGTCCAAAGGCGCATTTAAATTTCAGCTTACTTATCCAATCGCCCTTCTTCATTGTGTCACTTAAACATTCACCGCCACGGAAATTGGCAGCACCTCTAACATCAGCGATATTTAACTCGCCTTCCGGTTTAATTTCATCATATCCATGATCTATGTGAACAACCTTATCCCAGTCGCTAAACCGTTTTAAATCATTTATTGATTCAGGAAGTTTCTCAAAGGCTTCTACGGACCCATAGTATGCTGCAATCTTTTCTTCCATGCAATTCTCTTCCCAATATATAGGCCCACGTTCCATACGGGCAAGTTTCTCCGCATGTTTCTTAATTGACCTGCCTATTATCTTTTGGCCTCCAGGGATTTTTGTAGTAAGCCTTATGAATCTCAATGAATCTCCCAATGATTTAGCAAACACCTCATCGTTATATTCTATGGTATCACCTCTAAACTCCAGATAGTAATTTAATTTATCAGAATCTAAATAGTATGTTCCATGAAAATTTCGTAGACATTGATATTTAGCAGGAAGCACAACTTGGGATAAATCATTTATCCCCATAACCTTATACATACTTTCCATCATCTCATAAGCAGGTGTCCTACATGATTCACCACCACCCACATTATATAAATGACCCCAAAAATCGTCTGAAAGTTCACAGTTCGCCACTTTTGCACATAGGTTTTTTAACATACGTGCAGAGTCTTTGTCTGAAACATACTCCAATACATTATCATAACAATTATGAAACTGTATTGGATCTTCAATTTCCATCATTTTATTTCCCAAAATACCTGTTTGCCTTAGACTCACCCAGTTTTTTATACCTGACTCAATTACTAATCTCTCTGCGGCAATTTTTGATACAGCATAATAATCATATACACTTGGTTTAATGGAATCTCCAATTCGTCCCCAATGAATTGGCGGCATCCTATCACCAGTTTCAGCGATTGTACCTATATTTACAAATTTAATATCTTCTTTTCTTCCTTGTTCTTCAATGGATTTAACTAAATTCTTAGCAGAACCATAGTTTATTTTCATTGCCATTTCAGGATCGTTATCTGCTGCAGGTGATACAAATGCAGCTACATGTAAAATAATATCTACTCCTTCTATACTTTTATATACATCATCATAGTTTGTTAAATCACCCCAATAAATTGTAAGGCCTTCTCTACCTTCGTATGGCCTAAATGTTTTTTTATTTTTATCAGATGGCCTAACTAATATCACTATATCCTGTATATTAGTATCTTTTAACAACTCATTTAATCCTGCAAACCCCATGGCACCTGAAGCACCTGTTAATAACACACGTTGTTTTTTCATGTTTTCCCCTTCAATATATAAATTTTCAAGGTTTTAAAATCATTCTGCTTTCATGCTTATAGCTTCTGCTTTGCCGTCAAGTATATCTATACATAGCTTAATTGAGTCACCAATGGCTACTTCTATATCATCTGGTTCTACTCCTAAAGGTTCGGCTCCTAATTTTTTATCGATATATGTCTTTGAGCACATTAATTTAGTAAATTTAACAGGGTGTAAACCACTTTCGTGGCCTTCAGCTTCTATGTTTTTCTTTGATTTCATTGCACCAAGTGCATAAATAAAATTTGGTATGGTAGTGATTTTTTTGTCTGGCGTTCCTATGTATTTGTGAATAATTCTAAGCATTTCTACCCAAGTCATATTATAATATCCTAAAGGGTAGCATTTACCTCCTTTGCTCCTTTCCAAAGCTCCTACTATGGCTTGACCCACTTGTTTAACAGTTACCATTGTCGTGCCTCCCTTGGGATACAATGTTGACTTTTCCATTGAACGAATTTGTTCTACTAAAAACGTCCACACAGGTTCTCTACCCTTTTGAGTACCAAAAACATATGGTATTTCTATTATTGCAACATCAAAATTATCATCTGCATAAGAAATACTCATTTCTTCTTGGTCAATTCTGCTGCGTATGTATGGGTGCCACTTTGTCAATTCATCCTTTGGATGTATTTTAGCAAAATGAGAAAAATATGATCCACATATTACTGCATGTTTCACTCCAACTTCTTTTGCAATTTTTAATAGCCTTTCCAAAGCAGTTATATTAAACTTTTTATATGTCTCATATATAGGCGGAGGGCCTGGTACTCTTTCGTCTATACCTGCTGCAAACACAAAACCTTCACAACCCTTAAAGCAATCTTTAATTTCTTCGTCTGACATCTCAATAAAATTACCAAGCTTAATATCCATTTCA
>Ga0102929_1000707_pt1 | contig 19639 bp, 19 predicted proteins | sample SalPonR1_B_D2_MG_FD_78510 | JGI IMG/M metagenome (GOLD analysis project Ga0102929, IMG submission 78510) | Salt pond soil microbial communities from South San Francisco under conditions of wetland restoration - Salt Pond MetaG R1_B_D2_MG | ecosystem: Environmental > Aquatic > Marine > Intertidal... | reverse complement strand
TGCAATCATTATATTCTCCTATTACCTTATGGTTGACGAAGTATTACTTGAAGGCTTTTTGCGTTTAATCTCATTCTCATTCTTTGCCCTCATGGTTTTAAGCTTGTTTAAGGTTAAGGATGGTAAAGTAATAATCACATTTATATCTGAAGATGGTACAATCTATTTGAAGTACCATGTGCGAGACAGATTGGTTTATGAAGAGAAATTTCGTCTTCAGAAAATAAAAGATTTAAAAATAGATCGGATGCCAAATAAATCACTCTATAACGATATTGCAAAAAAAGATCGTTCTGTACGATTCAAAAAAGGAAAATCTGATGATTGGATATATATGGCGCAGCTTTTTGGCAGAGTGATTCCCTTGACTCATGAAAATGCTAAGAAAATTGAAAAATTTGTTAATCAGGAAATCGAAAAAGTGAAATAACCGTTACTTTCAGAAATTTATTCCATTGTCAAGTGGATCCGGATCGTCTGTAAATGCCTGTTTCCAGAAAATGTAAAGTCCCATTATCAATCCTTTAAGGATAAAAAAGGAGAATACTATTATCAGTCCTATATCATGTAAAATCAGGATGATAAAAAGATAAGCAGCTAAAAGAATAAGTCGCGCTTTATATTTCTTAACAGATTCTCGATCAAAACGAGGAATCTTGTCGAACGGAATAGTGCTAACCATCAAAAATGAGAGAAGAATAACAACAGGAATCAGAACACTTATAACTCCCTGTTCAAATCCGTCAAACAGGAAAAGTTTATTATGAAAGGTAAGATAGAAGCCGGCAAACATTACAGCTTGAGCCGGGATGGGCAGTCCTCTGAAGTAGTTTAACTCGTCGTATTTAGATTCAACGTTGTATCGTGCTAAACGAATGGCCCCACATAGAGGTGGCAAAGCGCTTAGTAAGATTCCGATGATGGCAAGTTCGTTTAGAGCAAAAATATAAATCAGAAAACCCGGTGCAACTCCAAAAGAGACTACATCACTTATAGAATCAAGCTCCATTCCAAATTCGCTGGTTGCATTGGCAAGCCTGGCCATAAAACCATCCAAAACATCAAATAAACCGGCTAAAACAATAAGCCAGGAACCCGCAATCAAATTTCCATCTGCGACCAACAATATGGAAAGAAATCCACAGAAAAGATTCATCAACGTAAAAAAACTCGGTACAACAATTTTTGGAATCGGCTTAAGTTTTTTTCTTTTACGCTGCTTCCCTTTTTTGAATCTGAGTTTTTGAATGGGATATTTCATGTATTATTGAATTTTTCCGATGATTGACTCCCCTGCTACTGTCTTATCTCCAATTTTTACATCTACCTTAACATTTTTTGGAAGCAACAGATCCATTCTGGAGCCAAATTTCATTATACCAAATCTCTCTCCTGCTTTCAGTTTGTCTCCTTCTTCTAAATGATATACGATTCGCCGAGCCATAAAACCTGTAATCTGTTTAAACATCATTTTCATGCCAGATGGATGTATCACACCAAAATGAGCTCTCTCATTCATTTCGGAAGCATGGTCTTCCCACGCCATTAAATATTTACCGTGATAATACTTTACATACTCCAATTTACCCGAAATTGGAATTCTGTTTACATGTACGTTAAGTGGGGAGAGAAATATGCTTACCTGCGTAACCTCTTCACCGACATACTCATCTTCCTTCACATCTTGAATAAGTACAACTTTACCGTCTGCCGGTGAAATAATGAGTGAGTCATCGTCGGGTGTGGTTCTATCCGGATCTCTGAAAAAATAGAGAACCAATCCACAGAGTACAGCTAAAATTGGATATACAATATAGCCTGCCCACGGAGGAGCAAAAGAGATGGCGAAAATAACAAGTAAACTAAACCCGAATACAACAAGTATAGTTGAAAAACCTTCCTTAGCAAGCATCACTAATTAGCCTCCGAATGTGCGTAAAATATCATTAAAAGTAACGAGAATGAATAGTCCGATGAGCAGTATAAAACCAAGTTGTTGAAGGCCCATTCTTACTTTGGGTGACGGTTCGCGACGGGTAATACCTTCATAAAGTAAAAACATAAAGTGGCCACCATCCAAAGCCGGAATAGGCAGCATATTCATAATTGCAAGTGTAACACTCAGAAACGCCGTTATATTCCAGAAACCGAGCCACCCACCACGCTCAGTAGCTTCCCGGGTAACGTTTGCAATGGCTACCGGACCGCCTAAATTTTCACGGACCGATATATCACCGGAAAACATTTTGCCGATACCCTGCACAATGCCAAACAGTGCATCATTGGAACGTTCAACACCAACTCCCAAAGCTTCACCAAAATTATAGTTTAGCTGTATTATATTGAATGCGTTTTCAAACTCTGGTCTGGCGATACCAATTTGTCCTGTTTCCGGATCGGGTGCCACGGATAGTTGTAATCTTTCACCATTTCTATCAACGTCAAGTGTCAAAGCTGTTTCTGTTTCTTGTATTTTTTCTACCACTTGAACCCAATAATTGACCGGTTCACCGTCAATGGCAACGATTTGATCTCCACTTTGTAAGCCGGCTTGTTCAGCGGGGCTGCCTTCCATAACATCAGATATTGAACTGGGCAAATAGTGCTCCTGAGAGATGAATCCATCTTTACTCACCAGATCCAGGAAATTGGGTGGTGTTGAAAGTGTAATTTTTTCTCCATTTCGTTCAACCAAAAATGTGAGATCTCTTCCTGTAAGCTCAGACGGGTTTAACAACTGTCTGAAATGCTCAACTTCTCTGTTGTTGACCCCAATAAGCTTGTCTCCGGTCTGCATACCAATCTGTTGTGCAACTGAGCTTTCGCTTACATAAGCTCCATTCATAGAATCAATGGGAACTACCGTCTCACCGTAGTGAAGAGCAATACCGGCGTAAATTGCCACAGCAAGAATCACATTAAAGATTACCCCGGCAGTGATTACAATCATCCGCTGCCAAACCGGTTTAGCTCTGAATTCGTCCGGTTTAACTTCTTCGTCTACAAACTCTGTATCCATAGATTCATCGATCATACCGGCGATGCTCACGTAACCACCCAGCGGAGTTGCCCCGATAACGTACTCGGTATCTCCTTTTTTAAAGCCAAATATTTTAGGCGGAAAGCCAATAGAAAATTTATCGACTCGCATCCCAAATAGTTTAGCAGCAATGAAATGACCTAACTCGTGGATAGTTACCAAAATAAATATGGCAGCTATAAAAATGAGTATAGTGCTTGAAAAATTTACTAACCAATCCATAAAACCTACTATAATAATGCGTTCGCGTATTCACGAGTTTCTTTATCAACTTCAAATAACGTTTCAGGAGAAATATCCTTGCTATTTTGAATATTGGTTAAAGAATTTTCAATAATTTTTGGAATGTCAATATAACGAATTTCACTGTTCAAAAATCGCTCCACGGCAATTTCATTTGCAGCATTCAAAATAGCGGGTGCCAAGCCTTCTTCTTTTGCCGCTTCGATAGCTAATTGAATACAAGGGAATAAGTTATAATTAACGGGTTCAAACTCCATCAAGAGTGATTCTGTGTAGTTTAACGTCTTATTCGGGAAATCAATTCGATCAGGATAGGTTAAAGCGTAAAGGATAGGCACCTTCATGTCGGGTGGCCCAAGTTGAGCTTTAGATGAACCGTCTATAAACTCGACGATGGAGTGAATAATGCTTTGTGGGTGTACAACCGGTTCAATTTGATCAATAGCAAGATCGAAAAACCATTTCGCTTCTATAATTTCCAAGCCTTTGTTCATCATAGTCGCAGAATCAATTGTTATCTTTGATCCCATATCCCAATTGGGGTGATTCAGAGCATCTTTTACAGTCACTATCTTTAATTGATCCGGAGTGTAATTCTTAAAGGGTCCACCACTGGCTGTAATAATAATTTTCTGAATTGTGCTTTTCTGTTCTCCAATAAGTGATTGCAACATTGCGGAGTGTTCTGAGTCAACCGGGATGAGGTTCCCTTTTTTAAAACCTTCCAGCTTACACAAAAGCTCTCCACCTACTACAAGAGACTCTTTGTTGGCAAGCGCTACCGTTTTACCGGCTTTCAGTGCTTTGTATGTGGAGTTGAAACCTGAAAATCCGACCAAACTATTTAAAAGGATATCATAGTCTGCTTCTAACGTAACCTGTTCTAATGCATCTGTTCCGAATAGAATATTTTCCGGTCTGAATTTCAACAGGTTTAGAAAATCTTTCTCGCAGTTTTCATCACAAAGAACAACAGTATTTGGCTTCAGTATATTTACCTGTTTAGCCAATTTTTCATAACTGCTATTAGCTGTCAGTGTTGTGAGTTTAAAAAATTCAGGTTTGGATGATATGATTTCTACAGCTTGAGTGCCTATTGAACCTGTAGATCCTAAAATCGCAATATTTTTCTGTTGCAAATATTCTGGTCTTGTTAATTGATACCTGTAAAAATAGAGAATCTTTAACGAAAGTACGGTGCCGAAATTTCTTTCGCAGCTTTGTACATAATTGCATGTGCTTCAACCGTTTTTTGGATTGTTGGAGCGTAACCGCCTGAAAGTAAAAGTGCCAGAGGGATCTCTTTTTGTGTAACTGTTTCGATGACCATTCGCTCCCTCTCCTCCATACCTTTTATGCTTAGAGAAAGTCTGCCAAAGTGATCTTCTTCCAGTGGGTCAATGCCTGCCAGATAAAACACTAAATCTGGTGTAAATTCATTAAATACTTTATCAAGAGAGTCTGAGAGTGTTTTCAAGTACTGTTTATCGCCGGTTTTGTCAGGCAACCCTACGTCCAGGTTAGACGGGGGTTTCACAAAAGGGTAGTTTTTCTCACCATGTATAGAGAAGGTATAAACATTGGGTTCATTTTGAAATATAGCCGCATTTCCATTCCCCTGGTGCACATCTACATCTATGATCAATACTTTGTTGACCCATTTTGATTGTCTGAGAACCTTGATTGCAACTGCTACGTCGTTGTAAACACAAAACCCCTCACCGTGATCTGGCATGGCGTGATGCGTGCCTCCGGCTAAATTACCTGCTATTCCATCTTGTAATGCCATTAAACCGGTATTAATTGTACCCTGAACAGCCAACCTGGATCGTATTGCCAAACCTTTAGACCATGGCAACCCCATTCTGCGTATTTCCTTTTTGGTCAAGTTACCTGTCCAAACACCATAACCGTAGTGCTGTGTATGAACTGTATAGAGATTTGCAAAGTCTACCATAGATGGTTCAACGATATCAGAACTTTTAAATAGACTCTTATTCATTAGATAATCATACAGGCCCGAAAATTTCTTCATCGGGAAAATGTGGTCTTTTGGCAGTTGAGCTACATAACCGGGCGAATAACTGATGCGCAAAATAGGTCAGATTAAATTTCTTCGTTTAATTTTATCATTCCCAACATTCTACCCGCTCTTCCTCGTTCTCTTCGATACGAGTAATATTTAGAATCTTGAACCGTGCAGTGAGTAGATATTTCTACATTCTGTATTTTTATACCGGAATTTAACAATTGCCACCCAATGAACCCTTTTAGATCAACGTGGGGCTTATTGTATGATTCACGGTCTACAAACTGATCAGGAAATTTAGATGACACTTCCTCTCCCACTTCGAAATTATGTAATGAAATACATGGACTGAGGTAAACACGAATATGATCCGGATCAGCTCCCAGTTGTATCATCTTATCAATACCATTAGGTACAACATTATCAGCTGCTCCTTTCCAGCCGGCATGAAAAGCTCCAACAACACCGTTTATTGAGTCTCCCGCTAAAATAGCCGCGCAATCGGCCACTCTAATACCAAGAGATATCTCTACTCTATCCGTTACTAAGCCGTCAGTATCATCGTAAACACCACCTTTTGTCGCATATTTAATCGTTGACTGATGAATCTGGTTAGCGATTGCCAATCGGTCTTTATTCCATCCGATTTCTTTAAATAACACATCAAAATTTTGGTCAACTTCGATCGGGGACGCTTCCGTATTATATCCTAAATTTAGCCCAGTTACAGTACCCTGCGGATTAATGATTTCCTTATTGGCTCCGGTAAAAAGAGCGGATATCGATGGTTCGGATTTAAATATTTTAGGGTATAATAATTTCATTTAACTATCCTAAACTATTAACAAGCAGTCTTTTAATTTCTTTAAAGGGGAAGGATTTACCGGTCCATATCTCAAACGATTTGTTACCCTGCATTATCAGCATATCCAGCCCATTAATTGTTATGGCACCAAAATCATCTGCTTGCTGTAAAAATTTAGTTTGAATGGGGTTGTATATGAGATCATAGCAAATTTTATTCTCAAGCAGTTCGCTTTCATAGTCCGAAATTGGGGATCGGTCTATATTTGGAGACATTCCTAAGGGAGTTGTATTAACAAACATAGATGTCTCATCAGCATACGATTGCCATTGGTCATAAGAAACAGTCTTTATCCAAACGTGATCTGAATTCAGTATTGATTTTTGCGGGGTGCGGGAAACAAAAATAATTTCTTCAACTCCCAAATCTTCCAATCCAATCTTTACAGATTTTGCAGCCCCACCTGTACCAAAAACTATCACTCTCCCCCCTTCAATTTGATCAGTATACTCTAAAAGTGGCGAAATGAATCCATGAATATCGGTATTATGACCTATCAATTTATGGTCTGATTTGGCAATAGTGTTAATAACACCTGCTTCTGTGGCAAAACTGTCTATGTTGTCAACAACATCAATAAACTGATTTTTGTAGGGTATTGTAATATTACAGCCTAAAAATTCGTCCCGATTTAGCCATCCAATAAAATCTGAGAATTCAGCCTGGGCAAGATCAATTGCGTGATATTCAGCATTTATTGCATGAAAATCTAAAGCTGCCTGGTGCATCACCGGTGAAAGTGAATGCCCAATTGGGTTCCCCACAACAAAAAAATGTGGACTTCTGGATTTTTGTGATTTTTTAAAATCTGTGAAGGAAAAGATCATTTTATTTCATTTAAATAATGGCAAAAAAAAAGCGCCTCAACAGAAGTTAAGGCGCAATTTTGTATAAATGTAGTAAAGAAAAGTAACGAATTAGGCAGTTACTTCTTTTGTTTCCTCTTCAGTTTCGTCGTTAAACGTACCTGATTCGGCAAGTTCCTTAAATTTATCGAGATCTTTTTTCAGTTGTGCCGGAAGTCCTTCAATAAAATTTGCAAGATCTTCTTCAGCTTCGCCGAAAAATGTTCTGTAATCCAAAGAAACGTCTACTCTAGTTCTTTCACCGTTATCTAACGGTGTAAAACGGATTGTACCGGTTTGATTCAAGTTTCCATTAATTGTAATCCAAGCAAATCGGGTATTTCTCAGATTATCAATAATATTTGTAGTCCATTGAAACTCCTCGTTCCCAATCTTGGTTGTATACTCAAACGTCTGGGAGTTTATTTTTTCAATATTATCAATGCGGTCCAGAAAATTAGTAAAATGAACAGGGTTGGATAACAGTTCGTAAACTTTGGCTAAAGGTAAGTCTACATCGATTCTTTCGTGCGCCATAGGTATGATTAAGCTTCAGAAATGAAAAGTTATAATTCAGAATTGGTGATATTTGTGGTGTATATAGAAGACATCCACAATGCATTAAATTTACGCATATTTTGATTAAGCTTCAATTGATTTCAAAAATAAATTGTATAAATAAGATTTGTTTCAAGTATATTTTTCAGCTTGTCCTATTTTTCTTTTCGATTTTCCTCTTTACAATCAGCAGCAGCACTCTCCTGGCACAAACAAATGTCAACGGACTTCTACAGAACTATAATGCTGCACAAACCACAGGCGACCATGAATTTGTAGCAGGTAGAAATCGACTAAGGTTGCAATTGAATACCTCTACTTCTGCCGGGAATATTTTTGTTGAAACGGACTTTCTGCATCAATACGCAAAAAGGAATGGAGAAACTGAAATCATTTTAAGGGAGGCATATTTCGACAGATATTATGATAAAAGTGATTTGAGAATTGGCAGGCAAATCATAAGCTGGGGGCGTGCTACCGGCGGATTTGTTACTGATATTCTATCCCCTGTCGATTTAAGAGAGTTTCTAACACAAGATCCTGCTGATTTAAGACTGGGCTTAACAGCCATTAACTATCAACGGTATTTTGGTTCCAATTCACTTCAGCTGGTTTTTAATCCGGTTTTTGAGCCGGACAGATTACCACCACCGGACTCCAGATGGTTTCCCGTTCAGGAAATACCTTCTCCTATTCCATTTAACTACTTAAGACAAGAAGACGGTTTTAAAGTATCTGATATGCAGTTAGCATCGCGTTTTAGCTACCGTTCAACTACGTCTTTGGATTTAGATATTATGATGATGTATTGGTCACATCCAATGCCGGCTTATGCATTAAATATCAACCCTTTCAATTTTCCCGATCCACCTTCTGTAGATCTTTTTGAATCTTATCATGCATCTCCAATGGGTGGTATTTCATTGGAATGGCTTATAAGTGACAATTGGAAAATTCAAACGGAGCAGCTATTTGTTTATGAACGGCTATTTACTTTTTTACCGGTATCGGTAAACCGGCTGGAGCAAGCTCTTGAAGATCTTCCTACAGCATTACAAGTTCTTCAAGAATTTGAGGTAAGAGATGATGGATATTTGCTAAATAAACCATGGCTGCACTCAATGGCAGGAATTGAAACGGAACAATTGAGCACATTAATAAGTCTGCAATTTTACCTTGAAACCATTTTTAACTACGAAGATAGAATTTTACCTCAACAACTTTATCCTTATGTGACGCTGCTGACGAATCGGGCATTTTTGAGGGATAGATTACAGATTACCACCTTAAGCCGATACAACTTCTATGCTGAAGATTTTTGGATACAAGCACAAGGCACATACGAAATAGATGACGGTTTTGAATTTGCCCTTGGCACAAATCTATTTGGAGGTAAACCAATCTCTCCATTTTATGGTCATTTTACCTTTAATCAATTCAGGGAGAATAGCTTTATCTTTTCAAAAATATCTGTCTATTTCTAAATAAATAGGAATTTACGAGAGTAAAATTCGGTTTCAGAGACAGTCAATAAAACGTATTCATCACAAGTAATCTTTAGACCTTTTGAAGCAATTCGGAGAATTTATACTCGCACATCCTAAGTCTGTTCTATTTGGTCTTACGATTTTACTTTTTCTATCCATATTTCCGGCTTCGAACATTCGAACTGACTTCAATCTGGAAGGTTTTTATCCGGATGAAGATCCCGTAATTGCTGATTATGAGAAGCTTGAAGAGGAATTTGGAAGGGACGACAACAGCATCATTATTGGCTTTAAAACCGATTCACTGTTCACTGAAAAAGTGCTATTGGATTTGAAATCCATAACCGCCCAATTAGAAGAGATTGACTATCTGGTTGAAGTCTTATCGATTTTGGATGCTCAAGAAATAAAAAGTGAGGATGGGCAGCTAACATTTGACCACTATTTTGATCTGGAAAATACGTCCATAGAAAGTCTATCAAAGACAAAAGAGAATATCACGCTTGATCCTTTTTTAAACGGATCTTTAATAAACAGCTCCGGTGATGCGACAGCTATCGTCCTTAGAATAAATGAAGAAGAGAATACATTCTTCAACAGAAATTATATCATCGATTCAATTAATGAAGTGTTGAATGAGTACAGGTCTGATTATGAATTTCATACTTCAGGGATACCTTACTTTAGAAATCAGTATGTAAATCTGCTGAATGGAGAAATTGTAATGTACATTGCAATCTCTTCTATTCTCATTATTCTTCTGCTTTGGTATATCTATCGCACCATATGGGGAGTTTTATTCCCAATGGTGATCGTTTGGTCTACCCTCCTTTTAACAGTTGCCATTATTCAGCTTACAGGTGGCTATCTGGAGATCATGAGCAGCACTATAGCTCCTATTCTGCTCTGTGTGGGTGTGGCAGACGCCATTCATATGATATCAAAATATGATGATGCCAGGGAGTCCGGTTTTTCAAAGCATAATTCTATCATTGAAATGCTGAAAACGCTTGGCAGTGCAACTTTTCTCACAAGCCTGACTACTGCTATTGGCTTTGCTACCCTGTTTAGCAGTACCGTAATGCCAATGCGCAGATTTGGTATCTATACTGCTGTAGGTGTCTTGTTGGCTTATGTGGTTACTATATTCTTCTTGCCGGTTATACTATCCCGCTTAAAGAGTAAACGAATTTTTGATGAAAAATCAGGGTCTTTCTATCCACTGCTTCAAAAATGGCTCAACAAAGTAGCAGGATTAAACAGGCTCAACTACAAAAAGGTTGTAATTTTTGGATTTTTCATTACCATTATTTTTTCAATGGGTATAACCAAAATTGATGTAAACGGGAAGGTATTTGACGATGTGGGAGAAGATACTGAACTAATGCAGGACAGCCAGTTTTTTTCCGATCAAATTGCTCCGCAGTTCCCTATGGAATTTCTCATAAATACAGGGGAGCCGGATGGTGCTCTCTCAGCCGATTTACTACAGAGAGTATCACAGTTTGAGAAGAAACTTCTTGAATATCCTGAGATACATCGGGTAGTTGGCTTTCACACACTCATGGGAGAAGTTCACCGAGTGTTAACAGATGGGGAAAGAAATGAAGAGTTGGATTTCCCGTTGCCCGATAGTGATCAGGCCATTGCTCAGTATACACTTTTGATGGAGATCAATGAGGCAGACGAACTCTATAATTTGGTGGATTTCGATTACAGAAAGCTTCGTATAACAGCACAGACAGAAGATGCCGGATCAAAACGGATAAACGAAATTCGGGATGAATTCAGAAGTGAAATGAAGAAACTCTTTCCGGATGAGGAAGTTATTGTAACAGGTACTACAATTCTAAGTGCAGATCTTACAGATAAGATTGTATACTCATTGGCATGGAGTATTATGCTCGCCATCTTTGCCATTACCTTGATTATGGCTACGCTCTTTAAAAGTTTTAAGATGGCTTTAATCGCGTTGGTACCTAATCTTATTCCTTTAGTAATCGTTGGAGGCGTTATGGGTTTTGCGGGAGTAGATATTAAACCTTCAACAGCTGTTATTTTTACAATTGCTTTGGGAATTGCTGTAGATGACTCCATTCATTTCCTGGCCAGATTTCGGATTGAATATCTGAAAAGCAAGGCGATGCTTCCCTCTTTAACGGCAACTACTGTACGGACCGGAAGGGCTATTATCGTTACCAGTTTGATTTTGATTGCAGGATTTGGAACTCTTATCACCAGTGCTTTTACCTCTACTGCCATGATGGGGATTTTGGTTTGTACAACCATCTTTGGAGCTTTATTGGCAGATCTTTTTGTACTCCCCTCTCTTTTTTACTGGCTAAAGCCCAAGCTTAAAATTTAGTTGAGCACTTTATTCAGCTTTTGAATAATTTTCTGATGAATCTGATCAGGTGATTCAGTAGCGTCAATAACCTCGAATCTTTTTAATCGGGAAAGCTTTTCATATCCATTGCAAACTCCCCTGAAAAAATCTTCCCCTGCTTTTTCCATTCTGTCTTTAATTCCGGCTTGTGTGCGCTTTGCTGCATCTTTAGGATCAATACGTAAATAGAAGGTAATGTCTGGGTTAGTATGGTGAGTAGCCAGCTTATTTAAAGTCTCGATATGAGAAAGCATAGCAGATTTTCGACCGTACCCTTGATATGCGGTTGTTGAGTCAAAAAAACGATCCAAGATTACGATCTCTCCTTTTTTTAATCTTGGTATAATTTCTTCTGCTACCAATTGAGATCTTGCGGCTGAAAACAAGAGTAGTTCTGTAGTGGGATCCATATCGTCTGTTTCATGTAACAGCAAATTTCTGATTTTTTCCGATATCTCAGTTCCTCCCGGCTCTCTGAATACAGAAAATTTCACTCCCTTTTTTTTAAAATAATCTTTTAGAAGTTTGATTTGAGTTGACTTTCCGCATCCGTCAATTCCTTCAAATGATATGAGCACGATTGAGTAATCTGGTTTTAATTAAAGTCGTCCATCAAACTGATGGGTTCTTTAGGCATTACAATAGCCATTGCAATATAAGCAAGAATAGCCGTACCAGAACTCATAAAAAATGCTACCAGGAATAAAATTCGAACAATGGTTGAGTTCATTCCAAGATATTTTGCCAAACCTCCGCAAACACCTGTAATTTTTGAATCCGTTCGAGACTTCATCAGTTTATTTGAACTGCTGTATGCGAAAATTTCACTTTGGGAGGCTTTGCTCTTGCCTTTTTTGTATGATCTCTCCTTTTCACTGTATAAAAACTGATCCAGTTTGTCGTATGTCTCTTTAACTTGCTCCTCTTCTATAGCCTCTTTCTTTTTCTTTTTATCGCCAGACTTCTTAAACATCGCCAAAAGCGTAACCGCTAATAATGCACCACCAATATAAGGCATGAATTGTATGAGTCCTCCTATAAAAGGTAAAGAACCCAACCCTAATACTTCAGTAGCAACGCTATGGCCAATGTATGCAAATGCAGTAAAAACCATAGCCAAACCGGTAATGGTCCGGATATTCCAGATGCTGGGCGTCGGTTTCTTTTCATTCTCTTCCAGAAACTCTTGAAGTGTGCTTTGCAGTTCACGGTCTGAAACAGCAAGTGAAGAGTCTATAGGTGAAGTTTTTGTACTCATAAGGCAGTTTTTAGAATATCAATTTTATTAGCGATACGATTACCCCTTCTACATGTTTCACTTTTATTGAATGAGTCGCCAACAATAAAACTAAATCAGAACTCTTTTCTCGGTGATCAAAATATCTAACGGTACATCGTACGAATCAACTGGAATAGTTTCGTCTGATAGCTGTTTTTCATATAAAAGTCCTGCTTTAATAGATTTAGCTGATGCTAAAAAACGATCGTAATATCCTTTGCCATATCCCAATCTGTTCTTTTGGAGATCTCCGGCTACCATGGGTACAAATATGATATCAGGATTTATCTCTTCAAGGGGATTTTGTTCAACCGGTTCAGGAACTCCCCAACTGTTTTTTTTCAGTGAATTTGTAGAATCTATTTCGCAATGTTTCAGTTTACCGGCTTCCATCATCACCGGAACAATCACTCTTTTCTCATTTAATAGTGCAAAATCCATGATAGAGAATGTATCCACCTCATTTCGCTCACTCATTGAAGCGTAAATATGAATCATATCAGCGTCCAAAAATTCCGGGAGGCTTTTCACCTTATCAAATATAGCTTCATTATAAGATGCAATATGCCTATCGGGTATTTGCATTCTTCGTTGCAGATAAAACTTTCTTAGACTTATTTTTTTCTTTCTTATTTCATCAGAACTCATAAATAAATCAACTTGTGTGAATCCGGTTCCTGATTTTCAAGTGATTTCAATATATCATCGAAAAGTTCTGTACCATATTTATTCAGGTAGTAGATAAACGCAATTTCCCTTTCCTGAAGATTTCCATTAGGAAAAAGATTCAATTGTATTTTTAATATTCTCTCCAGTTGAGTTTTCTCCTGCTGCTTGAGAGACTTATAGAGCTTCCCCTTTAATTTATCGAGTTCTGAAAAATAAGTTGAACTTGCCTTTCCGGCTGTATTTTTCAGTGTAGGATCAATTTCTTCAATAATACCCTTCTTCTCTTCCGTAATAGTATTGATGCGTTGTTTCCAGTCACCAAATATTTTCTCCAAATCCGGCTGATCCGTCTGATTGATATACTCTGACTCCAAATCTTCAATGCGCTTATTGTAATCATCCAGTCCGAAAGGTAGTTTTTCCATGATTCGTTCAACGCTGCTTTCAATAAGTGTGACACTGAATCTTGGAACTATTTGAGGCATAGTTTGGTCAAAATAATCATAAATCCCACTCATTTGAGCGTAATAAGCGATTTCTCCAGGCCCGGCCACATAACTTAAAGTTGGTATAATTCTGTCCTGCAGAATGGGTCTTAAAAATACATTCGGAGAAAATCGATTTGGATTCTCATTAATGTCTCGGATTAATTCATTTGGGCTCCAACGCGTTTCACTATTATCAATAAACCATATTTCACCGTCATATTGAATTTTTACTCTTTGACCATTATCTGAAATATAAAAAAGGTTACTGTTGTTGAGATGTACTTGTCCCCGGTAACCCAGTTTTTCCAGAGTCTTGGTATTTTCCCTCAATCGATCTGCTATGTCCTCTGCTCTGGAAACACATTTTGTAAGAGCGCTTTTAGAAATTGATTTAAGAATCTCGTCATTACTCCCCGCAAGAATCAGCCCATGTTTTCCGAATAGCTTTCGCATTAAGAGACCAAAAGCTTTTACAACGGAGTGTTTTTCGTTGTAACTGCTATCAAGAATATCCCACAATTTTTTACTGAAATCTGTATCAATCAGACCGTTTTTTACACAAGTTCTTAGCTGTTGATGAACCTCTTTTAGAGAATACTGACTAACTCTTTTCCCCGGTTCCTCAAACGAAGCACTGCATTCTATCATCTCATCTCTGTTCATCAGACCAAATTGAGATATCTCTTCTACATCATGATCCTCGTCGGCAAGCCAAAATATGGGCACTACCGGTCTATTTAACTCCTTTTCATATTTTTTTGCGAGCTGTATTGCAGTCAGAGTTTTTAGAACGGTATATACCGGTCCTCCATATAATACCATCTGCTGGCCGGTAACTACGGCCAAGGTTGACGGGTCACGTAACTTCTCGATATTTAAAAGCGTGGTTTCTGATGGTTCAAATTGATTATTGAACTCTTTGAGAGCATCAGACACTTTAATTCGATCTGAAGGGAAAGAAATATTTTCAGCTCTGTTTTTAAGATCCTGAAAGTTGAACGGCGGGGCTTCAAAAAAATCAGTTAACTCACTTTTCTGTTGTATGTAATCCTTGAATAGCTTTGAAAACGGCAGATCAGAAAAAGAATGGGATTTTATTTTCACTTCACCCCTTTAGTTTTTGAATTTTATCCCTGATTTTGGCAGCCTTTTCATAATTTTCGGTTTCTATAGCTGTTTGGAGTTCATTTTCCAACTCTTCCATCTTTGTCATTTCAGATCTTCCGGGCTCTTGCTCTCCCTCTCCCTTTTTACGTTTCCCCTTCCCTTTTGACGTTGATTCGACCGAGGTAGTATCTGTTTCAATACCTGCTTCATCCAAAACGGTAGTATTGACAAAGATAGAAGCACCAAAACGGATTGCTAAAGCAATGGCATCACTTGGTCGTGCATCTATATGGAATTCATTATTTTCATCACCAATACAGTGAATTTGAGCAAAAAATGTACCTTCATTAAGGTCGTTAATGACTACTTTTTGCACTTTAGAATTGAAGTTTTCCACAATACTTTTAAGCAAATCGTGGGTCATGGGCCTGGGGGGCTTGATACTCTCCAACTCCAATGCAATGGCTTGTGCTTCAAATGTACCTATAATAATGGGCAGCCTTCTGTTCCCTTCAGTTTCTGATAAAATCAAAGCATAGGCACCACCACTGCTTGGACTGGTGGAAAGACCCAAAATATCCATTTTGACTGTTTGCAAATCTATCTCCTTATATTTTATAATTCCTTACCTTCCTTAAAGGTAACTAATTATTTTTTTCACTTAAACAGTTCTTTACCGTTCTCTAACCATAAACATGTTTTGGATTTAAACATTCCGATTAAAAAACAGATTTGGAAAATAGCAGCAATCGGTTTTGGGGTTATTTCATCTATCCTAATCTTGCATATAATGCAGTTTATAAACATTTCACTATATCCGGTTGAGGATAAAGTGATGGAGTTTAGCGCATCAGTTTATGCCGATTTTATTAAGGATAACCCTGTTTTTTTAATTGGAATATTGTTCAGTAACCTAACAGGTAGCTTTTTTGGAGGTGCTGTTGCCAGACTTACACACCCTACCGTTACCATTCAATCAGCCGGTTGGGTTGGCCTCGTACTTATGGGGCTGGATATCTACAATCTTTTATCGGTTGATTACCCGCTTTGGTTTTGGTTACTTTCCTTAATCATTTACATTCCTGCTGCTTGGCTGGGAGCATACGCAGTTACATATACTCAGAATAGACAAATTGAGGTCTCAACGTGAAAATTAGTATAAAAGAAGAAAGAAACCCTAAGACGGGTAATCCCATTACAGTAATCTCAGGAGTTAAACATAACCCACAGCATATTGAAAAGCTGGCAAAAAAGTTAAAGAGCAGTTGTGGGGCCGGTGGTCACGTAGATGGTAAGACAATCGTGATACAGGGATCACACACAGAAAAAGTTAAAACAATTTTATCCTCAGAAGGTTTTACATTTTAAGTGTTTGGAATAGATAAAATTCAGATATATTTACCCCTTAAACAAGAGTAAGATTTTTTTAAATTGCTCCTGATAACTAAAACTCAAATTATTTAAAGCTTTGGAAAAGGATAACAAAAAAATTCTTCTGGTAGAAGATGATGGCGTACAACAGGTTATAATGGAGAGATTCATCAATAAGCTTGGGCATACGGTACTTGCAACGGTGTCTGAAGGTGCTGCTGCTGTCGATTCAGCTCTAAAGCTAAAGGGAGTTGACCTGATTATCATGGACATCAAGCTTGGAGACGAATTGGATGGAATTGATGCCATGAAAGAGATTCGAAAGAAATCGGACGTCAAGGTTATCTACATAACGGGCAATACCGACGACATAACAAAGAATCGAGCTTCAGAGACAAAACATGAAGCATTTATATCTAAACCGATCACTCCGGAAAATCTAGAGCGAGCCATTTCACAAGCTTTCAAAACATAATAGAATTTTATTCGTAGTACCTGAGTGAAAGCAAGAGATCATTTTCAGGTTTAACAATTATGCAGCATAAATCAATTTATTTACTCGCCTTACTACTTTATCTCATTCTCCCCTATCAGGCCCAGGCAGAAACTAAGAATTCATCTTTTGATACCATCCAATCCGATTCTCTTAAAGTTGGTGTTGTATTGAGTGGTGGAGGAGCAAGAGGTGTTGCCCATATCGGAATCTTAAAGGCATTGGAAGAGGCCGGGGTTCAAATAGATTACATCACCGGCACCAGCATGGGCAGTCTGATTGGAGGGCTCTATGCAATCGGATACTCTGCTGATCAACTTATAGAATTGAGCAGAACAAGCAATTTTATGGAGCTCTTTACGGAGACACCAAACCGCAGATATACATCCAACTATGAAAAAGGTTTCGATGAACGAACCATCTTAACCGTTCCGATAAGCGAAAGTGGCCTGTCTTTGCCTCAGGGGATTATTACCGGCCAAAATATTTATTCATATATTTCCCGACTTGTTTGGGCAGCACACGGAACAGATGATTTTGATAATTTTCCAATCCCATATGCCGCAATTGCTACGGATATTGAAACCGGTGAAGCCGTTGTTTTTCGCTCCGGTTATTTGCCTGACGCCATTCGCGCCAGTATTTCTATCCCATCGGCTATTGTACCACACGAAATTAATGGTAAACATTATGTAGATGGCGGACTTGCACGTAACCTGCCAGTTCAGGATGCGTTAGATATGGGAGCAAATTATATAATTGCTGTTGACGTTACTTCTGCCCTGGTTCCTGGTGACAGTTTAAATACTCTGACTGAGATTATGAATCAATCGGTTCAATACAGGATAAATGAACGAGTTGAGCAAGAAAAGAAGAAAGCCGATTTAGTAATTACAATGTCGGAAATTGATGAATATTCTGTGGCTTCTTTTGATATGATGGAAACGTTCTTGGAAGCAGGTTTGAATGCAGGTGAAAAATATTCAGAAGAATTTAAAAACATCGCCGAGAGACAAAAACGGGAGTATAAGGAAAGAAAACCAATTGGGGCTCCTTCTCCACTCCCTATACAAGATGTAATTATAGAAGGGAACAATCTGTTTGATGATGATTTCATTAAAAGAAAATTGCAGTTTGAGACAGGCGCAAAACTAGGTCCTGAAATGATTGATGAAAAAATTAGCAGGCTCTACAGTTCTCAATATATTGAACAAGTTACCTATCGAATTAAACCCGATACGCTTTATTACTACAATCTGCATGTCAATATAAAGGAAAACCAGAGTAATGATTTTAAAGTTGGTCTGAGATATGAATCTGAAACAAAAGCTTCCATCCTGTTTGAAGCCTCGTTTCAAAATCTGTTTCACGATGGATCAATAAACAAGCTTGAATCACGATTGGGTGACCAATTAATGTTTGGTGCCGACTACATCTACTATGGCGCTCTAGGTTCCAGATTTGCTGCCCTAACTTCATTGCAATATCATACAGAGAATGTGGACTGGTTTGTAGATAATGAAAGAGTATCCAGATTTGAAAATCATGTCATTCGCGGTGAGGTCTCTGTTGGTAACTATTTTAGTACTCAGCATTTGTTTGCACTGGGCATAAGAAAGGATTTTAATTACTACAGAAATGAAATTAATCCCCAACAAGTAGAACCGGTGAATGATGGATATCATGCTTTTTTTGCGAAATACAGGTATGATTTTCTGAATAGGAAGTCGTATCCATCGAACGGACATAAGGTACTGGCTCAGTTTTTTTACAGTGATCCTATGGTCTATAGCCCTCTTCAATTTTATTCTCTCCAATTTTACTGGAATGGATATTATCACCTTTCAAGTAAATTGTCACTAACAAACTCTCTATTGGCAGGCTATTCGTATGGTAACGAATTACCGTGGGGATATTGGTACACTCCCAATAGATACTATCAAGATATTGGTTACCTTCGATTTGGGGGCATTGACAGATATGAAGTTTCTACACCAAACATTCAAATGGCATCTCTTGGAATACAGGCAGAACCATTTTACCATAGATTCATTAATATTGACTTATATGCGGGACGATTTTTAGATGAATGGAATCTAAACCCAAAAATAGATGATATTGATTATGGAGCTTCACTATCTTTAGGAGCATTAACCATTGTTGGCCCCATTAAAGTTATTTTCTCTACAGGCACCGTAAATTCTTTCCAAGCAGAACTTCAAATAGGATATCAATTTTGAAAAACGAAGCTGAAATCAGAGAACAGATTTCTATTATTCAACAAGAATTAAAGATAAAACCTAAAACTGCCAACCTACTTCATGATTTGGGTATTGGCTATTACCTTTTAGGAGAATTTTCAGAATCCGTAAAATATTTGCAAAAGGCTGTTGATCTAGCTCCGAATAAAGTTGCGTTTCTTTTCAATTTGGGCAATGCTTTCAACGAAAATGAACAACCTGACCTGGCTATTGATACTTACCTAAGGGCCTTGGATCAGAATCCCAATCATATTCCTTCACTAAATAACTTGGCGGATTGCTATGAAGCTGTTGGACAGTTTGAAAAAGCACATGAGTTGTTTCATTATCTAACCCGAATTGACGTGGAAAATGCGCTTTCACATTTTAACCTGGGGAATTTTTTCTTGAGGCAGAACCAGCACATAGAAGCTGCAAAGTGTTATGAGGAAGCTATAAAAAAAGATGAGATGTTTGCTGATGCATATCACAATATTGCTTGGATACTGCATCAGGCTAAAGCGGATGAAGAAGCGATG
>Ga0102929_1000706_pt1 | contig 19652 bp, 7 predicted proteins | sample SalPonR1_B_D2_MG_FD_78510 | JGI IMG/M metagenome (GOLD analysis project Ga0102929, IMG submission 78510) | Salt pond soil microbial communities from South San Francisco under conditions of wetland restoration - Salt Pond MetaG R1_B_D2_MG | ecosystem: Environmental > Aquatic > Marine > Intertidal... | reverse complement strand
AGCGCCGCATAGTAGCGCTCGGCCAGCCGGTGGATGGCCGCGCGGTCGGTCCAGTGCGTCGAGCCAACGTCAATTGGCTCGCCGACCGCGACGCGCATTGGCGTGCGGCGCCAGAACGGCGCGACCAGAAAGCGGCCGACAACGAGCTGCAGAAACCACGGCGCGAACGACGGGCCGCACGTAGCGTACGCGTGGTTCTCGTCGAGCGCCAGCACAGGCACGAGCAGCGCCGAGAAGCGCACGGCGGCGTACACAAAGCCGAGGCGCGTGTCGGGTCGGCGCACGACGTCGACCACGTTGTGCGGCGCGTCGCGCAGCGCGCCGAGCTCTTTGCCCGGCATGCCGCTCGGTATGAGCAGCACGTGGTTGCCGCGCGCCAGCTCGGCAAAGACGGTGGCGCGCGTCGAGTCGACCACGCCAAAGACGGCGTAGAGCTCGCGAATAAAAGGAATCGCGAGCGCGAGCCAGTGACTAACGACGCGCAGCTTGGCGGCAGCGCTGGCGCCAATGGTGTGCGGCAGCGAGCGCGGCGTGCTGCCGTAGCCGGCAAAGAGCAGCGCCACTGAAATGCACGCGTAGCCGTGCGGCTCGATGGCGAAAATCGCTTGTTTGCCGCGCGCGAGCTCGGTGCGCAGCGCGCCAAGGCGCTCGGTCGCGCTCTCTGTAAAGCGCACGGCGGCAATGTCGCGCCGCAGCGCGCCCGACAGGCGCGTGGTGCGCAGCCATGCGCACGACCAGTCAAAGTGCACCAGCGCCATGCTGCCGAGCGTCCAGTAGGCGAGCCAGACGAGCGGCGCCGGCACGCCGCTCACGCGCTCGACGAGCACGCAGAGCGCGCAGAGCGCGGCGTGGCACAGTACAGCTAGCACAACGGCAATCATTGCTGCAGTGCGCAATGGCGTGCGTGCGCGCGCGCGCCACACTCGCGTTCCTAAATCTGCAAATTCATTGGTGCCAGGCAGCTAGTGATGGCGGCGGCGCGTGGGCGAGAGCGGCAGCGCGCGCACGTCTTCGGTCGAGTCGAAGAACGACGCCGCGCCATGCACGTTGACGCGGTCGAGCGGCGGCGGGTTCATCATAAAGACGGCGCCCTGGTTGCTAAACGCTAGGCGCAGCGACGTATCACTCATTTGGTCAAACTGCGGCGGTTCGAACGTGGTGTCAAACGACAAGTTGTTGAGCGAGAACGTGGTCAGTTCGTTTGTGTCGCTCAGCGAGCGCGCGAGCGGCGACGACGCCACCGACGCGCTCGGCGCCTGCGGCGACAGTGGCGGCAAGTCGCGCAGCGATTCGCGCACGTCGCTAAGCAGCGGCGGCATGAGCGACGCGCGCGCCGCGTCGGCCAGTGTCGTGCCGCTGCTCTGTCTCTGCACCGACGCCTTCTTCTGGCGCTTCTTTGCGCTGTTTGGCGCCGCCGCGGGCGCGGCGCGCACGCACACGAGCTGCGGCGCGCACTCTTCGTCTTCGATGCGGTAGCCGTCCATTGTGAACGAGAGCTTGCCGGGCCAGCAGTACTCGCGGTAGCTCGGCTCGACGAGCGGCGAGCGCAGCAGCGCGCAAAAGCGCTCGTCGGCGCGCGGCGCGCGGCCGTCGTCGAGCGCCGCGTCGGCAACGCCGGCTGCCGCCGCCGCCACGCTCTCGTGCAGCGTGTCGCGCACGCGCGTCAGCGCCGAGCTCTGGTTGGCGACAAACTCGTCGTGCGCCGCCAAGAATGCGCCGTTGTCGCGCTGCAAGTGCAGCGCATAGATTTCCGCGCTCTGCGCCGCGGCACTCTTGTACTCGCGCTCGCACGACGCCAACGTCGTCGCCACCGCCGCCGCGCTGCTCTCGTCTCTGCGCCGGCGCTGCGCCGCTTCGTGCCAGTACACGAGCGTTTCGAGCAGCACTTGCTCGAAAAAGGTCTGCGCGTCTGCCGAGAGCGCGCCGCGCTCGCCGCAAATGGCGCGCCACGCCTCGCTCAGCACGGCGCACACGTTGGGGCACACAAGCAGCGCGCGCGTCTGTTCGGCGCGCGAGCGGCGCAGCGGGCGCGCGGTCTCAAACGGCTCAATGAGCGCGCTGCACCGCGCGTCGAGCGCGATGCCAAAGCGCGTCAGGAGCGCGCGAAAATCGCGCTGCGCCGCGCAATTGGCGTCGCGCGTGTCAACGCTGCGCTTCGCAAACGCGTCGCGGTACAGCACAAAGAGCGCGCTGAAAAACTCTTTGAGAGCGTACAGGCTGTGCACGAGTCCGCGCGCCTCGGCGCCGTCCGACCACAGCGTCGCGTCGACGGCGCACGAGGCGCAATCGGCGCCGAGCACCGGCGCTCGGCCAAACTGCAAATGCGATTTCGGCTGCTGCTGCTGCTCGCCAGCGGCGGCACGCAGCGCCTTTGTCTTGCGGCGCGCGACGCGGCGTTTGCGCGGCTTTTTGCGCACAAATTTCTTCGCAGGCACGGCCGGCAAGAGCTTTGCGAGCAAAGTCTCTTTCTTCGCGCCGTCAAACGCGTTGCCACACATCACCAGCTCCTCGGTCGCGTCGTCGGCCGCCGCAGCACTCTTCTCGCGCTTTGGCGCATGCTGCGTAAGGCGATGCACCCACGCCGGCGCGCTCATCTTTAGTACACAGCGCCGAAAACCGAGCCTATACACGCCGCGCGCGTCACACTACAATACAAAAGCGTGCTTTTTTATTTTTATTTTTCGCATTGCGCTCACTCGGAAATGTTGTCAGGCACATGAATATTTCGCAATCTCTCTAACATCATCGCTTCGTACGCCACGTCGTCGTCGTTGCCGCCGTTGCCGGTGCCGTTCGCGTCGTCGTCGTCGTCGTCATCGTTAGCGCGGCCGTTGTCGCTTGCGTGCCGCGGACCTGCCGCCGACTGCGCGAGACGCGACGGATGCGCTCCGCGCGCACTCTGATGCGCAATGCTTGCGGTGGGCGTGCTTACGAGCTGCTGCGACAAATCGATGCCAACGTCGTCCAAGATGCGCTGCACAACAGCCGCCTCCTCCTCTTCGTCGTCGCTGCGCGCCGCCGCTCCGTCAATCGCCTTTTCTATTGCGTCATTCTTGCTCTGCAGAATGCCGTTTTGCTTTGCAAACGCTTCCATCATGCGCTGCAGTTTGTCGAGACTGATCGCGTGCGTCATGCCGTGCATTACGCGCAGCGCGTCGTGCATTTTGGTGCTCAGCTCGTGCGTTGTGCGCATCGAGTCGAGTTGCGTGCAAATGGTGCGCATTTGCACGCGCGCATTGACCAGCTGCTCGCTCTGCTTCTGGATGCGGTGCATGTCGCGCGCCATTGTCTTGACTGCGCGCATTTGGCCGTCGCGCGCCAAGCGCTTCATTTCCGGAATCATCCGCGTGCGCTCGCGCTCGCGCGCCTTGCGCTCGCGCTCAAACTCGCGCATCACTTGCTGAATGTCAAACTTTTTGCGCGTAATGACCTCTTCCATGCTCGGCGTCGGGCCAAAGAGCGCGTCGAGCAGCGGGCTAAACATTGTTGGCGCGCGTTTACTCACAGTTCGCCGCTGCGCGCAGCGCGCTTGGCGGCGCGCGCCTGCTCGCTCTCGCTCGGCAGCAAGAAGAGCATTGTGGCGTCAAAGTGCGACGTCGCTTGCTGCGCGCGACGCTCTGCGCAGCGCGCAGTGACGTGCACGCGCAGCGCGCACGCGCGCCGCGCGGCGTCGTATTTGATCGAGCTGCACGGATCGTCGAGGTGGTGCTCGCGCAAACCGCACACAACGCGCGCTTGCTTCTCGAGGCGCGCGCGCTCAGCACCGCGCTCGCTCTCTAGCGCCGCCGCCAAGTTGGCGGGCAGCGCAAAGTGCGTGCGAAACGCGTAGCCGACGCGCTGGTCGGCCAGAAACGCCGGCATCTCGCGCTCGAGCACAGCGCGCGCCAGCGCAACAGCGCACAGCAGCAGCAGCGGCATCATACTTGCGCTAAAAACACTTTGCTCGTTTACACCTACACACTTGCATGAGCGCGTCAATTGTCGTGCGCGCGCCGATCGTAGGTGGTGGTGTGCGCGTGCGCGGCGCGCTCGCTGTGCCAGTCGCGCGCACGCTTGCCGCCGCTCTCCAAGTAGTCGGCGAGCGCCGGATACGCGCCGCGCTCTTCGGGCCGCGCCACATTGCCGTAGCAGCGGCCGTAGGGGCACTCGGACTTGCGCGAGCAAAACGCGTCGCGGTTGACGCCGCGCTGCGGCGCGTCGACGCACAGGTAGGCGTCGGCGCCGTGCAGCTGGCAGTAGCCGCCGGCGCACTCTTGCGGCGCGCGGCAGCGGCGACGCGCCGCATCGCCGCCGACGCACACGCCGTCGGCCACGAGCGTGGCGTTGAGGTACGCCGGCACGCCCTCGAGCGGGTAATCGAACGGCGCCGGCGCGAGCACCGCGGCGCCGTGCAGCGCGCGGCGCGCGTCAAAGCGCGCGCTCTGCACCACGCAGTTGCTCTTGCGGTCGCGCAGCTCGAGCGCGACGCGCAGCGTCGGCGTCGTGCGATAGTGGCGCGGCACGTCGACAAAGATGGCGGCGCGGTGCGCGGCGCGCGCCAGCGGCTCGCCGGCGAGCGTGTTGACAAACGGCGCGTCGACGGCCGCGTGCTGCGGCAGCGCGGCGCGCAGCGAGCGGAAGATGCGCAGCACGCTGGCGCTCGGGCACTCGAGCGTGGCGCCGTGCGGCGCGTTGGCGGTGTAGCACTCGACGCTCGACGGTGCGCCGTAGCGCACGAGGCGCACGCGCGCACCGTCGGGCACGCCGGCGTCGGCAAAGCGCAGTTCGAGCGCGTGGTCGCGCTGCGTGCCGAGCGCGAGCGGCTCAATGTGCAGCGTCGACGAGAGCCACGCGCCGTCGACGAGCGAGAGCGCCGAGTCGGCGCTAACTGCAAACACGGCGTCGTTGAAATCGTTGTCGGGCACAAAGTCGTTGCTCGGCGCGCCGCACTCTTCAAACGCCAGCACGGCGCGGCCGGCGCCGCGCACGCGCGCGCGCTGCACCGGCTCGGCAATGCGGTACGCCGCGCCGCTGTCGTGCGCGCCGACGTCGCGCTTGCGCAGCAGCGCGTCGCGCTCGGGCGCGCTGTCGTTTTCGGTCGGATACACGTGCGCCGCGCCACAGTGCTGTGTGCCGCACTGCGCCGCGCTGCGCGCCAGCAGCGCGCCGTACACGCGCTCGGCGCAGCACGCCGCTTGCCGCGCCTGCGCAAAGCGCATGTCCGAGTAGTGCTCGGCCGCCGCGCCCAGCAGCTCTTCGGCGCGCGCCGCAAACTGCGCCGCCGAGCTCGGCGCCACGCCGCCGCTCAGCAGCGACGCGGTGGCGAGCGACGCGGCGCACTGCGCATAGTCGCACGAGACGGCGCTGTCGCGCGCCAGCGCGCCCACGCGCATCGCGCCGTTGTCGACAAACGCGCCGGCGGCGCAGCGCGCCAGCGCCGACGCTCGCTCGCCCGCCACATTCATCCACGCCAGCGCCGCCGTTTGCGCAGCGGCCGTCGCGTCGCTCTGCGCAGCCAGCCACGCCGCATCGAGACGCTCGCACTCGCCATACTCGCTTGCAGCGGCTGGCGCCGCCGCCGCCGCCGGCTCTGGACTACCGACGCGCTGCAGCGCCGCGTCGTCTGCACCGGCCGCGTACTCGCGATGATAGTCGGCGTACGGCGACTCGTCGGCGCAGTTGGCGCACTCTTTGTCGTCGTCGTCGTCGTCACTCTCGTCGACGCGCGTGCACACTGGCACCGGCAGCGGCAACTCGCACTCGACCACACAGTGAAAGCGATTCGAGTGCGCAAAGACGTTGACGTTGCGCAGCTCGATAGCGTAGCCGTGCGGCACGTGCACCGCGGTGCCGCGAAAGCCGCCGCGCAGCGGCACCAGCACGCGCTTCTCGTGCCGATGCGCGCACTTTTTGTCGTCGCGCAGCGCGCACTTGTGCTCGTGGTCGTGCCCGTGGTGCGCCAAGTGCGACGCGCCGCTGCGCGAAAAGTCGCCATCGCTCGTGTCGTCGTCGTTTGGGTCGAGAAACGAGTCTTGCGTATCGTCGTCCTCGAACGGCAGCTCGAAGCGATGCGCGTCGTCGTCGTACGGCGCCAGATAGCCGCACAGCAAATCGTCGGCGGCGACGGTGCACTGCGGCGCGTGCGCCTTGTGCTGCAGCGGCGGCTCGCCGCCATCGAGCGCGAGCAGCGACGCGCCGTCAAACGACAAGCCGCGCAGCCGCTCGCCGCACTGCTCGTCGCCAGTCACAAAGTACTCGATGACGCGCTCGCCGTGCGCCAGCTCTTGCACCAGCGCCGTCACCGAGCAGTCGGCGGTGCACGCGTAGCGGCACGGCTGCGCGTCGAGGCACTCGCCGCTCTCGCTCGCGTTGTAGTTGTCGGGGTACGGCGTAAAGACGGCAAACGGATTGCCGTCGTCCTCGCACTGCTTGCGCAGCACGTTGCCGGCGCACGCCGACGGCGGCGCGTCGACCAGCGGCGCCGGTTCGCCAGCGGCCCAGCGCTTGCGCGCGCTCGCCGCCGGCGGCGAGTCGGCGGTGCTCGCAGAGGAAAACGGCCAACTCCACGCCGCGGCGCTGTGCGGCGCCGTGAGCAGCGCCAGGAGCAGTAGCGCGAGCCACGTCGTTGTGTCGAGCGATGCGCGCGCCGCGGCAGACGACGTCATGCTGTTTGCTTGGTTGGCCGGCGAAAAGCCGTGCTTATGCTCGTCGCTCTCGAGCGCCAACAGCGAGCGCTTGTGGAGCACGTGCGTGCGCTCGGCCGGTGCGTCGGCGCGCGCCCGCGCGTGCTCCTCGCGCCGCGCGCGCCACTCGGCCCACTGCTCGTCGCTCAGCTGCACAGCGCTGGCGGCGCCGTGCCGCTCGTTCGCCAGAGTGCGTGCCACGCGCCGCGGCACCGCCGGCAGCACGTTGTGCTGCTCGCGCCACTGCGCCTCTGCGATTGCCGCAGACGTCGCGCCTACGGCCGCATTGAGGCAGCGCTGAAAGCCGCTCGCGCCGTCCGAGTCGCGCGTGTACGTGCACGTGCACTCGGGGCACGTCTCCTGCGCACCGGCGGTCGTGCACGGCCCGCAGCCGCCGTTGAACACAATGCTGTCGGTGCCGTCAAACGCCGCGAGCGACGTGAGGCACTGCAAATCGCCGCCGCCCACGTCGGTGCACGTGCACGGCTCCAAGCCGACGGCGCACGAGAACTCTTGCGTAAAGCCGACAATCTCCGGACACTGCTTGTCGGCGCACACAACCGGCTCGTCGGTGCAATCGGCAATGACGCTCTGCAGACCAAAGCCAAACTCTGGGATGTTTTCGCACGCGCACAGGCACGATTGGCACGCTTCGCCAGCGGCAGCGCATTGCGAGCTGCTGCACTCGCCGAGCGCCGGTGCGCCCGGCTTGCAAACGCCAGGCGCCGTGCACGTGCCGCTCGGGAACGAAAACGTATCGCACGGAAACGTCGGCTCGATCAGATTGCACGTTTTGTCGGCGCACGGCAGCTGCGACGGCTCTGCGCACACCGCCGCAATCTCGGCCGGCCCAAAAATGTCGACGAGCGTGCCCGTGCACAGGCACGGCTCCGGAGGCGCAAAGTTAAAGTCGCACTGACACGGCTCAAACTCTGCGCTGCAGCCGGCCGACTGCGCGTTGGCGCAGGCCTCGAAAACGCCATCCTGGACGTATGCGCAGCCAAGGCTCACCGTGGTGCCGTCGTCGATGTTCACGCACACGCTGGGCGCCGATTGGCGCGTATCGCACTGGTCGAGCACTACGCCGCCATCGAGCGTTGCAAAGGGACACGACAGCGCGGCGCACGCCGGCGTCGCGCACTCGCGCACCGTGCCAAAGTTGTCGCGGCACGTGCAGCCCGGTATCGTGCTCGCGTCGCACACGCACGCCTGGTTTGCCAGCGCTTCGGTGCACACGTTTTGCGACGCCGGGCCCGGGCAGTCTTCAAACGTCAGCCCGGCTTGCGCCGTGCCGGCCAAGTACTGGCACGTCGTGCTGCCCGAGCGACACAGGCCGCCGCCGTCCACCGCACCGTGCTGGTCGCACTGCTCGAGCAACGTCGGCGCCGAGCAGACCTCGGTTGCGCAAAAGGCCGGCGTCGGATTGGGCGTCGGTTGCGGCGTTGGCGCCGGCGTCGGATTGGGCGTTGGCGCAGGCGTCGGCGCCGGCGTCGGCTCTGGCGTCGGTGGCGCTGTGATAGGACAGACGCCGCCCGGATCACACTCTGTGCCGAGCCCCTGAAAGTTGTTAAAGTTGGAGAGAAACGGTACGCACTGGTCGTAGCGCGTCGTCACACAACCAAAACGGTCGCCGGTGCAGCACGCTCCGTCGCACGCTCCGGCCTCCACTTCGGCCAACGTAGAGTGAGGTCCGACAAAGAAGCCCGCGGCTTGAAAGCACTCTAGGCTTGTCGTGATCTCGGGGCCACTTGCTTTGCAACACACGCCTTGCGGCTCTGTGCATTGCTGCACCTGGAAAGTAAAGATGTCATTGTCGGCGTTGTCGGCACGACGCACGTTTGTCACAATGCACGAGCAGCCGTCCAGCGGTGGCAAGAGGCACGTGCATACGTCGTTCAACACGCTGCCGCTACACGACGTTTCGGCGTTGTCGCAGTCGCGCGGTTCGCCGTCCGCTCCAGAATACGTGCATCGCAGCACGCCAAACTCCGTATTCGTGCACATGCCTTGCGCCGCAGATTGAAAGTTCATCTCGGCCGGCGGTATGCAGTCGCCAAACGTAGTGTCGCCAAACTGGTCACCGCCCGTGTAGATGCACGTACCGCACGACTCGTCGTCGCCGCAACGAGAGTCGGTTCTGTCGGGCGTAGCACAAACACAAGCGCCCGGCACGTTGGTGCAGGCGGTGCCGGAATCAAGGCACGAAGTGTCAAAGTAGTTGTAGGACAAGCTAAGGTCGTTCGCCTGGCAAACGCCATTGCCGCGGCAAAGTGCGCTGCTAAGAAACGTCGTTGTGCACGATTCGTTGGGCACCGACTTGCAGCGCCCGCAAGCGCTCGGCTCGAACGGCGGCGGCGTGGGCGGCAAAGACGAGACGCACTCGGCAAAGCGGCCGGTCGACGCTTCGTAGCACGTGCACGAGCAGTCGCGCCGCGAGCACGTCAGCCCGTCATTGCCATCGCAAACTGGCGCGGTGCACGAACTTCCGTCCGGTCGCACGCAGTGCCCGTCAACGCAATTGCCAAACTGGTTGGTGCGCAGTGCTCCGCAAAGATCGTCGGACTGTCCCGACAAAATGCCCAGCGGGCAGAAATTTGCAAAGCAAGACGCGCACGTGTTCGGCTCGCACGTCGTGCCAATGCCGCTAAACACTCCGTTGGAACACTTTGCCGCCGAAGTCGTCTCGTAACAACTGCCGTCGTCTACGCAGCAAGCGCCAAGCGGACGGCACACGTCTGGTTCACACAGCGTGCGGTCGCCTCGGTACAGGCCGTCGCAATCGCTCTCTGAAGTATAGCTGCACGTTCCCGATTCGCTACAGCAGGCGCCCAGCTCGGTGCACAAGCGAACTATTTCGCCTTCGCGTACAATTGCGCACGTCGGAGAGTTCGAGATGCACTGGCAGTCGCCCAAGAACCCGTCACCGCACTCACTCACATCAGAAACATCACATGCTTCAGAATCTGATGCGGCGTTGAGGAGTATGCAAAACCCTCCGACACTACAACGTGTCGTTTTTGGCTCTCCGATGTCGTACAGCGTGCACGGAAGGACAGTTCCGTCGCTTTGTGTAAAAGTGCCACAGGGCGCCGGAGGCGGCGGTGGCGGCGGAACTGGGGCACAATCAGTGCCAATTCCCAGAAAATCGCTACCGGCAAAGATGGCGCAATTTTGGTAGCTTGTGACAAAGCATCCAAGAGGCTCCACAGTGCATGCGCCGTTGCAGGCACTTGCGCTTGGCTCAGTAAATGTGGTAGCAAAGAGCGCGTCGGGCAGCGCTTGACATTCGTCGCGTGTCAACAAAAGCTGATTATCAAGCGTGCAGCAGACGCCTCTCGGCTGCGTGCATTGCTGCACAACGGCGGGCAGCACGTCTTGCGCACTTGCACTGAACACGTCCGTCACCATGCATGCGCAAGACTCTTCTTCCGGCACCGCGCACTTGCATCGATCGCCGACTGGCAGATTGGCGCACGAGAGCTCTGCATCAGAGCACTCCAACACTTGGTCGCTTGCTCCGCGGTACGCGCACTTGGAAACGCCGCCAATATTTTCGCAAAGTCCGTAGCCCGCGCCAAAGTTGTTGATTGTCACCGCGCTCACGCACTCGCCAAAAGTTGTTCGCGGCGTGACCGTTGTCGATGCAGTCAGCTGACATATGCCGCAATCGCCCGGATTGGCACATCGCGTGTCAAGCGTCTCGGTCGTATCGCACGCACACACACTGTGTTCCATCATGCAGGACGAAGAGCTTGGATCAGCGCAACCCGCGTCGAAAAAATTGTACGGGCTGGCGCTTCCGGTTACAAGTTCGGTTGGCACCGCGCATACGAAATCTGAAGCACATCGGACAAAACCTTGGGTAAAAGTCTGATCCTGACATGTAGTCGAGAAATCTTGTTTGCACACCTTCGACCCGCATAAGAGTTGTGGGGGCGAAGGTGTCGGTGGTGCCGGTGTCACAATCACCGAATTGCATGTAGCAAAGCGTTCGGTGTCAGAATTGTAGCATGCACAAGTGCACTCGCTCTGATTGCACGTCGCGCCATCGTTTCCGATGCAAGAGTCTGCAACACAAGCGCTTCCGTCCGGTCGCAAACACTCGCCGCCAATGCACTGACCCAGTATTTGGTCATTTGTCTGTCCGCAGATTGCGGTACCGCCTTCAGGCAACGTGCAGACTTGCTCGGTGCACGTGCTGCACACGTTTGGAACGCATGTCGTACCTGGTCCTTGAAAAGCGTCAGTCGTGCATGCGGTTTGCGCCAGCACATCACAATCTCCGTTTGGTCGACAACAAGCGCCGATCGGCACTGGTGTGGGCGCCGGCGTAGGTGCGGGCGTCGGAGCGGGCGTAGGCGCAGGTGTCGGCACCGGCGTTGGCGCGGGCGTAGGCGCGGGCGTTGGGGCCGGCGTTGGCGCAGGCGTCGGAGCGGGCGTCGGAGCGGGCGTAGGCGCGGGTGTCGGCGCAGGCGTAGGCGCGGGTGTCGGTGCCGGCGTAGGCGCGGGCGTCGGAGCGGGCGTCGGCGCGGGCGTTGGCGCGGGCGTCGGAGCGGGCGTCGGCGCAGGCGTTGGCGCGGGCGTCGGCGCGGGCGTTGGCGCTTCGCAATCCAGCACGCCGTCCACGGACAAGCACACGCATGCGCAGTTGTCGGTCGAGCACGCGCCTGGCGCGCCTTCCGCGCACGCATCCGACACGACACAGCGGCCTTGTCCGCTCGGAAAAGTGCACTCGTTGACAGCGCTGCACGAGCCGGCGATTGGCGGTTCGATTGGCGCACCGCACGGCACTACAATGTCCTCTACCGACGCAACGGGGCACGTCTCGCCCGCGCACACCAGCGGCGGTGTGGGCATGGGCGTCGGTGCCGGCGTCGGCGCCGGGCTCGGCGCGGGAGTCGGCGCGGGGCTTGGCGCCGGTGTGGGAGCGGGCGTCGGCGCGGGCGTTGGCGCGGGCGTTGGCGCAGGGCTCGGTGCAGGCGTCGGCGCGGGGCTTGGCGCCGGTGTGGGCGCGGGTGTCGGCGCCGGGGTTGGCTCGGGCGTAGGCGCCGGCGTCGGGGCGGGGCTCGGCACCGGGGTTGGCTCGGGCGTAGGCGCCGGTGTGGGCACGGGCGTTGGCGCTGGCGTTGGCGCGGGCGTCGGGGCGGGGCTCGGCGCCGGTGTGGGTGCAGGCGTTGGCGCGGGCGTCGGCGCCGGACTTGGCGCCGGTGTCGGCGGCGCAGTTGGCTGCACGCAATCGTAAACAACGTTTGTTTGCAGAACATCGTCAAACGCCACACACGAACAGGAGCACGTGTCCGTAGAGCACGGCGTTCCTTCGCCGGAACTCTGGCAGCCGTCGGTCGAAGACGCACAAGTGCCTGCGCCCGCACCGAAAACGCACAACGTCTCGCCCATGCACGTGCCGCTCAAAGGCGGCTCTGCTTCTTGACCGCACTCTACTACGACCGTTTGGGCGCCCTCGATCGGACACACTTGTGCGTCGCACGCTGCAGGCGGCGTCGGCATCGGCGTCGGCGCGGGGCTTGGCGCAGGGCTTGGCGCAGGCGTAGGCGCAGGGCTCGGTGCAGGGCTCGGCGCGGGCGTTGGCTCGGGCGTAGGCGCCGGCGTCGGTGCGGGGCTGGGCGCCGGCGTCGGTGCAGGGCTGGGCGCAGGCGTCGGCGCCGGTGTGGGCGCGGGCGTCGGCGCGGGCGTGGGCGCCGGCGTCGGCGCGGGGGTTGGCGCCGGTGTGGGCGCCGGCGTTGGCGCAGGGCTCGGTGCAGGCGTTGGCGCGGGCGTCGGCGCGGGGCTCGGTGCCGGTGTGGGCGCGGGCGTCGGCACGGGCGTCGGCGCCGGTGTGGGCGGCGCAGTTGGTTGCACGCAATCGTAAACAACGTTTGCTTGCAAAGCGTCGTCAAACGCCACGCACGAACACGCGCACGTGTCTGTAGAGCACGGCGTTCCTGCGCCGGAACTCTGGCAGCCGTCGGTCGAAGACGTGCACGTGCCTGTGTCCACACCAAAACCGCACAGCGTCTCGCTCATGCACATGCCGCTCAAAGGCGGCTCTGCGTCTTGACCGCACTCTACTACGACCGTTTGGGCGCCCTCGATCGGACACACTTGTGCATCGCACGCTGCAGGCGGCGTCGGCATCGGCGTCGGTGCGGGGCTTGGCGCAGGCGTAGGCGCTGGCGTTGGCTCGGGCGTTGGCGCAGGCGTAGGCGCGGGGCTTGGCGCCGGCGTCGGTGCGGGGCTCGGCGCCGGCGTTGGCGCAGGCGTAGGCGCGGGGCTTGGCGCTGGCGTCGGCGCAGGGCTCGGCGCCGGCGTTGGATCGGGCGTCGGCGCAGGCGTCGGCGCAGGGGTCGGCGCGGGACTCGGTGTCGGCGTCGGGGCGGGGCTTGGCGCCGGCGTCGGGGCGGGGCTTGGCGCCGGCGTCGGCGCAGGGCTTGGCGCCGGCGTCGGGGCGGGACTTGGCGCATCGGTCGGCACTTGGCAGTTGCGCACTTGGTCAAAGCCGTTGGTGTCCTGAACCACACAGTTGCACGCGCATTGGTCGCTTGTGCACTGCGCCGTCTCTCCGAGCGCCTGGCAGCCGTCGATACCGGTCTCGCACGCGCCCGCCACGCCGTCGTCGAACAAACACATTGTGCTGCTCTCACACACGCCAAAGAAGAGCGTCGGGCTGATTTCGCCGCAGTTTGTCACCAGCGTCTCGCCCTGCTCTACGGGGCAGGCTTGCGAAGCGCAAGCGACGGGCGGAGTTGGCATCGGCGTCGGCGCCGGGCTGGGCGCGGGGCTGGGCGCCGGCGTCGGCGCCGGGCTGGGTGCGGGGCTTGGCGCCGGCGTCGGCGCCGGGCTCGGTGCGGGGCTTGGCGCCGGCGTCGGCGCCGGGCTCGGTGCGGGGCTTGGCGCCGGGCTGGGCGCGTCGGTCAACGCCGGCGTTGGCGCCGGGCTGGGCGCGTCAGTCGGCGCCGGCGTTGGCGCAGGTGTCCTATTTGGTGTTGGCGCCGGACTAGGCGCTACGGTCGGAAATCCGTCGGCGGCACAAATTCCTCGATCGAACAGCACTGGCCGCGGCGGCACTCGTCGACGCCGCGATCGCGGCAGTAGTGCCGCGCAAAGAACGCGTCGTCGTGCGCCGCGCAGTCGACTTCGCGCGCCGCGTCGTCGCACAGCGCGTCGTCGCCGCGGCAGCAGGCGCCGAGCACCACTTGGTCGCACTCGGCGAGCGGCGCGACGTCGACCGCGCGACCCAGGCTCTCGCACACGCCGCGCGGCAGCACCTCGGCCATTGCGCCGACTTGGCGCGAGTTGCGCGCGCAGCACGTCGGCATGTTGAACATGTCGCAGAGCTGCAGCTGGTGCTGCCGCTGCGCCTCGCAATCGCGCTCGGCGCGGCCGATCGGCGCGCTGGCGTTGCGCGCGTGCTGCTCGAGGCACGCGTCGTAGGTCGCGTTGCACGTGCGCGGCGGCGCGTCAAAGCAGCACTCGTTGGCGCAGTGGCGCACGCACTCACTGCGACCGAGCGTCGGCAGCGAGTACTGAATGTCGTCGAGGCACGTGGCGCCGCGCATGTGCACCGCGACGCGCGACACTGGCTCGCCCTGGCAGTGCGCGCGCGTCCACGCCTCGCTCTCGGGCGGATACTCGTGCGTGCCGTAGAGCGTCGCTTCGCTCGTCGCGAGCGCGTCGGCGTCGTCGACCGCGCCGTTGCCGTTGCGATCGTTGGCCACGTGCTTGGCGTTCTTGCCCCAGTACGGCACGTCGTAAGCGTGCGGACAGCGATTGCCAAACTCGTCGAAAAACTCGACAGTCGTGCCGCGCGCCGCGCTCACGAGCGTCAGCGCGTGCACGTACGCCGGCCCGCAAAACTCGATGAGCAGGTGCCCGCCGCTGTGCGCCGGCGTCGGGTCGGCGTCGTTGCAGTCCTCTGACAAAATGAGGCACTGGCGCTGCGCGGCGCAATTGGCGCCCTTGCGGCCCGGCCGGCCGCCGTGGCCCCAGCCCTCGCCGCCGAGCTCGTCGGCGCACGCCTCGTTGGGCGTGCCGAGCACAAACGCGTTGCCGCTCGGCAGCGCCGAGTCAAAGACCATGGGCGGGTGGCGCACCTCGCGCGGCGAGAGCGACGCAAACGCAATGCCATAGTCGGCCAGCGCGTCGTTGAGCGCAGTGTCGTGCACGCCGGCGCTCAGCTCGTCAAACGTGACGCGCAGCTTGCGCGTCGCGCGCTCGTCGCACGCGCAGTCGTCCACCTCGGGTCGCGCGCACACCGCCGCGCAGTTGGGCGCGCCAAACGGCTGCTTGCCGCTCGGCGGCTCTGGCGCCGGCGTCGGCGCACTGCTCGGCGGCTCGTCGTCGGCGTCGGCGTCGTCGCACTCGCACTGAAAGAGCGCTTTGAACGCGCCCAGCGGCGCGCCGGCGGCGGCGCCGCCGTCGCTCTCGATGCGCACGAGCGCCGCCTCGCCCGCCTCGCCGCAAAAGCGCGCGCCGCCGGCGAGCGCGCCCGCGCCAATGCTGACGCCGCTCTCGTTGCCAAACAGCAGCTGCACGCCGGGCGCGTCGAGCGCCACAAACTCGACGCACAGACGGCACTCGAGCGCGCTGCCGCCGAGCGCGCGCGGCACAATCGCTTGCCACAGCACGCCGGCCGGCAGCGGCGCGCTCGCGTTGAGCGGCGCCAGCGCGCCGCAGCACTGCTCTGGCGCGCTGGCGAGCGCGTCGGCGAGCGACGCGAGCGGCGCGAGAGCGAGCGCGTTTTCGGCGCGATGCGTGCACGGCACCGGCTTGGGCTCGTCGCGCGGACAGTTGTCGGGCGTGCCGGCGCAGCCGCCGCCACCGACGCACACGTCGTCGGTGGTGCACTCGAGTCCGTCGTCGCACGGCGTGCCCGGCGGCCGCACGACGCACAGCGGCAAGCAGAGCTCGGGGTCGCAGTTGGCGCTGAGCGACGGCTCGCACTGCTCGAGCGGCGCGTCCACGCGTCCGTTGCCGCACACCGCGCAGTTGTCGGGGCACGGCGACGGCTCGCCGCTGCGCTCATAGTCCAGAGTGCGCAGGTCGGACCCGAGCAGCGCCAGCGAGCTGCCAATCAGCGCGCCGTTGTTGATTTGCGCGCGCACGCGGTCGTTGGCGCGCGAGCCGCTGCTAAAGCGGCGAAAGCAAATGCGCTCGTAGCTCTCGATGAGCGGGTCGCCAAAGAGCACCGGAAAGCGCGTCAGCACGCTGAAATTGCCGCGCGCAACGAGCGCGCAGCGCACAGTCAGGGCAAATTCGCAGCGCTCGGTGCACGTTGCGGCGTCGGTCGCCAGCTGCGGGTCGCACTGCTCGGGAAACTGCACGACGCCGTCGCCGCACGTGACGCAGTGCACGTCGGCGAGAAAGTTGATCTTGAACGGCACGCCCAGCCCGCTCTCGAGCGGCTCGCGCGACGGGCGCGTGTACTCGAACACGAGCGGCGCGCCCACCTCTGAGCACCACGTGTCGCGCGTTGCGAGCGCGCCGTCGGTGCACATGCCGAGCGTTGTCCAGCACTCGCGCACGCTGCGCTCGAGCGGCTCGGCGTTTTCGCGCTGCGCGTCGCGCAAGCACTGCTCGTACGCGTCGACGCACACGGCGTCCGCCAGCGTCGTGCCGCCGCTGCGCACGCTCACAAACTGCGAGCCGCAGCGGTGCGCATCGGCGCGCAGCGTAACGCAGACGCGCTTGTCGCTCGTCGGTGGCTCGAGCGTCACGAGCGTGCCCGTGGCGCTCGGCGGCAAGTCGCTGTCGGCGCCGACGTCAACGACGTGCACGGCGCCGCAGCAAGTGCGGCGCTCGAGCGCGCCGCTCTCGTCGGTGCGCACGAGCGGCACGTTGTCAAACGCGCACGTGTCGCACGCATCGCCCGTGCCGTCGTTGTCGGCGTCCGCTTGCGCCGCGTTTGGCACGCTCACGCAATTGTCGGCCGCGTCGCACACGCCGTCCTTGTCGACGTCGCGCTGCGACGCATTGGGCACGCTCGGCGCGCAGTCGCACACGTCCGACACGCCGTCGTTGTCGGCGTCGTCGGCCAGCGCGCCGCTCGCGTCAAACGCGTCGGCCTCGGCGGCGCACAGCAGCGCGTCGACGCCACTCGGCGCCACGCGCGTGTCGGGCTGCTGCGACTCGCACACGTCGCGCGCCAGCACGCGGCACAGCGTGTTGCTGAGGCCGCTCGTCGTAGTGCCGCGCACGCAGCACGGCACCGGCTCGTTGGCGGCGCCCGGCGCCTGAGCGCCGACGGCGCGCAGCGCGAGCGCAAGAAAGAGCACGCAGAGAGCACTGCTGCTGCTGCCGCTCATTGCTGATTTCTTTGGTGCGCAACAAAAAGCAAGTTGATGTAGAGCGCGCACACGCAATCTTGCGCACCGGTCGCTAAAAGTCAATCGATATACAAACGCTTCACTCGACCGCACTCGCGCTCTTTTGCAGCGCGGCGCGCTTCATGCGCGCAAACATATCGCCAATCGTGCGCACGCGCCCGTCACTGCTCTCCTTGAGCGCGGCACGGTCCAAGCGCCGGCGCTTCGCACCGCTTTCCGCACTCGCGCTCGTTTGCGGCGCGCCGGCCGCCTGCGCAAGCGCGCGCGCGCTCACGCTCACGCTGCTCACTTCGCCCAGCATCGGCTGCACGCTCGGCGCGTTGGCGGCGCGCCGCCAGTGCTGCTGCAGCGTGGTGGCGGCCGGCAGCGCTTTGCTGTGCGCGCCGTACGCCATTTGACAGAGGAATGCAAAATCGTCGGCGTCGCAGCCGAGCGCGACGGCGCGCCGCAGAGCGCCGCGCAGCGCGTCGCTCGTGCTGCCGCGCTGGCGCAGCGCTTGCGCCAGCTCGGCGCCGCTCTCGTTGCCAAACACGTGCTGGTGCACCTCGGCGCGCAGCAGCGCGTCGTCGGGCCGCACACTGACGCGCGGCGCGCGTCGGCTCGGCGGCGCACACTCGCCCATGCCGCGCGCATCGATGGCGCGCCGCGCGCCCAGTTGCGCCGAGAGGCGCACGTGCTGCCCGAGGCGCGCCAGCGCCGGCGCCTTTTCGCGCTGCGCGCGCGCAATCTTGCTCTCGGGAAACTCGAGCGGCAGCCGCTCGTGCAGCGTGCTGCGCACGCCAGCCGTCTCGGCCGCCACGGCGAGCGGCAGCGCGCAGTTGAGCGCAAAGTGCAGCTGCTTGTCCACATCTTGCGCGTCGCCGCCCGCAAAGCCGCTCTCGTAGCGCTGCTCGTTGTAGAGCGCCGCCAGCGAGTGGCAGTCGGCCGCTTCGGCCAGCGCGTCGAGCGCGAGCAGCTCGTTGTGCGTGCCGACAATGCGCGGCGCGTTGGCAAAAATCACTTGGCCCACGTCGTCGGCGGCGTCGTCGCCGTGCAGCGCCTCGACGGCGACGCGCGGCGCACTGTCGCGCGCGCAGCGCAGCAGCGAGTAGTGCAGCGCTTGCTGCGAGCGCACGTCGCGCGCGCCCATCGCACTGCACGACGTCGACGCCGCCGCCGCGCCCGCGCACTGCCGCCACAGCGTTGCGTCGAGCGCCACCAGCGCGTCGGGCACAGCGCCCTTTGGCGCGCCGGCGAGCTGCTCGAGCGCAGCGCTCGCCTGCGCGCACTCGCCGCCGTTGCGCAGCAGCGCAAAGTGCCGCTGCAAGTGCGCGTGCAGCGCGTCGCGCGGCACCATTGCGCCGCACGCCAGCACGCGGCCGCCGTCGTCGGCCAGCCGCTGCTCGATCTCGGCGCTCATGAGCGCCGCGCGCACATCGCCGTTTGCCTCGTCCAGCACCTGCTCGAGCAACTCGGACGCGGCCGGCGCGCGCATCAGCGCATAGTGCTGCTGCAGGTGCGCACGCAGCGCGCCGCGCTGCGCGCCGTGCACGCGCAGCGGCGTAAAGTGCGCCTTGAGCTTGCCGGCGCGCAGCGACCAATTGTCGCGCGCGTACCAGTCGTTGCTCACCAGCACGCAGCGGCAGCGCAGCTTTTGCGCCACAAACTCAAAGAGCTTGCTGCGCAGCGAGTGCGCGGCGCCGGCCGGCAGCACATCGACGTCGTCGATCAACAGCACGCTGCGCGTGCCAAAGCGCTGCGCCGCGCACTCGAGCCGCTCAATGACGTCGCGCCACAGCGGCGAGGCGCCGCCGCCGCCGCCACCGCCGCGCGCCGCTTGCGCGCCTTTGCTCGACCGCGCGTCGCAAGCCAGCTCGTCGAAATCGTTGCAGCTAAAGTACGTCGCTTGCAGCGCGCCGTCGGGCCGCATTGCCGCCAGGCGCTTGAGCGCTAGCGTCTTGCCAACGCCGGGCGCGCCCCACAGCACAGTCGCTTTGCGCGGCACCGGCGCGCTGCGCGCAAAAGCGTAACGCAGCAGGTCGCTGAACCAGCCGTCGTTGGCGCTCGCGCGCACCAAACGCTCGTCGTGCGCCAAGCGCACGCGCCAGCTCTGCGCGTCGTCGTCGGCCGAGTAGCCGCGCGCGCGCGCCACGCGCAACTCGTGCGCCTCGCGCTCGCCGCGTCGCGTGCTCAGCACCACTGTGCCGCCGCTCGCGCGCACGCGCGCACTCTGCTCGCACACCCACTCGTCGGTGCAGCGCTGCGCACTCAGACAATCGAGCACCAGGCGATACTCGCACTCGCGCTCGACCCGCGCCGACTCGAGCCACGCGCTGCTGCGCACTTGCGCGCCCGCAGGCTTGTGCTCGCTCTCCACATCACTGTCGCTCACAACAATCACACTCATTGCTCAACACACACGCGTCGGCCGCAGCCAAACCCGTTGCCGCGCGCGCCCGACACAACTTTTTTTTCTTATTCTTGCACCGCGTCCGGCAAAATCACCTACCAACTTTTGAAAAGAAACAATTAAATAAAAATACGATTTAGCGCGACATTCATGATGCGGTTCGATAAATCGACCTCAAATCGCGCTGCGGCGCCGCAACTCGGAGATAAAAATGGCAATTTTGACCAAAAAAATGATTTTTCAGCGCTCGACCACTTTTTTTGCACACTTTGCCATTTT
>Ga0102929_1000699_pt1 | contig 19723 bp, 15 predicted proteins | sample SalPonR1_B_D2_MG_FD_78510 | JGI IMG/M metagenome (GOLD analysis project Ga0102929, IMG submission 78510) | Salt pond soil microbial communities from South San Francisco under conditions of wetland restoration - Salt Pond MetaG R1_B_D2_MG | ecosystem: Environmental > Aquatic > Marine > Intertidal... | reverse complement strand
GTCCCGCTGAGGGCGGCGAACACGGCGAGCGTGGCGAGCAGCGTGAGGAGGAGATTCCGTCTGAGCATGGATGCGTGTTCCGGGGCCCTTGTGCGGCGGCGGGCCGGCGGAAGCCCGGCCGACGACCGGCTTTCAGTGTAGGGAGGCGGCCGCAAAAAATACAGCCGCCAGCGGCGGCCGGCACCAACGTGGCGAGGCCGGCGCTTCTGCTATTCTCGACCCATGGCCGAGTTCACCGAACTGCCCTGCCGCGCCGCCGACGGGGCCACGTCCACGCTCGTCGCCCGCGAGCCCGTCGGCCTCGCCGACGACGCGCCGGTCTTCCTGGTCACGCCTGCCATGGCACTGCCGGGCAGCTTCTACCGGCCGCTCGCCGCGCCCATGGCCGCCGCCGGCCTGCGTCTCGTCGCGATGGACCTGCGCGGGCACGGCACCAGCAGCGTCCGTCCGGACCGCAACACCGACTTCGGCTACCGGGAACTGCTGGAGCTGGACTGGCCCGCCGCCATCGCCACGGTGCGCGAGCGCTACCCGGCGGCGCCGCTCGTCCTGCTCGGCCACAGCCTCGGCGGACAGGTGAGCCTGCTGTATGCCGGCGCCAACCCGGGCAGCGTGACCGCCGTGATCACGGTGGCCACCGGCTCCATCTGGTGGCGCGCCTTCCCGGCGCCCCGGCGCTACGTTTTCCTGCTGGCCACCCAGTTCATCGCGGCAGCCGGCAAGGTACTGGGCAGCTACCCGGGCCATCGGCTGGGTTTCGGCGGCCGGGAAGCCCGCAGCCTGGTGGCCGACTGGGCGCATCAGGCCCGCACCGGCCGTTATCGGGCGAAGGGTTCGGACACGGACTACGAGGCGGCGCTCGGCCGGATGCGCGAGCCGGCACTCCTGATCTCCGTCGCCGGCGACGACTTCGCGCCGGCGACGGCCGCCGATCACCTGGCGTCGAAGCTGCCACCGGAGCGGACGACGCGGCTCCACCTGGACCACGAGGTCTTCCGCGAGTCGAGTAACGCCCACTTCGGCTGGGTAAAGCGCCCCGGTCCCGTGGTGGACGCGATTGCAGGCTGGATAACCGCTAGCGGAATAACCCGGCCGTGAACCTGGAAGTCACGCTGCTGTTCGCGCTGATGGCCGGCGTCCTGGTGATGCTGATCTGGGGGCGCTGGCGTTACGACATCGTCGCTTTCGGCGCACTGGTCATCGCGGTGATCGCGAACCTGGTGCCGAGCGACCAGGCGTTCTCCGGCTTCGGTCACCCGGCGACCATCGTAATCGCCCTGGTGCTGGTGCTGAGCCGCGCGCTGTCCAATGCCGGGGTGGTCGACCTGGTCGTGTATTACCTGGTGGACAAGTCCCGCCGCCTCGGCGCCCATATCGCCGTGATGGCCTCCCTGTCCGCCTCCCTGTCCACGCTGATGAACAACGTAGCGGCGCTGGCGCTGCTGATGCCGGTGGACATCGAGGCGGCGAGGAAAGCCAAGCGCACCGCCGCCCGCACCCTCATGCCGATGTCCTTCGCCAGCATCCTCGGCGGCATGGTCACGCTGATCGGGACGCCGCCGAACATCGTTATTGCCGAGTACCGGGCCGATGCCCTCGGCACGCCGTTCCAGATGTTCGACTTCACCCCGGTGGGGCTCGCCTGCGCAGTGGTCGGGGTCGCCTTCGTGGTACTCGTGGGCTGGCGGCTGCTGCCGGAAGGAGAGATGAAACCCCAGCCGGACGGCGACGTGCTGACGGGCTTCATCGCCGAAGTCGAAGTACCGGAAGAGTCCGGAGTAATCGGCAAACGGGTCCGCGAACTGGACGAGGCGGCAGAGGACAACGACGCCGCCATCATCGGGCTGGTACGCCAGGGCAAGCGCATGCCCGGCTTCGCCCGCACCGTGGAGATCCGCAAGGGCGACATCCTGGTGGTGGAGGCCAACCCCGAGGGCATCGGCAGCCTCGCCGACGCGCTCGAGCTGGAGCTGAGCGGCAAGCCGAAGACCGAGGACGTGGAGAAGCCTGAGGATCTGGGGCTCATGGAGGTGGCGGTGCCGGTGGGCGCCCGCATCGCCGGGCGCTCGGCCAACTCGCTCAGGCTGCTCTACCGCCACGGCGTCGCGCTCATGGGCGTGGCCCGCCGGGGCAAGCGCTTCCGCGACCGGGTGCGCAAGGTGGACATCGAGCCCGGCGACGTGCTGCTGCTGATGGGCCCGTCCGAGCAGCTGTCGACGGTGGCCCACTGGATGGGCTGCCTGCCGCTGGCCGAGAAAGACCTGCCGTCTCTGCAGCGGAGGAAATCGGGGATCGCGCTGGCTATTTTCGCCGCGGCCATTGCAGTGGCAAGCCTCGGCGTGCTCGACCTCACGGTGGCGCTCGCCGCCGCCGTAGTCGGCATGGTGGCGACGGGCGTGCTGCCCCTGCGCCAGCTCTACGACTCCATCGAATGGCCGGTGATCGTCCTGCTGGGATCGCTCATCCCCATCGGCGAGGCACTGGAGACCACCGGCGGCACGGCGCTCATCGCCGACACGGTGGTGCAGCATTCCGAGGCGCTGTCACCCGTGGTGATCCTGGTGCTGCTGATGGTGGTCACGATGACTCTCTCCGACGTACTGAACAACGTCGCCACCGCGGTCATCGCCGCGCCGGTGGCCGTGGAGATCGCCCACCGGCTGGGGGTGAACCCGGATACCTATCTCATGGCCGTGGCCGTCGGTGCCTCCTGTGCGTTCCTGACGCCCATCGGCCACAAGAACAACACGCTGATCCTGGGCCCCGGCGGCTACCGCTTCGGCGATTACTGGCGCATGGGATTGCCGCTGGAGGTGTTGATCGTGCTGGTCGGTACGCCGATGCTGCTATGGGTCTGGCCGCTCTGAGCGGCGGCATTGGGAACCCCGCAGGCCTCTGGTAGTCTCCTGTCCTTTCCACCGCAAGACTGGAAACCCTCATGAAATCAAGCTATCGCGCAGCCAGACCCGGCCTGCCGGCCGCGGCCGTGGCCCTGCTGCTGGCGGCCTGCCAGCCGGGCGGCGCACCGGAGACGCCCGCCGCGGGCACCGACGCGCCGCAGCCGTCCGCGGAGGCCGGACCCGCAACCGCCGAACCCGCCGACACCGGCTATCGCGTGCCGGTGCACTACCACACGCTGGACAACGGCCTGAAGGTGGCGATGTCCCGGGATACCACCGCTCCCATCGTCACGGTGGCCGTCTACTACAACATCGGCTTCCGCATCGAGCCCCGGGACCGCACCGGCTTCGCCCACCTGTTCGAACACATGATGTTCCAGGGCTCGGCGAACCTCGGCAAGATGGAGTTCGTGCAGCTCGTGCAGCGCAACGGCGGCGTGCTGAACGGCTCGACCCGGTTCGACTACACCAACTACTTCGAGATCGTGCCGGCCCACAAGCTGGAGACCGTGCTGTGGGCCGAGGCCGACCGCATGGCGAGCCTGGACATCACCCAGGAGAACCTGGCCAACCAGCAGGCCGTGGTGAAGAACGAGGTCAAGGTGAACGTCCTCAATACGCCCTACGGCGGCTTTCCCTGGCTGGACATGCCCCAGGCGGCGAACGAGAACTGGTACAACGCCCATAACTTCTACGGCGACCTGGAGGACCTGGACGCCGCCACCCTGGACGACGTGGCCGACTTCTTCCACAAGTACTACGCGCCCAACAACGCGGCCGTGGCCATCGTGGGCGACATCGACTACGACGAGGCCCTGGCCCTCGTCGAGAAGCACTTCGGCGATATCCCGCGCTCGGAAGAAGAGATTGTGCTGCCGGACATCAGCGAGCCGCGCCAGGAGAGCGAGAAGCGCACGAGCCGGGTCGATCAGCTGGCGACGCGGCCGGGCTACGCTTTCGCCTACCACGTGCCGCCGCGCCTCACCCCGGAGTGGTACGCCATGGGTCTCATCGACCAGATCCTGGTTCAGGGCGAGGACAGCCTGCTGCACCAGGCGCTGGTGAAGGATGCCGGCATCACTTCGTCGGTGTCGGGCGGCATCAATGCCTTCCTGGGCAACATGCTGAACTACAACGGCCCGATGCTCTGGCAGGCCTACCTCATCCACGACAACGACGTCGCCGCCGGGCGCATTACCGGCATCGTCGACGAGGTGGTCGAGCGGCTGCGCACGGAGCCGGTGGACGCCGACACACTGGAGCGCGCGACGGTGAAATGGCGCTCCTCGTTCTACGACTACCTGGGCAGCATGTACGGCTTCGGCCGCGCGGACGTCCTGGCTTCGCTCTCGCTGTTCGACGGCGACCCCACTCTCATCAACGAATTCGAGCAGCGCATCCTGGCAGTCACGCCGGATCTGATCCTGCAGACGGCGAAGGAATACCTGCGACCGACGAACCGCACGATATTCGTGCTGGAAGCCGGCGCCGCGGCAGGCGAACAGGAGGAGGCAGCCGATGAACAGTAATACAGCACAGCCGATGCGCATCCGTCCGCTGGCGGGCATGGCGGTCATGGCGACGACAGCGGTGCTGGCCGCCCTCCTGCTGGCCACGACGGCCGGAGCGCAGGAGACGCAGCCCGCGAAAGAGACGCCGCCTCCGGGCGGCGAGCCGAAGGACTTCTCGCTGCCGGAGAAAGAGAGCTTCGGCCTGGAGAACGGGCTCGAGGCCACGCTGGTCGGCTTCGGCACGCTGCCGAAGGCGACCGTCAGCGTAGTCGTGCGGGCCGGCAACCTGAACGAGGGCGGGCAGACCTGGCTCGCCGACCTGGCCGGCGACTTCCTGCTGGAAGGTACGGCCGGCCGCAGCGCCGCCGACATCGCCCGGCAGGCCGCTGCCATGGGCGGCCAGGTCAGTGTCGAGGTGGGCGCCGACCGGACCATCGTCGAGAGCGACGTGCTGGCGGAATACGCGCCGCAGATGACGCGGCTGCTGGCGGACATCGTCCGTAACGCGGCCTTCCCGGCCTCCGAGCTGGAGCGGCTGAAGCGCGACCGCCAGCGTCAGCTGAGCATCGCCGGCACCCAGCCGCAGCAGATGGCGCTGGCTGCCTTCCGAAACGCGCTGTACGGGGACCACCCCTACGGCAACCTGCTGCCGGACGCGGACCAGCTCGCCGCCTACACGCTGGAGGACGCCCGCGGTTTCTACGAAGACAACTACGGCGCCCGGCGCACCAACGTCTACGTGGCCGGGCAGTTCGACCGGCAGGCGGTGAGCGCCGCCATCCGCGAGTCCTTCGGCGACTGGGCCGCGGGCCCGGCGATCCTGGTGGACGTGCCGGAGCCCGCCGAGGGCAAGGTGGCGGTGGACATCATCGACCGGCCCGGAGCCTCCCAGTCGAACCTGTATCTCGGGCTGCCGGTGCCGGATCCGTCCAGCCCGGACTGGATCCCCCTGCAGGTCACCAACACGCTGCTCGGCGGCTTCTTCTCCTCGCGCATCACGAGCAACATCCGCGAGGACAAGGGCTACACCTACTCGCCCTACAGCACGCTCTCCAGCCGCTACCGTGACGCCTACTGGGCCGAGGTGGCCGCGGTGACCACCGAGGTGACCGGCCCCGCCATCGAGGAGATCATGGGCGAGGTCGAGCGGCTGCAGTCGACGGCGCCGCCGGCGGACGAGCTGGACGGCGTGAAGAACTACACCGCCGGCACCTTCGTCCTGCAGAACTCCACCCGCGGCGGCATCATCAACCTGCTGGCCTACCAGGAGCTGCACGAGCTGCCGGACTCCTACCTGAGCGACTACGTGAGCAACGTCTTCGCCGTGACGCCGGAAGAGGTTTCGGAGACGGCCGAACTCTACCTCCGCGAGGAGGACATGACGGTGGTCGTCGTGGGCGATCGCAGCCGGATCGCCGAGCAGGTCGCGCCCCGGGTGGGCGGCGCCGAGGAAGACTGAGGAAGACCCGGGCGGATCAGCGCCTCACGAGGCGCAGCGGCGTCACCAGCGCGCCGCCGCGCTCATGCCGCCGTCCACGACGAGGTTCGCGCCGCTGACCCAGCGGGCCGCAGGGCTCAGCAGATAGACGATGGCGTCGGCCACGTCCGTGCCCGCGCCGAGCTTGCCCAGCGGCACCTTCTCCCGCCAGCGGGCCACGCCCTGGGGCCAGGCCTCCTCGAGGCCGTCCCTGTCGATCAGACCCGGCGAGACCGCGTTCACCCGTATGCCGGCCGGCCCCAGCTCCAGCGCGCTTGCCCGGGTCAGCATGAGCAGCCCCGCCTTGCTCGCCGCATAGTGAGCGTGGTTCGGGGCCGGGTCCAGGCCCTCGATGGAAGCGACGTTGACCACCGCCCCGCCGCGCCCGGCCGCCTGCCAGCGGGCGGCCATCTCGCGGGTGATCAGGAAGACACCGTCCAGGTTCGTGGCCATGAGCCCGCGCCATTCCTCCGCGCCGATCTCCGCAAAGGCCGTGACGTCCTGACGGGCGGCCATGTTCACCACACCATCGGGCAGGGCATCGCGTTCCTCCAGTTGCCGCAGGAGCCCGTGGATACCGCTCTCCCCCGCGAGATCCGCGGAGACGGTCAACGCCTCGCCGCCCTGCTCCCGGATGCCCCCGGCCAGCGCCTCGGCACGTTCGCCGGCCGTATGGTAGTGCACGACCACCCGGGCCCCCGCCTCGGCCAGGCGCAGCGCCGTCGCGGCACCGATGCCGCCGGCGGCGCCTGTCACCAGCACGGTCTGCCCGGCGAGGGAGAAGGCTGCGAGGCTCACGCCCGCCCTACTCCTGCGGCCAGTCGAGATCGAAGGGGAACGGGCGTTCCTCGGTGTTGAAGGTGAGGTAGCGCACGATCTGGTAGGTGTAGGTGGCAAGCTGCTGGCCGAAGCGCTTCAGGTTGTCATTGGTTTCGGCGGTGAACAGCACCCAGAAGAACTGGACGACCACCACGGCGCCCAGCACGAACCGGGAGACGCCGTAGAGGAAGGCGATGACCACCATGAAGAACAGCCGCAGCCAGGTGGACCGCGACTTCACGTTTTCTTCCAGTGGACGCTCGGGCCCGGGGCCCGTCCTGTGTTCGCTCATGTCGGCTCCTCCGCTACTCCGCCGGATTCTACTACCCGGCGGCGGATTCGCCAGTCGGCCTCTCGTCCGGATACGCCTCGTCGGCCCCGGCGCGGAAGCCGTAGAGCGCCGCGTCCCGGTCGGCCCGCCAGCGTTCGTGCACGGCCTCGAGGCCGCCGGCGGCCCCGATCGCGTCGGGCACGTCGCCGGGCCCGATCGTGCCGATATCCATGAGCCCGAGCGCCCAGCCGATCGCCGACTCGTAGCGCGCGCGGCGCGACGACCGGACGTCGGGCCACAGCAGCCGCGCGAGTGCCGCGATGGGTTTGCTCTCGGCGCTGCGCAGCAACCCCGCCTCGTCCAGCAGCGACGCCCACTCCGCCGGATGCTCCCGCGCACTCACGTAGAGCGAGACCGCGCGCGCCACTTCCTGCATGGCCCTCTCCTCCCGGGCGGCGCGCTCCCCGGCGAGCATCCGGCGCGGATCCTCCGCGCCGCCGGGAACCCGCCGCTCCGCCGGGATCAGATCGAAAATGAGGTGGATCCGGTCCGATTCCGAGTCGTTGCAGGCGTCGTGCACGGCCTTGTTGTCGAACCACCAGAGTTCGCCCTCGCCCATGCGCACGGTCTCGCCGCCGGCACGGAGCAGGCTGCCCTTCTCGCTGCGGATCACCAGGTGATAGCGGTCACGGTAGCGGTAGTACTCCCCCCGGTCCGTGTGCGGCAGCACCGTCTTGCCCGGCGGCAGCCGGGCATAGCGGGCGCGGCCCAGGGCGCCATTCCGTTCGGCGGCGAACGCCTCGATGAACGCGACGGTGGCGGGGAAGCTGGCGGACAGCGACGTGTAGCGGCTCTCGTGAACGTCCCGGCGGCGACGGCCGCGGATGCGCGAACGGCGCAGGCCGCGTATCGGGATGGCATTGGTATGGCGCTGCGCGGGCGCGGTGAGCTGGCGGCCCGGCTGCGCGGCCCACAGGACATCGTGCTCGGCCAGCTCCGCCAGCAGCGGTTCGAGATCGACGTGTTCGCGGACGCGGCGGAAGTGCTGCATGGCGCGACTCCTACAACGCCGCCTGGAAGCGGAACATCAGGATGGAGCCGTCCTCGTCGATGCCGTCCGGGTTCGGCGCGGCATCGTAACGGCTGTAGTTCACGGAGACCCGCAGCTGCTCGTTGAGATAGAGCGAGACCGCCGCGGTGATCTGGGACTGCTCGCCGCCGGTCACCGGGCCGTCCTCGAGGTCCAGCGTGCTGTAGCGGGCCGAGAGTTCCAGCGCGCCCCAGTCCCCTTTCGGCCGCACGGAGGTGGGCACGCCCCGGGAGCGGCTGTAGCGGTAACGCTCGCCGGTGACGATCCAGCCGGCCTGCACGTAGCCGCCGGTGAAATCGGCCTCGTTGGGGCCGCCGCTGAGACCCATGCGCATGAACTCCGACTGCAGCCGGAGGTTATCCAGGATGCCCATGAACTCGATGCCCGTCGTCCAGAGGGCGTCCACGCCGGCGAGACGGTCGCTGTTGACCAGGCGCTCGTCGGTCAGGCGCGACTCCGGGCGCGAGCGGATGCGCACGTCCTCGTTCGAATCCACGGAGCGGTACTCCTGGGCCAGGCCGAGGTGCAGCACCCGGCGCTTCTTGCGGATGGGCGCCCAGGTCACCCGGCCGATCACCGATGTGCCGTCGACGGTGCGCCGGTCGAGATCGCTGAGCTCGTCGCCGAACACGCCCGCGGTGGCGCTCCAGTCGTCGCCCCAGGCCCGCAGCGAGACGCCGGTGAGCATGCCCGGGCTGAGAGCGGAGGCCAGCGAGCGCTCCATGAACGCCAGGTCGTTGCTGCTGGCCAGATCGTCCAGGGAGAACGGCGCCACCTGATTGCCGACGGTGAGGCGCTTGCGGCTCCAGCCCCGGTAGCGCACATACAGATTGCGCCAGCCCTCGACGATGCCGACGTCGTAGTCCGCCCGGAACTGCCAGTCGTCGTAGCGGGCCCGCAGGATCGCGCGGGCGCGGCGAAAGTCCTGCTCGTCCTCGAGTACCGTCACGTCATCGTCGTAGCGGGCGATGTCGTAGTGGATGCGCCCGCCCATGCTCACGTAGCGGTCATCGTCCCACTCGATCACGAGGCCGTCGTCCATGTCGAACGAGGTCTCCGCAGCCGCGGCCGTGAGTGCCGGCGCCGCGCCGGCCAGAAACCCTAACAGCAGTAAGCGGCACGGTAGCGTGTGCATGATTCTCTCCATGATCAGTCGAAACGGGTGTAAGCGCCCGCCGCCGCGACGCGGGGGCAAGGCGAGTCGTGAGTTGCCGACGCCTGCGGCTGCAGTCCGTCGAAGAAGTCGGTGACGCGGCGGGCGAGCCCGCCGCCGGCATAGCATTCGTTCCAGTCGTGGCCCGCGCCGGGCATGATCACGAGTTCGCAGGCGGGGGCTCCCGGCGTCCTGCGGGCCTGCCGGTTCACGGCCTCCACCCAGGCCGTGGCGCGCGTGAGCCGGTTATCGCCCTGCTCGCTGTCCAGGCGGCGGTTCGAGCGCAGGGAGTCGTCGCGCTGCACGTCCTGGTCGCCCACCAGCACGCATTTCGGCAGGCCGAGGAAGCCGGCGTAGTCGATGGCGAGCGATCCGGGCAGGCGGCCGGGCGCGAGACCGTAGGGGAAGCTCGAGCCACGGCTCGGGAAGGTGTACCAGCCCGCCGCAGCCATCGCCATGGCGGCCACCCTGCCGGGCCGCACCAGCGCATAACGGTGCGCGAACTGCGCCCCGCCGGAGAAGCCGAACAGCAGGCACGGCCGGTCCATGACCGTCTCGTCGAGGATCGCATCCAGCGCGGCGGCCGCGTGCAGACGCCGGTTCGACGACCTCAGGCGCTGGTAGCCGCGGTAGCGCCGGCGGTCGTACAGCGGCGCGATGAGCTCCGTGCCGGTGCGCTCCGCCCAGGGCACGAAGGCCTCGAGGTGGCCCCGGGCATGCCGGCTGATGCCGTGGACGCACACCATGGGCAGCCGTGCGGGATCCGGATTGCGCGGCAGGAAGCGCAGATAGCGGGTGCGGGGGTCAGACGCCAGCTTCCGTTTCACGATGAGGCCGTCCTCGGCAGTATGGCGAGTCACGGCCGGCCCTCAGGCGACGTCGGCGGCGGCGTGCGCCTGATCGGAGGCCACCGAGCCGTCCGCGGCCAATTCGATGACCCGGCCCGCCGCCGCCAGCAGCCGCGGATCGTGGGTGACGACCACGACGGTGCCGGGGAAGCCCGCGATGATGTTCTTCACCACCCGGAGCGTATCGGTGTCGAGATGGGCGTCGATCTCGTCCAGCAGCAGGACGCTGGGCTCCGGCCACAGCGCCCGTGCCAGGGCGAGCCGCTGGCGTTCGCCGCTGGAGAGATTCAGCCCTGCCTCGGCGATGCGGTCCGGGGAATCGCCGCCCTCCTCCAGGAGATGCTCCAGCCGGCAGCGGCGCATCAGGCTGCGGAATGCCTGCGGTGTCATGCCGCGGCTGCGATAGCTGGCGTTGCGGCGCACGGAGCCGCGGATGAGCGGCAGATCCGGCCCGACGATCGCGACGTGGCGGCGGATGTCCCGGTTGCGCACCCGGGCCAGATCCTGGCCGCCGAGCAGCACCCGGCCGGCGACCGGCGCCTGCAGCCGGGCGGTGACGCCGAGCAGGGAACTCTTGCCGCAGCCGTTCGGGCCGGTGATCGCGACGACACTGCCGGCGTCGACCGCGAGCTCCAGCGGGGCCGCGCCAGGGCAGGCGACGACGCCCTCGTAGCGCAGCTCGCCGGCGGCCCGGCGCAGGCGGCGGCCGGCCCGGTTGCGCGGCAGCCGCGGCCAGCGCAGGAAGGCGCGGATGCGCTCGCGTGCCACGTCGGCTGCCTGCCAGTACTCGAATACACGGCCGAGATCGCGGATTGGCGTGGTGAGCCAGGCGACCACGGTCAGGGCGGCCACCATTTCGGCGGCGTCGAGCCGGCCGGCCCCGCCGACCAGCACGGCGAGCAGCGCTCCGGAGCCGAGCAGCTGCACCAGGCTGCGGACCCGCCCCACGAGGCGGGCGCGGTCGCCGGCGGCGTGGATGAGCTTCTCGCCGCGGCTGTCGAGCCTGCGCCGCTCCCGGGACTCCTTGCCGTGGGCCTGGACCGAGGGCACCGCCTGCATCATCTCGGTGACGAAGCGGGCCAGCTGGCCGCGGCGGTTGCGCAGCCGCCGGTTGGCATCCGCGAGGGGACCGGCCAGCAGGGCGGCGCCGAACCCGCCGACGACGACGAGGCCCGCCGCCATCGCGCCGAGCAGCGCATCCATCCAGGCCAGCACGGCCACCGCGGCCACCAGCAGCGGCAGAGCGACCAGCAACTGCGCGAGACCCCGGCTCACCCAGGTCTTTATCGCCTGCAGGTCTCCCACGAAGCGGACCAATGCGCCGCCCTTGGGCTTGCCGGCCAGCGTGCGCGACGGTACGCCCAGAAGATGGTCGAACAGCCGCAGGCGCAGCCCGTGCACGAAGACCTGGCCCAGCTCCTCTGCGTCCACGCGCTCGCGTCCGCGCAGCCAGGCGCCGGCCAGCGCAGCGGTCACCAGCACGGCCAGCGTGACGCCGCTCGCGCCGCCGCCCACCACCGCTTTCGCGCCCAGCGCCAGGGCGACCGTGCAGGCCGCCTGCCCCAGCGCATTCGCCATCAGCGCGGCGAAGCGGGCAGGCGCCGCCCGGGCCGCCGCACGGACGTCCAGGGCGAGACTTTCAGCCGGCGACGGCATCGCGCAATTCCGTGCCGCCGCGCTCACAGGCGAGCAGCGAGCGGGAAACGTAGCGGTCGGAGAGCCCATCCAGGCCGATCACCGGCGGTTGCACCAGGTCGGCGGTCTCGCGCATGGCCAGCGGCGCCGCGGTCAGCAGACCGGAGACGGCGATGACATCGTGGCCGCGTTCGCGCAGCCAGTCCACGCCCGCCCTCGCGCCCATCGCGTCCTGGGCACAGAACACGACGCCGTCGATCGCCCGTCGCAGCCAGTCGGCGCCGAGCAGCGCCGCGGTCTCGGACTGAATCAGGCCGTCGGCCACTTCGATCACGGCCACGTCGATGCCGCTGCGGCCGAGTTCGGCGACCAGGGTCTCGTAGATGCGCCGGATCGCGGCCTCGCCCACCCGATAGGTGGAGACGTAGCCGGCATCGGTGAAATCGAGCACCGGTTCCGCGCCGGCGTCCTTCATCAGGAAGTAATCGTTGCAGGCACCCGTGCCGGTGATCTTCGCCGCGCCCACGCGCAGGCCGGCCCGGGTCAGCCCGCGCACCAGGTGGGCCCCGGCCGTGGTCTTGCCGGAATCCATGGACGTGCCGGCCACGACGATCACGCGGGGCGGCGCCTCGCTGCCGGAACCCGCGGGCAGCGTGTAGCGGCGCAGGTTGAGCGTATGGCCCTGCTCGTCGGCGAGGATGCCCAGCGCCTCGATCTCGGTGGGACCGCGGTGAATCCGCTGATGCCAGTTGACCGCCTGGGCGGCGACACCGCCGGAGGCCACCAGGTGGCAATGGCCGATGGTGCGCGGCACGTAGGCCTCGAACTGCTGGGGCGCATAGCGGTCGCCGTAGCAGACCACGATCTCGTCGCCGTGGAACAGCTGCACGCGCCGTCCGCGGGCGCACTGCAGCTTGCCGTGGTGGCGGATGCGCTTGACCCGGGCGAGGACCAGGTCGCCGGCGGCAGGCCGGGCGTCGGTGACCAGCGCCTTCGCATCTTCCAGCGGCACGCGCCGGGTAACGAATGCCGAGCGCGCCGCCCGCACGCGGCCGGCCTCCAGCGGCCGCACCGAGCCGGCAGGCAGCGCCGACGGAGCCGGGCCGGCCCGGAGATCCACAGTTCCTTTCGTCGTCATCACATCAGTCCTCCGCCTCGAACTCGACTTCCTCGGCCGTCAGCACGCTGCCGTCCCAGATACCCTCGACCTCGACGATCCGGCCGACCGCGTTGGCGAAGAACTCCGCCGCCGTGATCTCCGCGTCGCCGTCTTCGAACTCCGTCTCGCCGTTCGTGCGCACGGTGACGCCGAGCAGCGTGAAGTCGGGATTGCCGACCGATTGCACCCGGGCCTGCAGCTCGACGCCGTCGTCGCCGTCGTCATCGCGCTTCAGCAGCACCGCTGTCGCCTCGGAGGTGGCGGACTCGCTGCCGCCGATCTCGACGAAGTCACCCACGTTGATGTCGGCGAGCGAGAAGCGGCGCAGGTCGAGGTCGCTGTCGTCCTCGAGTCGGGTCCCGTCCTGGATCACCACCGTGATGCCGAGGGTCTGCAGCGTGCCGGCGGCGGCGTCCACCGCCTCCACAGTGGCCGCGATCTCCACGACCTTCTCGGGCTCGAATTCGACCTTCGTGGCCAGCAGGCTGCCGCCGGCCTGCGCCACGGCATCCACGTCCACGCGCGCGCCCGCGACGATGTCGGCGGGGCCGCCGCCCTCGTACGCGGTAGCGCCGTCGGTGCTGACGGCGATGCCGTTCACCTCGAACTGGTCGCCGGACAGCACCGCGGTGACGATGCCCTCGATCTCGGCCAGGTCGTCGTCGTCGGCGCCGAGATCGTCGGTGACCCGCTCTACCTTCGTCGCCGGCAACTCGCCGCCGGCGGCCAGGGCGTTGCCCTCCACCTCCACCACCTGGCCGTCGGCCAGGTCGGTGCCGTCGAAATCCTCGAACGTCGCGGTCGAGTAATCGATCAGCAGGCTGCCGATGCTGAACGTCAGCGCCGCATCGTCCAGGTTGCCGACGACGCCGACCACCTGCACGTCGTCGCCGTCGTCGAGATCCACGCGGGTGGCGATGATGCGTCCGTCAGGGGAGAGGAAACCGTCCACGCGCACTGCCTGGTCGACACTCAGGCCGTCGATGGCGTTGTTCGGCACCGAGTCGTCGAAGGCCGTGTCCACTTCCACCTTCACGGTCTGGCCCAGCACCACGAACGTACCGGCGACGAGGTCGATGCTCTCGATCGGGCCGCGCAGCAGGTCGTCGGACACCACGGTGGCCGCCGTCGCATTGCCGTCGTCGTCGATCTCGCCTGCGACGAACACGATCTCGCCGGTCTTCAGATCGTCTTCCGTGGCGGGATCGTCGTCCACCTCGATCGTGGCAGCGGAGGTGTCGAAGCGCACGCCGTCCACGATTACGCTGCCGAATCCGCTGATGGAGCCGAACACGCGCAGACCGCTGCGGTCGATGCCGCCGGTGTCGCCGCCGCCATCGTCCGGCGGCGGCGCGATGCTGCCGGAGCCGCCGCCACCGCCGCCGCAGGCAGCAAGCGCGAGGGCCGCGAGGAGGGTTGCGAACATTTTCGGGGAGGGGGATGCCATGAGGGTCTTCCTTGCGTTGAATGCTTCTAGTGAGTGTCTTGCGGATATTCGAAGAGGTAGACGCCGACGCCGACGCGGCTGACGGCTTCTTTTCCGTTTCTGTGGCTTTCGGCGCGCGGAGCATCGAGTTCGTGCTCGCTCAGCCAGGCGTCCACCCGTTCGAGGAACGCCTGGCCGTCCTGCTGCAGAAGGGCATTGAGCTTCTCGGCGGCGCCCCGGGGCATGTGCTCGTTGGAGGCGAAGCCCTCGAACCAGCCTTCGCTGCGCCCGGGCTCCAGGTTGTGCGCCAGGGAGACGCCGTGGTCGTGCAGCGCCTGGCCCATGTGGCGGACGATGTCGGCATCGGCGGCGTCGCGCAGGTAGTCTCTCCGCATCGCCCGATAGCGGCCGTCCGCCACGGCCTCCATCAGACCCAGGTCCAGCATCTCCTTGGTGATGGCCCGGTCCGGGATGTCGCCGGCATAGCGGTGAGTCAGGCGGCGGAATTCGGCCTCGTCCAGGTCCCTCGGCCGGCCGCCTGCAGAGAACGCGGGATCCTTGTGCCACCCCGTCAGCACCCGCGAGATGCGGCTCTTCGGCTCGATCGCCAGCGGGGTCTCGCTGTCGAGACGCTTGCGGATCTCGCCCACGTCGCGGCGGCTGAGCCCGGTCATGAGAGCGACGCGGGAGGCGTTCGTGGGCCTGCCGTGTACTCCGTAGTCCTCTCTGGCGATCTCGACGAATACCAATTTCGCTATCTCCGCGAATTCCTTCCAGCTGATGCCCAGCCTGAGCAGTATCCGGATCACCGGCCGCAGAAGGCGGCGGCAGGCGGTGCGGGCGATCTCTGTCAGATCTGAACTCATGTGTGCAATTTACGCACACATCAGGGGGATATGCAAGAGCAGTGTAAAAACCGCGCGCGACCGTGCGGACAGCCGGCGATAAGAGCGGCGCCGGCCGCGGGGGCAATTACGATGCAAGGGCGGGCGGCCCGGCCGGGCCGCCCGCCGCGGCTCAGTCCGCCGCGGCCGCCTCCAGGCGGGCCGCGTGATCGAGCTCCCGGGGCGGCAGATCCTCGCCACGGTTGTTCACGAAATGGTTCATCCAGCGCTCGAAGCGCATCGCGTAGTCCAGCTGCGCCGCCGTGCGGCGGTTGCCGTGTACCTCGTCGGGATACCAGACCAGGCGTACCGGGGTTTCTGTGCGCAGCTTCACGTGGCGATACATCTCCAGCGACTGACTCGGGTGGACGCGGGGGTCTTTGTCGCCGGCCATGATGAGGAGCGGCGTCCTCGTCTTGCCGGCGTGGTACACCGGGCTGCGCTCGAGCATCCACATCCAGTCCTCCCAGGGCCACTGGCGGGAATGTACGTAGTACATCTCCCAGGGGATGTCGCCGGTGCCGAACTTGGAGACCTGGTTGGAGATGCCGACGAAGGCCACCGCCGCGGCGAAGTGCTCGGTGAGGGCACTCGCCGCCCACATCGAGGCGTAGCCGCCGTAGGAGCCGCCGGAGATGCCCACCCGTTCCGGGTCGGCCAGACCCATGGCGACGACGGCGTCCTTCGCGTCCACCAAGTCGTTGAACTCCTCCTCGGCGTAGTCCTGCTGTCCCATCTTCGAGAACCCGACGCCGCGTCCGGTGCTGCCGCGATAGTTCGGATACACGACCGCATAGCCCTGAGCCGCCATCGCATGAGCCGGCCGGCTGTAGCCGGACATCCAGCCGTTCGAATAGTGGGCCTCGGGACCGCCGTGGACGAAGACGATCAGCGGGTGGCGCCCGGACTCGCCGAGCGGCCGGATCAGCACAGCCTCGATCTCGAGCCCGTCGCGAGCCTCGTAGGTCATCGTCTCCTGGCGTCCGAGCGTGCGCTCGGCCAGCCAGGGGTTGGAATCGGTGAGACGCGTCGGTCCGTCGGCGGTCATGGCGTAGACCTCCGGCGGGTGTGCCGGCGTGTCTGCGACGAAGACCGTGGCCTGCCCGCCGCTGGCGCCATCCATGGCCCGCAGGATGGGACCGGACTGCGGCGCCGGACCCGCGGCGCGGGGCTCGTCCGCGGCGACGGTAGCGTATTCGGACCAGAGGCCCCGCTGGCCGACGTAGCGGATACGGTCCGCCGCCGCCCAGCCGACCTGGGTCACGTGGCCCGGATACTCCGGCAGGAGTTCCACACGCTTGCCGCCGTCGGCCGGCACCACGAACAGCCGCCCTTCGCGGGGGTCGTGGATGTCCTCGGCGCCGATATACGCGATGCGGCCGCCGTCCGGCGACCAGGCGAACTCGCCCAGCTTGCCGACCGAGCCGAGCCTGGCCGTTACCTCGCCCGCCTCCGCGTCGACGATGTAGACGTCCCGCGAGGTGTAGGAATCGTCCACCAGCGGCGTCGGCGCCAGCGCCACGGCATAGCGGTCGCCATCCGGCGCCCACCTCAGGTCCGAGGCCGAGCCGGGCACATCCTGCGCATCGGCCTCACCGCTGGCGAGATCGAGCAGCCAGACCCGCTGCACCGGTACCGATTCCTCGTAGACCACGGCGCGGAAACCCTTCTCCGCGAGCTCCTCTTCTTTCGTCGGCGGCGCCTCCGCGGCGACGAAGGCCAGCGTCCCGCCGTCCGGCGACGGATGGATGCTGCCGATATCGTTGACGTGCACGTGGCGCTCCACGGCCTCGCCGCCGTCCAGCGCAATCTCCCACAGGCTGACGAAATCCGCCTCCGGATCCCGCTTCGCCGTGAAGAAGACGGACTCGCCGTCCGCCGCCCAGGCGAAGTCCTTCACCTGCACCTCGCCGGTCACGAAGGGCCGGGGGGCGCTGCCGGGTGCTTTTGCTCCGATCACGTACAACTCGGACCAGGCCTCGCCGTCGTCGTCCACATAGGGCTCACGGGGCACCGATAGCGTATAGGCGACCGCATCACCCGTCGGGCTCATCGCTACCGCACTCACGCGCTTCAACGCCACCGTCTCCTCCAGACTCAGCGGCTTCGCGGTCGCCGAGAGACCGGGCAGCAGGCAGATCACCGCCACGATGGCGGCCGTCAGACATGGATAACTCTTTATTTGCATTGGTGCTTTCTGACTAATGGCAATGACAGTGCCCGAGTATAGAAAACCGGGCGGCCCGGTGCGCGCCCGAGGCCGGAAGAGGCCGCAAAGCAAGCTGCAGCATTGACATAATCATCCGCAGCCGGACGCAAGTCCCTGATTCGCCCGCCATCGCGGGCGCCGTGCGGTGTCGCCGGTTTGCGACAGGTTGATTCCTGCGCATATAGGACGAAAATGCCCAATACATTCACTCGATAACCGACGAGAGCGAATCATGACGAACACGACTTATTGGCGGCGCGGCATCGCCGCGCTCTCCGTACTCTTCCTCCTCGCCGGCTGCGGCGGCGGGGGCGGAGGCAGCCCCGCGGCGACCAACCCCGATCCGGATCCGGCGCCACCGCCGAGTTCGTCGGCGAAGACCGGCACCGTCGGCATCATGTTCACCGACGGCCCCACAGACCGCTTCGACCAGTTCCTGGCCGAGATCCGCGAGATCCGCCTGCTCGGCGACAGCGGCGACGTGACCATCTTCTCGATACCCGAGGGCGATCCCGCCGAGGTGGTGGACTTCCTGCAACTGGGCAGCTTCAACGAGTTGTTCACCGTTGCCGAGGACGTCCCGGCCGGAGATTACGACAAGATCCGGCTGATCCTCGATGGCCTGACCATCGTGGATCTCGACACGGACCCGGCGGAGGAGTACTCGGTCAAGCTGCCCGGCAACGGCAAGGTCGACCTGAATCCCCGCGGGACATTCTTCGTCACGCCGGGCGCGACGCTGCTGGTCGAGATCGATGTGGATGCGAAGAAATCGCTGAAGGTGGTCGAGGCCGGCAACAGCGAGAAGTTCCTGTTCCGGCCAGTGGTCTTCGTGAAGATCAGCGATCAGGGCGCGATGGAACCGGGCACGAAACTCACCCGCATCTTCGGCTCCGTGGAGTCGGTCAGCGACACCGAGGACAGCTTCGTCCTGTGTCAGCAGGGCCGGGCTTCCGACAGTGACGGCGACAGCGATGCCGACAGCGACTCCGACCGGGATGGCGACGGCGACAACAACAAGTGCGTCACCGTACTCGCGAGCGGCGAGACCGGCATCTTCGGCACCGACGGCACGCCGGCCCTGTTCGGCGACATCGCGATGGGCGACCCGCTGACCGCAATCGGCCGACTGCGGGCCAGCGACGAGACGCCGGCCGACGACGGCGACACCGACGGCGACACGGATGCCGGCGAGGGCAATGACGACGGCACCGGTGACGACGACGGCGACACGGATGCTGACAGCGATGCCGACAGCGATGGCGACACCGACGGCTCCGAAGACTCGGCAGACTCCGATTCCGATACGGACAGCGACAGCGACTCGTCCTTCGACGACGACGACCTGATCCTCGACGCCTACGTCATCGAACTCGGCGACATGGGCACGTTCGAGCGTCTGAACGGCGAGATCACCGAAGACATCGACGTCGACGACGAGTTCGGCCTGGCCATCGCCCCGGGACAGGGCTTCGGCGACGACACGGTGGTCACCGGCCTCTACCAGGACGGCACCGGCATCTTCAACAAGGCCGGCGAGCGTCTGGCGAGAGAGGATCTCCTGCGCGGCCAGGTCGGTCACTTCGAAGGCGTGCTCGCACTGTCCGACGACGAGCCGGACGCGCTCAGGACCTCGTTCATCGTGCTGGATCCGGAAGCCGCGGTCGGCGAGACGATCAGCGGCATCATCCAGAGCGTGGACACGGGTGCCGGCCAGTTCATCCTGACCACGGCCGAGACCGGCGACCGCCAGGTGTGCGTCGACGACGACACGACCATCACCCTGGTCACGCTCACGGACGAGGGCAGCGAGTCGGCCGAAGTCGGACTCGGGGATCTCGAGGCCGGCCTGGAGGCCGAAGTCTTCGGCGCCGAAGGCGTCGACGGCTGCTTCGAGGCCGAAAGCGTGCGTGCCGAGGTCGATGAGACCACCAACACGGCGCCCGTGGCCGATGCCGGCGACGATCAGACCGTGACCGCAGGCGAGACCGTCAATCTGGACGGTTCCGCCAGCTTCGACGACGACGGCGATACGCTCGGCTACAGCTGGGCGTTCGTCTCCGTCCCGGAGGGCAGCGAAGCGTCGCTGACGAATGCGGATACGGTCGGCGCCACGTTCACCGCGGACCTGGTCGGCGACTATGTCGTCGAGCTGGTGGTGAACGACGGCACCGAGGACAGCGCAGCGGATCAGGTCACGATCACCGCAGAAGCTGCGGCGGAGTGACGGAGGCGAGGATCCGGACCACCCGGCTCCTCGTGATCTAGACCCGTGGTCTAGACTAGGGGCGGGCTCCAGCGGGGCCCGCCCCTTTTTCTTTGCGGAGTGCCTCTTGCGCGT
>Ga0102929_1000697_pt1 | contig 19747 bp, 11 predicted proteins | sample SalPonR1_B_D2_MG_FD_78510 | JGI IMG/M metagenome (GOLD analysis project Ga0102929, IMG submission 78510) | Salt pond soil microbial communities from South San Francisco under conditions of wetland restoration - Salt Pond MetaG R1_B_D2_MG | ecosystem: Environmental > Aquatic > Marine > Intertidal... | reverse complement strand
TTGAAAATCCGCGTGTCGGTGGTTCGATTCCGCCCCTGGCCACCATATCTATCAATACCTTGCAGATTTACTTGCCGGTTCACCCGGATGGTCGCCGTCTGGCACGCTTCAGCCTCACTCCAGCGGCAGGCTGAGTTCCGACGTCCATCGGTCCAGTCCGGGACGCGGGTTGAGATTCTCGTCGTACAGGCCGGTATCCCGCCAGATCCGCGCGACGGGATCCCGTTGCAGCGTGTCATTCCACAGCGTGTCGTAGTCGGCAAGAAAGAACCAGACGATGAAACGGGCGTCGAGCGATTCCGCCGCGTCGAACAACGTGTCAAGGTAGGCCGCCTGCTTCGCCGCATCGCTCGCGATGTCCACGGCGAATTCGGGAATCGTGACGTTTTCCGCGGCCCAGCCCGTCTCGACGACCGCGATCGGCTTTCCGCCTGCAAGCGAGGCTGCCTGCGACAGCCAGTCCGCTGGCAGATTCGCCGGGTCGCCGCGATCCGCATGTTCGAAAAAGATGTAGGGATACACGCTGATCCCGAGCACGTCGATGTGTTCGACAAGGCGCGGCAGTTCTGCGCGGATCGTCGCGGCGTCGGACGATGACGGAGACTTCAGCGCGACACTGATCATGAGCTGGACATTGGGGAACCGGGTTTTCAGTTCTGCCGATACAGCTGCCGTGAATTCGACGAGATCGTCGTAGGCAGCGCTGTCGTTCAAAGCAAGCTCGCTCGCCTCGATGCCGAGATTGAAGTAGTCGGGACCGAAACGTTCCAGCAGGTCTGCCGCATAGTTCGTGTAGGCAGCGATCACGTTCGGATCGTTGATTGCACGCGTCTCCCAGGGCGGCGGCAAGGCCCCGTTCGGTGCATTGCCCCAGTATTCTGCGAGCCCGTCCCGCCGGCCGTTCAGCGGACTCAACGCCAGATAATTCCGCATGCCGGCCGGCGTATTGCTTAACCGGGTGTTCAGCTCGGCCTCGAGGTTATCGGAGTAACGAGTTCCGTTGAGCGCCTCATCCCAGGGTATGCCGCCATCGAGATGATGCGCGATAAAGTCACCGCGCGACGCGGCTTCCGTGTATACGAAATTGACAGCCGTAGTGCTTGCCTCGTATGGCCACGGGGTAAAACCGAGGGCGAATGGCCGGGTGTCCGGTTCGGGAGGCGGCATTGGCGCCGTCGTGCCGCTCGAGCCGCCGCAGCCCTGCAGCAGGCTCACCGCGCCGAGGAGCAGAGCGAATTGCAGACTTTTGAGTGGATGTCCAGTCATAGCATGATTCTACGTGGTGAAAGCGATTTCTGCGTGTGCGTCAGGTCCCGGCTTTCGCGCCGAAATGTCCCATCCCGCGAGTTGATCCGATCCGGTTGCGCTGTTTCTTAAGCAAAACCCATTGACCAGGTCTATCCGTGACCATGGTTCCTCCAGTAGTCGAGCAGACCGGCGATGCTGCATGAGGCGGGTGAGCAGCGTGTGCGGTTTGTGAGGATCCTGCCTTTTGAGCAATTCAGCAATCAGCCACATCTGCGCGCCCGGTCGATGCAAGGTGCCCGGGAAGGTTGACCAGTACTACACAGGTCAGGCAAGCGACAAGATCACAGAACGGACAGGTGCATCACGGATGCGGGCCTGAAGAGATCAGCTGCGACCGCTTGCTATACTCCACCATCGGCGACAGCCTAGAGGCGGGCCTGAAATGTCGGCACCGGCAGATGACACGGAACGCCTGGAGAAGGCGGCGCAGCAGCGAATCCTCGCCGCGATCGATGCCCGGCAGGTAGCCGACTTCACTTCCCTGCCCGATGCGGAGCGCCGCCTGCCCGCTGCATTCCTGCAACGCCTGATCTCCGGTTCCTACGACGCCGGCAGAGCCACAGGCGCAGAATTGTGTTGTCCTCTGCGCATCCGTGGTGCGGAGATCATCGGCCTGATGCGACCGCCGTCCGCTGGCGCGGACGGAGGCAGGGCCGCACTGGAGTTCCGGCAATGCCATTTCGATTCGCCGGTGGATCTCAGCGGCGCCGAGTTCCTAGTGCTGCGTTTCGTCGACTGCCGGCTGCCGGCCTTCATCGGTGCAAGCCTGAGCGTGAGAGCCGACCTCGATCTGTCCGGGTCGCAGTTCACGGGCGTGAGCGACTACGAATCGGAACTGAGCCAGGTGGGAACCAGTGCGATTCACCTGAACAATGCGCGCATCGGCGGCAAGCTGGACCTGTCTTCTACGGCGCGATCGCGTTTCACGGCTGCGCGGACGATTCGGCTTGAGGGTGCGCGCATCGACGGGGACCTGAGCTTTGCAGGAGCGTTGCTTGACGGCGGCGGCGATGCGGCGCTCAGTGCCCGTTCTATCATGGTGGGCGGCAACGTCGATCTGGGCTCGGCTGCCGGACACCGCTGCGAGGCCCGGGGGGAGGTCGGGTTTACCGCGGCCCAGGTAACTGGCGACCTCAAGTGCGAAGGTGCGCGGCTCGAGAATCCCGACGGGCGCGCTCTGCATTGCGAGGACCTCAGGGTGGAGTCGGTATTCCTGACGTCGAGTGACGAGGGCAACCTGCCGTTCGAGGCCCGGGGCAGGATCAATTTCCTCACGGCGGTAATCGGCGGCAGTTTCTTCCTCACCAACGCGAGACTGGCGCCGGGCCCGGACTACGGCGGGTTGCTCCAGACCGGCGGCCCGGTCGCGCTGAATCTGCAGCAGGCGAGAGTGTCGAATGCCCTCGCGTTCAACAACATCGGCGCGCTGGGTGAGGGGTCGGCGCCTGCATCACCACACGAGAAGCCTGTGCCGGTCCGCGGCTGCTTCCTGTTGGACGCCATAGAGGTCAACTCGATACTCGATGACACGGACACCGGTTGGCCGGCACCGGGCTATCTGATGCTCGACGGTGCGACCTACGAGCGTATCCGCCACGTCGGCGACGGCGACCTGACGGCCAAGCGCATTGCGTGGCTCAGGCGGCAGTATCCGGCCGGCACCCCGAGTAAACGCAGGTTTCGACCACAACCGTACGAACAGCTGAGCCGGGTCCTGCGGCAGCACGGACTGACGCGGGAGGCCAATGCGATCGCGGTCGAGAAGATCCGGGTGCGGCTACAGGCCCGTGTGGATCGTCCGTGGGCCAGGGCGTTCCCCAATCTGCTGATGCTGGTCTGCCAGCACGGCTACTCGTCGAGCCGCGCGGTGTTGTCGTTCCTGGTGTTCGTGCTGCTCGGCGCCGCACTCTACGCGACCGCCCTGTTCGGTTTCGGACAGCCGTTTCTCCCGGTCGACAGCGATCCGGCGCCCGCCACCTATCAACTGCCTTTCGGTCTGGCCGAAGCCTCCGCGGAACGCGGCTGCCCGGGGCTGGATGCGCTGCATTATGCGCTCGATTCGGCGCTGCCCGTCATAGACCTGGCCCAGGACATGCGCTGCCGCTTCACGCCGGAAGGGCCGTTGCGCTGGTTCTGGCTGCTGCTCCACAGCCTCTACGTGATCGGCGGCGCTGCCCTGTCCGCGGTGGTCGTGCTGACGCTCACCGGCGTGTTGCGGCAGGACTGACGCCCGGCGGGTGCCCGCTGATCGATTGCCCTTCCCGAACACTGCTGAGCAGACCCTCGTACACGCGCTCGCCCAGCGTGTTGCGCAGCGCGGTGGGCGAGTTCACCGATTCGCCGTCCTCCCGGACATCAATGCGGCGCAGCGCCCGCCACTGCGCTCTCAGGTGCGCCCTTACCGCGTCCGTGTCGCAGTGGCAGAGGAACTCCCGGAGGGCGGCCACACAACGCGGAGACGGCGGCCGGTTCGCCGTAGCCGTGTGCTGCCGGATGACGAGGCGATCGGCGGTACCGTCGTACGCGGAGACCGCCCTGATCTCCGCCGTCGACAGCGCCTTGTCCGAGTGCGCATCGTAGAGTCCGACGATGAACACGCTGCCGATACGGCGCTGACGCGCCAGCGACGAGGCGAAAGCGGAGCGCAGGCAGTTGCGCATCCTCGAGCCGTGCGCCCGAAGCTGGCGATCGGTGGTCAGCGCCGTCACGCGAGTCGCGCCATCGGCTGTTACGAAGTCCTCCGGAATCAGAGGCATCAGGACCTCGCGGGCGCGGATCTGCCAGGCGGCGTCGCGCTTTCGTGTCCGGTTGAGCTCTTCCGCGAACAGCGTTGCGACCTCCCGCAGCCCCTGATCCGCGACCTGCAGGACGACCCTGTCGACGGCATCGATGATGGCTTTCTCGCCATTGTCGCCAGGACCCGTCGGCGCGTCGGCAATTTCATCGCGCAGAGTCCGGCCGAGGGCCGCCCGGAACCGGGTTATCTGCTCGATATCGTTCCATCGGGGCAACCAGCGGCCGAGCGCCTGCCCGTCCCTGCGTCTGGACAGGCGCACGCAGATTCTCAGCCACCTGAGCGCCGCCGGCGATTCCCAGACGGGCCGGAGAAACAGGCGCTGGCCGGTGACGACGATGCGATTGAATTCCTCCCACTCGGCCCGATCGTCGCCGGGGAGGTCCTGGGGGTTCAGGGCGTCGAGCGCCAGCGCGAGTCCCCTGGCGTCCCTCGACCATTGCAGGCCCACGCGGCTCCAGTCGCGACCGACGAGGTGGCGGACCACACCCGGCCGCACATCCCAGCGCGCCGCCAGGCCCTTGACCAGCGGCGCGCCCGTATCGACGAACGAGCGCAGTTCTTCGCCGAAGCTCCTCGGCTCGGCGACAACGGCGGTGAGCAGCAGGCTGGGGAACGCCTCGGCGAACTGCACTCGGTACCGCCGGTAGCCGGTGTGCGCGAGGTAGTTATAGACCCGCAGGTCGAAGCGCCGGCCAGCCGTGGCCGTTTGCAGCGCCTTTGGGTCCATGGCGCCCGTGAAACCATGCAGCGTTTCGCGGAGCCCGTCACGCAAGGCTTCGCGGGCCGCCCACTCTCTCACGGCCGGACTGGCTTCGGGTGGCTCTGAGGTCGGGTATTGCGCGCCTGGCCCCCTGGCCCACGCGAAGGCGACCTTCTCTATCTCCCAGATGTTCTCGTCGATGCCATCGACGGGCGGAGCGGCCAGGGTAAGGGATCGGAGTCCGAGTCCTCGCCGCAACACGCGCTCGACGGAGGCTTTCGTGAACGCCTGCGCGGATATGCCCGCCAGCATCCCCGCCGCGGCCCGCAGCCGTTCATGGGTCCACGGCTCGCCGTCGAGAACCAGCATCCAGACCGTCGCATCCGCCAGCCTCATGAGCGCCACGCTCCGGATGTGACGGAGAGCCGGCGGCCCGATCAGCAACTCCGGGCACGGGAAGGCCACGAGCTCGGCCAACGGGCCCAACCCATCGGGTGATGTACGGATGATGTCGCCGACCTGCCTCACCGATCCTCCCTGTATACCGATCCGACAAACTGCCACCTTCTGGCATACCTGTCCGCCCGTGCAGCGGACAAAGGGAAGCCGCCGCCACGCGCGCATGCGGTGGCGTATTTCGGGCAGTCCGGGGACTACCGGAATTTACCGGAAACGGCGGCCGGGTCAAAAGGTATTTGCGAGGCTCCGGGCAAGCCCTTGATTCGACGATCGGGAAGGCCGGATCCTGCGCGGCCGGCACGAAATCCTCGCGCGGAACCGACAGTCATCGGCCCCGCCGCATCGCGCGGCGCTTGTCTTGCCGGGAGCAGTCGCGATAATGAAGCCACGACGCGCCTGCGGCGCCAGGACGGTAGTGCGGGAACCCTCTCATGGAACGCTTCCGGAATATCCTCTGTGTAGTGGAGCAGGCATCGGATGCCACGGCACTCGAGCGTGCGGTCTCTCTGGCGGAGAACAACCAGGCTTCGCTGACCGTCGCCCGTGTGATCCCGCGCCTCGCGACCGACCTGCGCCTGCCCGAGGGCGGCCCGACCTCCAGCGCACTGCGGGAGTGGTCCAATGCCGAGCATCTGGCGGCGCTGGAGTCGGTGACTCGTCCTTACGGCTCGAGAGTCGATCTCCGTCTCCGGCTGCTGGAAGGCACTGCGTTTCTCGAGATCATCCGCGCCGTGCTGGCAGATGGTTACGACCTGGTCATCAAGGCGGCGGAGGACCCGCCGTATCTCCGGCGACTCTTCGGCGCCGACGACATGCATCTCTTGCGCAAGTGTCCGGCCCCGCTGTGGCTTACCAGGCCCGCTGAGAAGACGAACTACGGCCGGATTCTCGCTGCGGTGGACTTCGACCCGGCCGAGCCGCAGAAAGCCGCCAATGCACTCAACCGCACGATCCTGGAACTGGCTGCTGCGCTGTCAGTCTCGGATTTTGCCGAGTTGCATGTCGTCCATGCCTGGGACGCGCCGGCAGAGGATGTGATTCGGCGCTGGGCTGCAGTGCCTGACAGCGCGGCTACGGATTACGCGGAGGCGGAGAGGTCTGCCCATGCGAGAGGGCTGGAGCAGATCGGAGCCAGATTGAAAGAATGGCTCGGCGACGAAAGCTATGATTACATCGCCCCCCGCTACCATCTCGCGCGCGGTTCGGCAGTGGCCGTCGTGCCCCACCTCGCTGCGGAACTGGAAGCCGATCTGGTGGTCATGGGGACGGTGGCGCGCACCGGAATATCCGGGCTCATCATCGGCAATACCGCCGAGTCGATCCTGGAGCAATTGCCCTGCGCCGTGCTGGCAGTGAAAGGGCCGGGATTCGTCTCGCCGGTGCGCCTGCCCGGCTGACCCCCTTGCGGACTCAGGGCAGGGTCTTGTCGCCGAGCTCACCCTCGGGGATCGCGGTGCGCTCTCTCGGCTCACTACCCGTGAGCAGATCCACCGCCCGGTCGGCGGCATCCTGGAACGGTTCCAGCACCAGATCGGCCCCGGCTTCCTTGAGTTCCTCGGTGTCCATCTGCTTGTGTGACGTAACGGCGATACGGCCCCGGAAGCCCGCGCTCCGGCTCACCTGGAGCAGCGTCTCCTGGACGTCCTCGTAACTGAGACCCGTGGGTTGCACCGGCATGGTCGAGACCAGCCAGCCGGAACGGTCGAGAGGCAGCGTGGCCAGGAACTCCGGATCGCTCGCATCGCCGTATTCGGCCTCCAGGCCCAGGGCCCGCCAGCGCCGCACGGCTACCGGGTTGAAGTCGACACCCAGTACCGGGATACCCATGTTGTCGAGACGCATGCCGATCGCAGTGCCGAAACGGCCGAGACCGAAGATGATCACCTCATACCGGCCCGCGGTATGTCCTTCCCCCTCCGCGGGTTCAGCGGGTGTGTTCCTGCGCTCGAACACACCGAGCACCGGTTCGAAGACCGCGTACAGCTGGTGCGAATAGGTGATCATGTACGTCGATACGGCGATTGTGACCAGCCCCACGAGGGTCACCAGGCCGAGAGCATCCGATGCCACGTGGCCCAGTGAGGCCCCCATGGCGATGAATATCAGTGAGAACTCGCTGATCTGTGCCACGGTGAGACCGGCCAGAAAGCCGGTGCGCTTGCGATAGCCCATTGCACCCATGATGCCGAGTACGATCAGGGGGTTGCCGATCAGGACGAAGAGCGAAAAGACGACTGCCGCGAAGATGTTGGAGCCGAGCACCGACAGATCGAGCGCCGAGCCGAGGGCGATGAAGAAGAAGAGCAGCAGAAAATCACGCAGCGGCGCGAGCCTGGCGGCAATGGTCTCGCGGTAGGGGGTGGAGGCGAGAGAGATTCCCGCCAGCAGGCCGCCCACCTCCTTGCCGAGACCCGCGAGGTCGCCTGCCGCGGCAAAGAGAGCTGCCTGTGCGATGGCGAACACGAGCAGCAGTTCCGGGGCCTGCGCCAGCTTCTCGATGAGCGGATCGGCGATGTAGCGGACGAAGATAACGACCGCCGCAACGAGCGCCAGGCTGGAGACCAGCACTCTCGCCACGGACGTGCCGCCATGTTCGCCGCCGCCCATCCCGATGGCGGAAAGGGCGATCATTGCGAACACCACCACCAGATCCTGGACAATCAGAAAGCCGAGCGCGATCTGGCCGTGCAGCGAATCGATCTCGCGCTTGTCCGAAAGGAGCTTGACGATGATGATCGTGCTCGAGAACGTGAGCGCGACAGCGACGTACAGGCTGGTGACCGCATCGAGGCCCAGCGCGAGCCCGATGAGGAAGCCGAACAGAGACGTGAACAGGACCTGGCCGAGGCCGGTCATCAGCGAGACCGTGCCGAGGGTCCTGATCAGTTTGATGTCGAGCTTGATTCCGACCAGAAAGAGCAGGACGGCGATGCCGAGCTGCGAGAGCAGTGTGATCTGGGGCTCCGAGCGGACGAGGTCCAGCACGGAAGGTCCCGACAGCAGTCCGACGGCGATGAAGCTGACGATGAGGGGCTGGCGCAACAGCAGGCCGATCGAGCCGACCACCGCCGCGAGCACCAGCAGGGCGGCAATTTCCGTAAACGGCGACTGGTGGATGAGTTCGTACACTGGCGCCCGCTCGTGTCAGGAATCCGCGCCAGTCGATGATAGATGAGTGCTTGTCCCGGCGCGACCGCCTCGTGACCGTGTCAGGGGACCGCGGAGTCAGGCATCTCTCGGTGGTTCGATTCCGCCCTTTGCCACCATAGTCATCGAGATTCCGCAGGTACCTCTCCAGATCACGCGCCAGCGAGGGGATCACAAGGTCACCGTCGTCTCTGGCGACGGGACGCTCGACCGACGATGGTATATGTCTCAGAATCGGCTTTTCGTGCATCCCCTGCCGGTCTGGAGTCAATTGAGCAAGTTCCCTTTTCATTTGTTGGTGCTTCTCGTCGCCGGTTGCCTGACGGCGTGCGGCGGTGGAGGAGGCGGCGGCAGCTCCCCGCAGCCTTCGCCCGCGCCGCCTGCCTCGGAGCCGCCCGCCCCGGTAGTGCGCTACACCGGAAATCGGCTTCCCGCGGCAATCACGCAATCCAACGCTGCTGAACTGGCGTTCAGGGTCATCTCGATCCGCGAGCTCACCCAGTTCGCCGAAGCACAGTGGCTTGACCCGCCTCAGGTACCGGCGGAAGGGGAGGAAACGCAGCAGGGGCGGTTCGGCGGCACGGTCAGGGTACGCATCGACCTGGACGCGTCGGGCCGAGGCTATATCGAGGCTGTCTTCGACAACTATTCGGACAATACCGACGAGCTTATTGATGGGCGTTTCCTGCAGCGCCTGTGGCCTGTCGCAGGCGTGCCTGCCGGGATCGACTACTCCTTTGCCGGACCCGGGCGTCTCGAGTTTGACGAATTTTCTGTTTCCGTGGGCCAGGATGAACTGGCACTGCAGGGAGTCGTGGAGATCCAGGGAGTGGACTCGAACACCTTTCTCGTCGATCTCATTGCCTCGCACGGCCCGGCGGGGGAGTCGCTGTACTTCGAGGACGTCACGCTCCGGTTTTCCGAGGTCTCTGTGGCCGGTGCACCGCGTGCGGCCGTCGATCTGTCCGGTACGGTCTTCGAGGAGACCGAGGGGGCGGTCGATTTCACGTCGCTCGGGCCCATACCGGACCTCGGAGCGAGCGAGTGGGCCGGGTATGTGGTCGGCGGAGCCGGCGGCGGCATCGAGATGCAGGCCGATGGCCCGGTGACCCATTTCCGGCCGATCTCTTTCGCATTCGCGTCCGTCATTATGGATCTCGACGAGGACGGCACGCCCGAGACGGCGAGACGATACAGCTGGCCCGAGCTGAACGGTGAGACTGTCGTCGAGTCTTCCGTCTTTCCGGGGCCTATCGCAAACGCAGCAAACCGGCGCAGCATGTTCGTCGGCGAACGGGCATCCCTGCACGGTCTCTTCAGCCATGACGACGACGGCGACTGGCTCACGTTCGACTGGTCGCTCGTCAGCAAGCCATTGTTCAGCTCCGCGCAGATCGACGGTCCCGCGACGCAGCCTGTCATCGACTTCATCCCGGACGAGTCGGGTGACTATGTATTCCGACTACGTGTGTCGGACGGTATCGATGCCGGCGACATGTGGCTGGTGGTCCGAGCCGAGCCGGAGGGGACTTTCGTCGACAAAAAGCCACTGGCCGGCGCGCTGGAGGTCGGACGACCAATCGCAACCTCGACGCCGATCCTGATCGACGCGCGTTCTGCAGTTCAGTGGCCCTATGAGCAGAACCCGCCCTCGTGGGCTCGAACCGGTTTCGGTGCATTCAGCTTCAGCGATACCGGCAGTCCTTGGTCCACCTATCTCAGCGTTGAACAGGAAGGCATCAACCAGATTCGCTTCAGCAAGAACTCGTTCGGTGGAGCACCAGCCTCGAGCGCGGAGGTGGCGCTCGCCGTCGGCCCAGAGGCCTTCGAGACACAGATTCGGGTGCCCGGCGAACCGGCCCGTGATCTGCACCAGCTCGACTACGAAGGGGATGGTGACGCCGATCTCGCGATTCGTGTCGGCGGCCCCGGCGCCGCCCGGCTTCGCGTTCTCTTGTCGACGCCAACCGGTTTCGTCCCGGGTCCGGATGTGACTGTTGGCGCCGGCGAGGTCGCACCCGGAGATATCGACGCAGACGGTCGTATGGACTTCCTGCATGCAGGCGACGACGGCCTGTTGATCTTCACGCAGCGGCCGGACGGGTCGTTGTCTGCGCCGTTGCGGCTGGATTACCCGGCGGCCGGCTGTTCATCAGGCGGTGGACCGACCGACATCGGTCTCGTCGACGTGGATGGCGCCGGCCGGCTCGATGTCGTTGCTGTTCACCCCTGCGGCGACGGGCTTGTCACCTGGCTGCAGGAACCCGATGGCAGCTTTGCCTCGCCGACCGTCATAGGTTTTGACAACCACCGCATAATCAGCGCCGCGTTCGGTGATGTAAACGGCGACGGCAGAGCAGACTACGCAGTCAGTCTACGGGCAAGTTCCACCTTCTTCGAGAGCGGAGTTTCGATACTCGCGACTCAGCCGGACGGTGCGGTCAGTCAGGTCGAATTCGTCCTCAACGATAGTATCGGCACGCAAGGTGTCACAATCGGCGACATCAACACCGATAACAGGAACGACATTGTCATCGTCAACTTCGACGAGATCGTCCTGCTGAAGGGACAGGCTGGCGGCGCACTGGTCCGGGAGACCATATTCGCGGATTCCGAGGGCCCTTCGTTCCAGCCGGCAGTGTCGCTGGTAGACCTGAACGACGACGGCCTGAAGGACGTGTACTTCTGTACGACGGGGCCGGGCGCCCGGCTCCTGCTGCAGGAACCTGACGGGAGTTTCGACGTAGCACGCGGGCCCCGCTGCTCCAGGTTCGAGCTCGATCAGCCGGAGATTGCGGTAGCGCTGAACTGGAATGGTACGGATGAGACTGCGCTCGTCACGCTCGCGGAGAATGCGTTGCTGGACGTCTATCTGCAAGGCGTGCGGTTGTATCCGGTGCCGGTCCTCGAATAGACGAATAGTACGAAGAAGTGCCCGCTTCGCCGCGAGACGTGTCGGCATCACGCATCCTGCTGCCGCTCGATCTCCGCCGCCAGGGCAATACGCTCGAGTTCTTCGTCGATCACGCCGATCCGTTGCTCGAGCGCAGCCAGCTCCGGCTGGTCCTCCGAGTCCCGTCCGGCCGCCGCTGAAGCGGCTCTGAGCGCATCGACTTCGCCCCGCAGCCGGTTGCGCTCGTCCTGCAGCCGATGCCAGCGGCCGCTCTGTGCCGGCGCCATGTCGTCGTCCTTCATAAAGCCCGTTGTCGGCGATTCCGTGACTGATGAACTCCCCTTGTCGTGCGAGCATACCGCAGCATGGTACGGATATCTCGCAGCGCGCCGAAACCTTCCCCTCACAGAACCGTCAAGAACGCGCAATATGCCGGTGCTCGAATAGCGCCCGTCAGACGCCCGGCTATCGCCGGGTCTCGAACAGGGGCGCATAACAATGAACCATCGACTCATCCGGTATGCCGCAGCAGCCGCGCTGTTCATGCCGTTTGCGAGTTCGGCAGGTGATCTCTCGGGCCGTGTCACGGACGAGAATACCGGCCGCTGGCTCGCCGGTGCCGCCGTCACCGTCAATCCCGGCAACGAGCGCATCGTTGCCGATGGCAGCGGGCGCTTCCAGATCCGTGACCTTCCCGGCGGCGAGTACCGGGTGGAGATCCTGCAGACGGGTTACGATCCGGTTGCATTCACGGTCAGTGTGCCTGCCCAGGGCACCGTCACCCGCGACGTTGCAATGTCTTCCAGCATGGAGACGATCGTGGTCACGGGTTATCGCGCGGCCCTCACGGACGCCATCCAGGACAAGCGTTTCGCAGACGTTATCAAGGATTCGGTGACCTCCGACGACGTCGGCAAGCTCCCCGACAGGAACGCAGCGGAGGCTCTCCAGCGCGTCCCGGGCGTCTCGATCAGCATCGATCAGGGCGAGGGGCGTTACGTCACGCTCCGCGGCATCGACCCCGGCCTCAACCTGGTGACCATCGACGGCGCCACCATCGGCGCCCCGGAAAGCGACCGTCGGATCGCCCTCGACACGATTCCGTCGAACGTGCTGTCGAAGCTGGAGGTGATCAAGACGGTCACCCCGGACATGGACGGCAACGCGGTCGGCGGTGCCGTCAACCTGGTGACACCCAGCGCATTCGATCTGGCTCCCGGCGAGCGCATAAGTGTATCCGCGGACTACGGCTACTACGACCTGAGCGGCGAAAGCCCCTACGGTGCCAGTGCCAGCTGGGGCACGGTGTTCGGCGACGACGACCAGTTCGGGCTGCTCCTGAGTGCGAGCCACCTCTCCCGTGACTACGAGTCAGAGAACATCCAGGGGGGTAACATCTGGGAAGAGGAAGGCGACTTCTTCGTGCCTGAGGAACTGGTGCTGCGCGACTATACCCTGGAGCGCCTGCGCACCAGCGTCGTCGCTAATCTCGAGTGGCGCCCCAACGGCGATTCCCGGTTTTATTTCCGCAACATCTGGAACGAGTTCCAGGACACCGAGCAGCGCCTCGAGACGCTGTACGACTACCGCAACGGCGACCTGGTGGATCAGACACCCACCTCCGGCACCTTCACCGAGGGCGAGGGCGAGCGGGCCTCCAAGGACCGCCGCGAGAAGCAGTCCATCCTGAACAGCACCCTGGGCGGCGAGCTTTTCCTGGGCGCCTGGACGGTGGAAGGTTCCTACACCTTCGGCAAGGCCGAGCAGGACACGCCCTACGACGACGAGTACGTCTTCGTGCTGGCAGATCCGCTGCCGATGACCTACGACACCTCCAGCTTCTTCTTCGACGTCGACGGCGGTGCCGCCTTCGACGATCCGGCCAACTCGGAATTCGACGAGGTGGAGTTCGCCAGCCAGATCGTAGAGGAAGACCTCAACGTCATCCGGCTGGACCTGACCCGGGACCTGCAGTTCGCCGGCAATCCGGGCTATATCAAGTTCGGCGCCAAGTTCACCGGACGCGAGAAGACCAGTGACCAGCAGGCGGACGTGTACGATGGCTTCGACGGCGATTTCCTGCTGTCCGACGCCTTGCGGCCCGGCAAGTCGGGCTTCTATTGCGACGAGCGGTGCTACGACTTCGGCCCGGTGATCGATCACGGCGCCGCGAACGCCTTCTTCAACGCCAACCGGGACCTCTTCGAGTTGAGCGAGGACGATAGCCGCGAGGTCAGCGCCGAGGCCGACTTCACCGTGGAGGAGGACATCTCCGCCGCCTACGTAATGGCCTCGGCGGATATCGGCGCGCTCGCGCTGACCGGCGGTGTCCGCGTCGAGCGCACGGAGACGGCATCACGCGCCTTCGACATCCGCTTCGAGGACGGCGATCTGGCGCCGGAACTGCCCCAGCGTACCGGCAGCAAGGACTACACCAACTGGCTGCCGGGCCTGCAGGCGCGCTGGGCGGTCAGTGACGGCGTCGTGCTCCGTGCCGCGTGGACCAACACCATCGGCCGGGCCCCTTACGAGCAGCTGGCGCCCTTCCGCATCTTCGAGGCCGACCCGGACGGGCCCGATGCCTTCGAGGGCGAGGTCGAGGAGGGCAATCCGAACCTCGAGCCGCTGGAGTCGATGAACCTCGACGCCGCGGTGGAATGGTATCTGGATTCCGGCGGTCTGCTGGCAGTGGGCCTGTTCTACAAGGACATCGACAACCCGATCTTCACGCGGGTCACGACCCTGGAGGACGCGGAATTCGAGGGCCGGTTCTTCACCGAACTCGAGCGCAGCCGACCGGAGAACGCGGACAGCGGCGAGATACTCGGCATCGAGCTGAACCTGCAGCAGCAGTTCACCGGCCTGCCCGCCCCCTTCGACGGTTTCGGTGTGTCGCTGAACTACACCTACACGGACAGCGAGGCGACGGTGTTCGGACGCGACGACAAGGTGCCCTTCTTCCTGCAATCCGAGAACGTCGGTAACGCCGCCGTCTTCTGGCAGAATGGTGGACTCGAGCTGCGTGCCGCAATTGCCTACCGCAGCGAGTATCTCGACGAGGTTGGAGAAAATCCCGACAGCGATCTGTATATCGACGACCGCACGCAGGTGGACCTGAAGGGCAGCTACGCCTTCGACAACGGTCTGAAGGTGTACCTGGAGCTGCTGAACGTCACCGACGAGCCGCTGCGCTTCCTGAGCGGCGGCCGCTCCGACCGGCTGGCCGAGAACGAGATCTACGGCTGGAACGCGATCGCCGGCATGCAGTACCGCTTCTGACCAGCGAGCCTATGCACAGGTTTCTCCACGCTCTCATCGCCGGCACCCTGCTGGCCGCCCCGGCGTTCCCGGGGTTCGCCGACCAGGCGCCGCTGCCGGCTGCCGAGCCCCGCTCGGTCGCGCGCCCGTCGCCCCAGTCGCCCCACCATGGTCTGGCGGCGACGGTGACGTCGATACGGGTACGCATGGCGGCAGAGCTCGGCCCCGACGAGCGGGTGGACATTACCCCCGAGGCTGCAGCCGCCTTCCTGGAGCCCACCGAACGGCGCGCGCTCGCCACCGGCTTCGTCCGCTTCAGCGTGGATCGGCCGGCGCGCATCTACGTGGCGTTCGAGGGCGAGCAGGGTGAGACGCCGTTCTGGCTGCCGGATCTCGGCTTCGGGCGGCAGACGGATCTGGACTTCATCGTCGATGCCGAGGATACCTACCACGTCTGGGGCAAGACGGTGCCCGCGGGCGAGGTGCGGCTCGGCATCCCGAGCCTCTCCGGCGAGATGAAGCCATACCTGGTGTTCGCGGCGCCCGCGGACGAGGGTCGGGCGGTCACCGTGACGCCCCTCGTGCCGGGAACCGACGTCATCTCCGCCCGGGCCGGCGCCCGGCCGTTCCTGGACGATGACGACTACCTCAATGCGCTGCCGCAGGCGCTCGACGGGCTGCCCGTACTGAGGAGCTACGAGAGCTGGGAGCTGGTCTCGCGCCTGGTCGGCTGGTTCCGCCGGACGGAGTATCCGTCTTCCGCCTCGCCGGACCAGCTGCTGCTCACCTGGCAGGGCGATCCCCGCCATTCGGCCACCATCCAGTGGCGTACCGACGTCAGCGTGCCGAACAGCCTGTTGTGGATTGCGCCGAAACACGAGTTCTTCGGATCGGGTCCCGCGGCCGGGCGCCGGATCGACGCCTCGTTCCGCGAACTGGAGAGCGCCCGCATCGTCAACGACCCGGTCGTCCGGCTGCACCGCGTGCGACTGGACGACCTCGAACCCGGGACGGATTATCTCTATGCCGTCAGCGCGGACGGCGGCGAGACCTGGACCGACGTCCGGGAATTCCACACGGCGGCCGAGTCCGAGCCTTACTCCTTCGTCTACATCGGGGATCCCCAGAACGGGCTCGACCAGTGGGGACAGCTGCTGCGCCAGGCAGAGTTCCGCTACCCCGAAGCGCGCTTCTACATGATCGCCGGCGACCTGGTGGACAAGGGAGCGGAGCGGGACAACTGGGACGAGTTCTTCCACGAGGGCTCGCCCGTATTCGACGAATCCGCCGTGCTGCCCGCCATCGGCAATCATGACAGTCACGGCGGCCACCCGACCCTGTATCTGCGGCAGTTCGCCCTGCCGGACAACGGCACGGAGCGGCTCGACCCGGGGCGCACCTATTACGTGGAATACCAGGACCTGCTGGTGGTGGTGATGGACTCCAACTACCAGCTGATCGAGCCGGAGCTGCAGACCGACTGGCTCGACCGCGTGCTGGGCGGAAGCGACGCGCGCTGGAAGGTGGTGATCTATCACCACCCTTTCTATGCTTCACGCCCGGACCGCGACAACTACCCCCTGCGCGAGACCTGGGGCCCGATCTTCGACCGCCACAGCGTGGATATAGCCTTCCAGGGCCACGACCATGCCTACATGCGCACCGTGCCCATGCGCGGCCACCGGCCGGCCGCGGAAGGCGAGCACGGCACCATCTACCTGGTGGCCGTCTCGGGCACGAAGATGTACGAGCAGGAACTGCCGACGTTCGCCGCTTTCGGGACCACCGATACGCGGACCTTCCAGTACATCGAAGTTGACCCGGAGGCGGGCAGTCTCGAGTATCGTGCCGTCGACACCCGGGGCGAGGTCATCGACAACTTTCGGCTGGAGAAGCCCGCGGCGTCCGCTGCGGACTGAGGTGACCCAGCGTCAGTCCCGTTCCACGAATATGTCCAGCGGCAATACCGCGGTCACACCGACGTTCGGCACGTCCACCAGCTGGCCGATACGCATGTCCACCGCGACGCTGGCGATCATGTACGCCTCTGCCCGGTCGTAGCCGTACTCCGCGACGATGTAGTCGATCATGGCGGCAAGCGCGTTTCGCGCCGCCAGATTGATATCGGCCGACAGATTGCTCAGTTCCGCGATCTTCGGCGACTGCAGATACGCGAGGTCCGCGGGCACGCTGCCTTTCTCCTTCAGCGGGAAACCGGTCACCGCGTAGAAGCGCTCCGAAGGTATCCCGAGGACCCCTGCCGGTCCCTCGTAGTGCGGGCCGCGGGACAGGTCCGGCGGGTCATCGATGATACGGGTGGTGACCGTCAACCTGCCGCCCATCTCGATCGCCGTGCCCGACACTTCGCCGTCGCCCTGGGCGTAGTGGAAGTCGCCGACCGCAAGCCCGCAGCCATCGACGAGGCACGGCAGATAGACGGTGGTGCCGGTCGTGATGTAGCGGATGTCCATGTTGCCGCCGTGTTCCCGCGGCGGGATCGTTCGCAGGCATTCCGACGGCTTCGTTCCGTCCGGCCCGCACAATGAAGCAGGCGCCGCCTCGTCCGGATCGGGGCCCATCACGGCGCCGCCGGACTCCAGCAACTGGGTCTCCCGCGCCAGCGCATCGGCCAGCAGGGCGTCGCCGGGCAACGTCGTCACGACGCCGGGAAAGCTCGCGTTCGGAATGCGCACGCCCGGCAATGCATCGCTGACGGCGTATTCCTCATTGATGCGCCAGACGATGAAACGCTCGTCGGTACCGAACTGGTCGCCTGCGAAGCCGAACGGTCCGGCCGTGGTCCAGCCGACGTCGTCAGGCTCGAGTGCCTCGATGGTCACCGCCAGCACATCGCCTGCCTTTGCGCCTTCGATGAAGACCGGTCCGGTCAGCGCGTGGACGATGCCGACTCCTTCCCGCGGCATGCTCTTCGCGCTCGAGAACTTATCCGGGTCGAGGGTGAGGTCGAAAGCATCGCGGGCGTTGAATACGATACGTTCACCGGGCTCGGCGCTGGCAACCATCGCGATATCCGGATGCAGGCGGTTCATACACGCCGGATCGTCGGCGCAGGCCACGCTGCGATCGCCGACGACGACCTCGGCGGCGGCGTCCGTAACTGCCGACAGGCTCGCCAGCAGCACTATGGAAAGACAAGTAAGAAGACCCGGGTTCATACGCATAATCCTTTGAAATTGTTGTATCTGCGTTGCGGCGTCAGGACGACGCCACTTGCACGCCGCCGGCTGCGAAATCCCGCTGCAATGCCAGTTCCAGGCGCTCCGCGAGCGGCTCTCGTACGCGCTTCTTGGTATTGCGATGCGCTTCCATGTTGAGGGTGGCGAGGGCTGCGGCCATGTCCGCGGCCCTGCTGCCGAGGTCGCCCGCGGGCACCGCCTCGTCCAGGAAACCGGCCTCCACGGCAGCCGCGGGATCGTAGATACGCGCCAGACCCACGGCCTGGTCGAGGTGTACCTGCGCCAGGCGCGCCCGGGCGAGCTCCACCCCGAACCAGGGTAGCGTCATGCCGATGGCCACTTCGTTCAGGCCGAGCTTGTAATCGCCTTCCGTGCCGATGCGGTAGTCGGCCGACAGGCAGAGCAGCGCACCCATGGCGAGCGCGTGCCCGCTGACGGCGAGAATCACCGGTGTCTCGAAAGTCAGCAGCCGGTTGGCGATCTCGGCACCCTGGTGCAGCAGTCTCGCGGCATCCTCGCCGCCCTGCCCCATCACCGAGAGGTCGAAACCCGCGCAGAACTTGCCCGGGCGGCCGGTGATGATCACGACCTTGCCGGCGGCGGCCGCCTGGTCGAGGCCGGCATTCAGGCTCGCGAGCATGTCGAAGGACAGGGCGTTGGCCTTGCCGTCGTCCATGGCCAGCAGGCAGTGGGTTTCGTGTTCGGTGACTTCGAGCAGTTCGGTCATGGGTCTCTCCCGTTAGTCCGGCAGCCAGTCTAGCCTTACCGCGCGCCGATGGGGAGGTCGCCGCATGGAATCCCTGCAGGCACACGGGCGACGGAATGACGACGGGATGACGTATCCTTGGCGGCTTATCCAAGGCCGCGCCAGGGGGATCGATGCGGGATCGATGCGGGATCGCCCCGTCGCGTTAACGGAAAGGATGGAACTCATGCTGAAAAGATTCGCTCTGCTCGTTCTCGCCGCGCTCGTAGTCACCGGCTGTTCCGGCGAACGCACGCCCGGGCCGTCAGGACAGACCGCGCAGCCGGAGGCGGCCCGCTACGACCTGCTGATCGAGAACGGCACGGTGTACGACGGTCTCGGCGGTGAGCCTTACGTGGCCGACGTCGCCATCTCGGACGACCGCATCGCTGCCATCGGCACGAGTCTCGGCCCGGCCGAGCGGGTCATCGATGCCAGCGGCCTGGCCGTGGCGCCCGGTTTCATCAACATGCTGAGCTGGGCCACGGAGTCGCTGATCGAAGACGGGCGTTCCCAGAGCGACATCCGCCAGGGCGTGACGCTGGAGGTGATGGGCGAGGGCTGGACCATGGGGCCGGTCAACGAGGTCATGAAGGCCGAGGCGATGGCACGCCAGGGCGACATCACCTTCGACATCACGTGGACCACCCTGGGCGAGTATCTGCAGTTCCTGGAGGACAAGGGGATATCCACCAACGTCGCGTCGTTCGTCGGCGCCACGACGGTGCGCATCCACGAGCTGGGCTACGCGGACCGTGCGCCGACGCCGGAGGAGCTGGAGCGCATGCGGGGCCTGGTCCGCGCCGCCATGGAGGAGGGGGCGCTCGGCGTCGGTTCGTCCCTGATCTATGCGCCGGCTTTCTACGCGGACACGGCGGAGCTGGTCGCCCTGGCGGAAGTGGCGGCGGAGTACGGCGGCCGCTACATCTCCCACATGCGCAGTGAGGGCGCACAGTTCGTGGAGGCGGTGGACGAGCTGATCACGATTGCGAGGGAGGCCGACATCGGCGCGGAGATCTATCACCTGAAGGCGGCGGGCGAGGCGAATTTCGACAAGCTGGAGACGGTCTTCGAGCGCATCGAGGCGGCCCGCGCCGAGGGCCTGGACATCACCGCCGATATGTACACCTACACGGCCGGCGCCACGGGCCTGAACGCGTCGATGCCACCCTGGGTGCAGGAGGGCGGCTACGAGGCCTGGGCGGAGCGGCTCCGGGACCCCCAAGTGCGCGCCAGGCTGCAG
>Ga0102929_1000690_pt1 | contig 19891 bp, 19 predicted proteins | sample SalPonR1_B_D2_MG_FD_78510 | JGI IMG/M metagenome (GOLD analysis project Ga0102929, IMG submission 78510) | Salt pond soil microbial communities from South San Francisco under conditions of wetland restoration - Salt Pond MetaG R1_B_D2_MG | ecosystem: Environmental > Aquatic > Marine > Intertidal... | reverse complement strand
TTTTTCGGTGCGGTTCGATGGAAATCTGTTCGATTACTCCAAGACGAGCATGACGCGCCCGGCGCGCGCCGCGCTTGTGAAACTGGCCGAATCCCGCGGTGTTGCCGAGCGGCGCGATGCGATGTTCGCGGGAGAGCCGATCAACGAAACCGAAGGGCGGGCGGTCCTGCATGTCGCGCTGCGCGATCCCGGCGGCGGGCCGGTTCGGGTTGACGGACAGGACGTCATGCCCGCGCTGCGCGCGACCCTGGCGCGCATGGAGGCTTTTGCCGAGGCGGTGCGCGATGGCCGCTTTGCCGGGCAGGGCGGCGCGATCACGGATGTCGTCAATATCGGCATCGGCGGGTCGCATCTTGGCCCCGAGATGTGTGTGCGGGCCCTGCGGCCGTTCCACGACGGGCCGCGTTGCCATTTCGTGTCGAATGTGGACGGGGCCGATATTGCCGACACGCTGGCGGGGCTCGAGCCGGCGACGACCCTCGTGATCGTGGCCTCCAAGAGCTTCACCACCATCGAGACGATGACCAATGCCGAAACCGCGCGGCGATGGATGGCGGGTCTGGTGGCAGATCCGGCGGCGCAGTTCGTTGCGCTGTCGACGGCGGACGCGAAGGTGGCGGAGTTCGGGATCGCCCCCGAGCGGATCTTCGGGTTCGAGGACTGGGTCGGGGGCCGCTATTCGGTCTGGGGACCGATCGGGCTGTCATTGATGATTGCCGTCGGGCCGGCGCATTTCCGGGCGTTCCTGGACGGTGGCGCGGCGATGGACGGCCATTTTCGCCAGGCACCGTCAGAGGAAAACATGGCTGTGATGCTTGCGCTGACGGGCATCTGGCATCATCAGGTCTGCGGGTATCCGACCCGCGCGGTCCTGCCGTATGACCAGCGTCTGGCCCGCCTGCCGGCGTATCTTCAGCAACTGGAAATGGAGAGCAACGGCAAGGGCGTGGCCATGAACGGTGCCACGCTGGACGGGCCTGCGGGTCCGATCGTCTGGGGAGAGCCGGGCACAAACGGGCAGCACGCCTTTTACCAGCTGATCCATCAGGGCCGGCAGGTGATACCCTGCGAGTTCATGGTGGCGGCCGAGGGGCACGAACCGGACCTTGCCCATCATCACCGTCTTCTGGTCGCGAATTGCCTTGCGCAATCGGAGGCGTTAATGCGCGGGCGGTCCGTGCAGGAGGCCCGGGCGCTGATGGCCGGGGCCGGAATGACCGGCCCCGAGCTTGAGCGGCAGGCCGCACACCGGGCGTTTCCGGGAGACAGGCCGTCGACGACGCTGATACATGACCGGCTGACGCCGCGCCGCCTGGGCCAGATCATAGCTCTTTACGAACATCGGGTTTTCGTGGAGGGAGTGATCCTGGGGATCAACTCGTTCGATCAATGGGGTGTCGAGCTTGGCAAGGTGCTGGCGCGGGACATGGCGCCGCTTCTTGACGGGGAAATCGCCAGGCACAAGGATTGTTCGACCCGCCAGCTGGTCGCGTATATCCGGGATCACGGCGGCGGGTGAGCCTTGCGGGGCGGAGCGCCCACGGGCCGGGCACGCAGATCCTCAAGCAGCGCGCGGCATCCGGAGAAGCAAGGACGGCCGGCCCGCGCCCTTCGGAGGGAAAGCCATGGAGAAGGGCCGGCCGCCCCGCCCCGCGCCCCAGGTCGGGGTGGCGCGCGGTGTTGCGGTGTCAGGCGATCATTCGGGCACGAGCACCGTGTCGATCACGTGGATGACGCCGTTGGACTGGTCCACGTCGGAAATTGTTATGCGTCCGGCCTGGCCGGATTCATCGTAAATGTAAAGCGCACCTCCCTTTACCTGCGCCGAAAGCGCATCGCCCGAGACGGCCTCGAAATGGTAGAAATTGTCAGGGCTGTTGAGGGCCTGGCTGCGAATCGCGACCGCGGACCAGTCACCGGCCACGACATGGGCCGTCAGGACCTTTTGCAGCATGTCCCTGTTCTCGGGTTTGAGCAACGTGTCCACCGTACCCTCGGGCAACCTGGCGAAGGCCGAATCGACCGGCGCGAAGACCGTGAACGGCCCTTCGGAATTGAGCGTTTCGACAAGCCCGGCCGCCTGGACGGCCGCAACGAGGGTCTTGTGATCCTCCGAGTTGACGGCGTTCTCGACGATCGTCCTGTCGGCATACATCGGCGCGCCGCCCACCATCGGATTGGCCGCGAATGCCGCGGTGGCGATGGCTGCAGCGGTGCCGCCTGCAAGAAGAGTGGCAAGTTTCATGTCTGGTCTCCCTTTGTGGATGCCCGGCTTTGCGGGGCGTTGTGACCACAGACACGAGCGGATCCCGCCGGGAGTTTCATCCGCCATGAATTTTTTTGCCCGTTCTCTGCGCGGGGTGCCGATCCCCGGTTTGGCCATCGTGGACATGGGGGTGATGCCCTGCGCGACGCCCCGGTGACAATCGGCAAGGACTTGCCGAGGCGGGCCTCCTGCTTTGCGTCCGGGACAATGCCTGCACAGGTTCAAGGGAGCGAAGCCGGACGGCTTCGGCATGCTCAAAGGAGGTTGCAATGAGACACCGTACACTTGCCCTTGTCGGCAGCGCGATCATCGCCCTGTCGGGCTGTACCGGCATGACCACCGAGCAGCGGACCGTGGCCGGAGTCGCCGGCGGCGCCGCTGCGGGGCTGATCACTGCGGAGGCGCTTGGCGCCAGCGACAACTGGCGGCTGATCTCGGCGCTGGCGGGTGCTGCAGCGGGCACCGTGGTGGCCCGGAACTCGGAAACCGGCCAGTGCGCCTATGCGCGCGGGGACGGCACGTATTACAAGGCGCCGTGCCGGTAAGCCATCGCGGATGCGGATTTGCCGGGGCATTGCCGGGGCATGTTGCCGGTCTTAGCCGCGCAGCACGGACCGGCCGGCATAGGTGGCTGTTTCCCCCAGTGTTTCCTCGATCCGGATCAACTGGTTGTACTTGGCAAGCCGGTCCGAGCGGGCAAGGCTTCCGGTCTTGATCTGGCCGCAATTGGTGGCGACGGACAGATCGGCGATCGTGGCGTCCTCGGTTTCGCCCGAGCGGTGCGACATCACGTTGGTCATCCGTGCCCGGTGCGCCATATCCACCGCCTGAAGCGTTTCGGTGAGGGTGCCGATCTGGTTGACCTTGACCAGCATTGCATTGCCGGCACCGCGGCGGATGCCCTCGGCCAGACGCTCGGGGTTGGTGACGAAGAGGTCATCGCCTACCAGCTGGACCTTGTCGCCGATCGCCTCGGTGAGCGCGGTCCAGCCGTCCCAGTCATCCTCGCTCATGCCGTCCTCGATGGAGATGATCGGATAATCGGAGACAAGAGCCTGAAGATACGCGGCGTTTTCCCCCGGGGTCAGGGATTTGCCTTCGCCCGAGAATTCGTAACGCCCGTCGCGAAAGTATTCGGTTGCGGCACAATCGAGTGCCAGGAAGATGTCCGCGCCCGGCGTGTAACCGGCCTTCTCGATGGAGCGCAGGATGAAATCCAGCGCCTCGCGCGTGGAGCCCAGATCGGGTGCGAAACCGCCTTCGTCGCCCAGCCCGGTTGAAAGCCCCGCGGCTGTCAGCTCTTTCTTCAGGGTATGGAAAACCTCCGATCCCATGCGCACGGCGTCGCGGATATTACCGGCGCTCACGGGCATGATCATGAATTCCTGAATGTCGATCGGATTGTCGGCATGTTCGCCGCCGTTGATGATGTTCATCATCGGCACCGGCAATGTGCGTGCCGATGTGCCGCCGACATATCGATAAAGCGGTTGGGCCGTGAAATCGGCGGCGGCCTTGGCTGTGGCAAGGCTGACCCCGAGAATGGCATTGGCCCCGAGACGACCCTTGTTGGGAGTGCCGTCGAGTTCGATCATCCCACGGTCGATGGCCACTTGTTCCGTCGCGTCGTATCCCAGCAGCTCCTCGGCGATCTCGCCATTGACCGCCGCAACGGCCTCGAGAACGCCTTTGCCATTGTATCGGGACTTGTCGCCATCACGACGTTCCACCGCCTCGTGCGCGCCGGTGGATGCTCCGGAGGGGACGGCGGCACGGCCCATCGTGCCGTCCTCGAGGATCACGTCAACCTCGACGGTCGGGTTGCCACGGCTGTCAACGATCTCGCGTGCGTGTATGTCGATGATGGTGCTCATGCTGATGTCCTTCGGAAAGTGGTCGGGCGTTGGATGGGCTCCAGGTGCCCTGTCGCTGCCCCCTTAGCAAATCCCGCGGGGAATGGGAACTCTTGATGATAGCGCTAACAAACCCGGATTTTGCATTTAGCAGCGTCAAGGACGGCGTCTGCGCAGGCGCGCGAGGCGGCGTTCGCGCAACAGGGTGTAGAGACCGGAGGCAATGATTATCGCGGCGCCCGCAAGGGTCCAGAAGTCCGGACGTTCACCGAAAAGGGTCATGGCGATGATCAGTGCAAAGATCAGCCGCGTGTAGCGGAAGGGGGTGACGAAAGACACTTCGCCAATCCGCATCGCGGCGACGATCGCATAATAGGCGGCGACACCAAGCAAAAGTGCGAAAGCCAGATCACGCCAGTTGGCGGCATCGGGTGCGACCGGGGCACCGGTGATCACCAAAAGGATTGCGCCGGCGGGCACGACGGTGGCAAATCCGTAGCTTGAAAGCTGCATCGACGAGACGGAGGCGGGCACCGCGCGCGTGGCCAGATCACGGATCGCCAGCCCGATCACCGCCTGCACGGCAAAGAGCGATGCCGGCAGGAACCCCTCCAGCCCCGGGCGGATCACCATCAGGACCCCGGCAAAACCGACAAGAATGGCGCTCCAGCGGCGCCAGCCCACGGCCTCCTTCAGGAAAAGCGCCGCACCCAGCGTGACGGCCAGCGGTGTGGCCTGAAGGATCGCGGAGGCCGAGGACAGCGGTGTCAGCGCAAGCGCGGTGACGAAGCCGATTGTACCGATCAACTCGCCGAGGTTGCGCAGCAGCACCGGGCCGGCCAGCAGATCGCGTGAGAACAGGCGATGCCCGCGTGACAGGGCGCCAAGTCCGAAGATCACCGCACCGCCTGAGCCAAGCAGAATGAGGATCTGCCCTATCGGCAGATCGAGGGAAAGGCGTTTGATGAACATGTCCTCAAGCGCGAAACCAGCCATGGCCAGAACCATCAGAATGCTGCCGCGCAGGTTTTCCATGCTGATCCTCGGGGTTGTGCGGGGGGCGTGCCGCCTTGCGTCCGGGGGCGGTGATTGGCAAGCAGCGGGGGTTCAGATGTCCAGCGTGATCCAGACCGGGACGTGATCGGACGGTTTGTCGCGCCCGCGCACATGCTTGTCTATCTGGCAATCCGTGAGCAGGTCAGCCGCCTGCGGTGTCAGAAGGAAATGGTCGATGCGGATGCCGTTGTCGCGCTGCCAGGCGCCGGCCTGGTAGTCCCAGAACGTGTAATGGCCCGCGCCGTGGTGGCGGGCGCGGAAGGCATCAGTGAAGCCCAGATTCACGATCCTGCGCCAGGCTGCGCGGGTCTCGGGCAGGGCCAGCGCATCATCGGCCCAGGCCTCGGGCTTGCGCGCGTCCTCCGGCGCGGGAATCACGTTGTAATCCCCGGCCATCAGCGCCGGTTCCTCGGCGGCCAGAAGATCAGCGGCCCTGGCCCGTAGGCGCGTCATCCATTTGAGCTTGTAGTCGTATTTGGGGCCGGGCGCCGGGTTCCCGTTGGGCAGGTAGAGCCCGCAGACCCGCAACGCGCCCGCGTCTCCGGTGACCGTGGCCTCGATCCAGCGGGCCTGTTCGTCGCTGTCGTCGCCGGGCAGGCCGCGCGTGACGTCTTCCAGTGGTAAGCGGGACAGGATCGCCACGCCGTTGAACCCTTTCTGCCCGTGGGTTTCGATGTTGTAGCCGCGATCCTCGAACGGTTCGGCGGGAAAACCCGCATCCTGAGACTTGATTTCCTGCAGCAGGACGACATCGGCATCGGCCTCGTCCAGCCAGTCGCACAGTGCCTGATGGCGGGCCTTGATGCCGTTGATGTTGAAACTGGCGATCTTCATGTCCGGGGCTCCCTGCTGCGCGGCCCCTCTATCACCCAGGCGCGGGTCTTAGACAAGGGATGCCCCCGGTTTTGGCTGGTCCGGTTGTGCCCGGAGGCACGAATCATTCCGGCCGATTCCGCCGGCATGACCCCTTCTGCAAGTCTGGGTTGAAATCCTTCCGAGCCATTTTCGTGTTGGGTTTTTGTCCTGCTTGCCGCCCTGAGGGTGTGGATCCTGCTTGATCCGAAAGCTTTTCAAAACAACGGAAATTCAGATTTCTGGCGGGAGTTCCTAAAGTTGTGGGTTGATACAAAATACAACCAGAAAAAGAAAAACTATTGGCATAACACGTAAAGCGTGCAAACGTTTGGATGTCTGCAACTGGAAACTGGGGAGAAGAACGATGCTTACTCAACTTAAAGAAGAACAGTTCGCCACACCAAAGGCAAACACCGTGCAGGGCGGTGCAGCGGCAAGCCTGCATGACGGGACCGCGGTCGAGGCCTTCACGTCGTCGCTGGCACCACAGGCTGCCTTCGCGCAGGACGCCGGAGAGGGCCTGGAGATGTTCACGTCCTCGCTGGCACCCGCGGCAAGGGCTGAAACCTCCGCCGGGGATGCCGTCGAAATGTTCACATCCTCGCTGGCACCGAGCGCCCTTGCCGGGGAAGGTGACGGCGTGGAGATGTTCACCTCCTCGCTTGCACCACGCCTGAGCGTGAGCGCCACCGGCGGTGATGCGGTGGAGATGTTCACGTCCTCGCTGGCCCCGGCCGCTGCGGGCGACACGGCGACCGGCGATGCGCTTCATGCGTTCACCTCGTCGCTGGCGCCGGCCAATGATGTTACCGCAACCGCGGGCGAGGGCGTGGAAATGTTCACCTCGTCGCTGGCGCCTGTTTCGGCAACTGATGCCACCACCGGCGACGCTGTTCAGGCGTTCACGTCATCGCTGTCGCCACGCGTGACCCTCGAAGCGGATGGCGAAGGCGTGGAGATGTTCACCTCGAGCCTCTGAACCCTCTGGCGGAACGGGGCCTTGGGCCCGATTGCATGAAGGAGACCTGAAAGATGGAAAATGTCGTCCAGCTCAATGTCCCGTTCCGGCAGCACAGCAGCGCCGATCTTCAAGCGGCGCTGATGGCCTGCTTTGCACAACATCGTCGTTTCGGCGATGATGTGTTCTGGCTCAAGGAAAACGCGGAACTTCTCAACATCATGGAGTCGACTGGCGCCGAGCCTGATGGCGCGGCGCTGTCGGTGCATGACGAGTTCTACCATGATATCGAGAAGCGCATGGGCTTTTTCCCGCAGTATTACCGGTTTCTGCTGTCGCTTTGCCTCGATCTGGAAGATCTGGGCATGCCGGGTGAGAAAGGGGCGCAACTTGTCCATTGGGTCGGCTTGCAGGGGTTGGCCGAGGGGGAGCTTTCGGATCTTCAAAGGGCCGAGGCGCGCAGACTGTGCGCGCGCAGGGATGTCGATCCGATGGCGGACGACACCGGACTGGATGACAGGCTGCGCCGTTTTGCCCGGCGCTGCGAGACATTCTCGATGCCCAACAAGAAAGCCGCCTATGAACTGACACACATCGTCTTTTACCTGTCGGAATACGGTCGCCGCGATCCGGTGCTGGATGCCGAGACACTGGACAGCCTGAGCTTTGCCGGAACCCTGGCCTTTCTTGATCTGAATGTCGATCTTCTGGCCGAGATCTGCATCGCCTTGCGTTTTGCCGGGCAGGAGCCGCCGCAGATATGGGAAAACTGGCTGGTCGAACATGCCGGCGCCTTCATGCTGGATGCGGATCCGCAGGTTGACATTCAGGACGATTATCATGAGTTCCTTATGTGCAACTGGTTCATGGGCGTGTCCGGACGGGGCGGGTTCGCCCAGCAGATCGCGCCGGGGCGCGTGGCGTTCCGCGGTGCCCGGCCCGGGTCCGGACCGTTGCGGGAATTGTCGGAATGCATGTACCGCATGGACGGGACGCGCAGCGGCGACTGGCAGGTGATGCGGTCGCGCGTGGCTGACCGTCTGTCCAACGAGGCGCAGGCGATGCTGATCGCGGCCGAATCCGCAAATGAAAGCTTCGACCGGTTCTTCGCGGGGTTCGCCCGTGTGGGCCTTCAGGGGGCGAAGGCATGAGCGTGGCAACGCAACGCCGTGCGCTTTTTGCCGCGCCGGTGATCGCGGGAGCCGGGCTTACGGCCTGCTACACGTTCCTCATTTCGGGGGCGGACGCGATAACAAAGATGTTCGCGGCTGGCTATGCTGCGCCGCAGCTTTTCGCGTTGTCCGGCGCCATTGTCGCGTTTTTGTGCGTGCTTTTCGATCGGCTTGGCCAAGAGCCAAAAGGGTTGCGCACCCGCTGCCCCGCCGCGATGGCGGTTCGTGTGATGGCAACGGTGGCCGGCACACTGGCCTTCTTTTATGCCTTCCGGCTTTTGCCATTCGCGGAGGTATTCGTCTTCATAGCCATGATCCCGCTTTTCGCGGCTCTGGTTTCGGGGCCAGTCCTTGGTGAGCGGGTACGCCCGCAGGCATGGGCCGCGCTGTGCCTCGGTGCTGTCGGGGTGATATGCCTTTTCCCCGGCGGGGTCGCGAGCGTGGGAACGGGACATCTGGTGGCCTTGGCGGCGGTCCTGCTGGGCACTGTCTCGATGGTTGCCTCTCGTTATATCGGTACCCGCGATGACAATCTTCTGACCCAGGTTTTCTATCCCAATCTCGGCCTTATGCTGGTAATGGGGCTGGCGCTGCCCTTCGTTTTCACGCCGATGACAACAGCCGATCTGGGCTGGGCGGTGATCTACGCGGGTGTGCTTTTTGGGGCCCGCTGGGTGCTCGTGGCAGCCTTGCGGTTACTGCCCGCCTACGTGGTCACACCTTTGATGAACCTTCAATTCCTCTGGATGGTCGTGATCGGAGCCGTGATCTTCGGCGAGATGCCCTCGGCAGTGGTCTACATTGGCGCAGCGATCGTGATCGTGGCAGGTGCCTGGCTGGTATGGGACCAGACGCTGCCAAGGTCTGATCGGCCGGTAACTTCACGCCGGACAGGTCGGCGCGTCGTACCGGCCGAATGAGCCTGCCGGAGCGGCGATTCCGATGATCGCGGATCAGGGACTGGCCGCGCTTTCGGTCAGGTCGTTCCCGCTCACGGCGCGCCCGCCCCCCTGTGCCGGGGTCATTCTAGATCGAGAAGGAGGTGCCGCAGCCGCACGAACTGCTGGCATTGGGATTGTCGATGACGAATCTGGCGCCGATCAGTTCCTCGGAGAAGTCGATGCGCGCCCCGGTCAGAAAGGGCAGTGACACACTGTCGACGACCACGCGCTCGCCATTTCCCTCCAGCACCAGGTCGTCCTCGGAGGGTTCATCGAGACGGATGTCGTACTGAAACCCCGAACAGCCACCGCCCTCGACGGCTATGCGCAGCGCGTGGCCCTTTTCGCCGGCACCGATCTCGGCCAGCCGTTCGAAAGCGCGGTCGGTCACTTGAGGGGGCATGTTCATGGTCAACTCCGGCGGGTTGGGGCAAGGATCAAGGCGGTTTCATTGTCTTTCGAGTATCAATATATGAGGGACAGGGACAGGCGACAAGGATATCGGTGATGGCGGCGGCCTATGCCTCCGATCCGTCCGCTTCGCGCGGCCGGCTCGTGCAAGAAGAGGAAAGCGCGTTCCGCTCCTGCTATCAGCGGGACCGAGACCGTATCATCCATTCCAGCGCCTTTCGAAGGCTCAAGCACAAGACCCAGGTTTTCGTTGGGCACGAGGGAGATTATTATCGGACCCGGCTCACGCACTCCATAGAGGTGGCGCAGGTGGCGCGCACGATATCCGGCGCGCTCGGGCTCAACGAGGAACTGACCGAGGCGGTTGCGCTGGCCCATGATCTGGGACACACGCCGTTCGGGCATACCGGCGAGGATGCGCTCGATGCCCTGATGGCGCCCTTCGGAGGGTTCGATCACAATGCCCAGGCGGTGCGGATCGTCACCGCGCTGGAGCGACATTACGCCGGCTTCGACGGGCTCAACCTGACCTGGGATACCCTTGAGGGGCTGGCCAAGCATAACGGACCGGTGACGGCCCCGAATGACGGGGACTCGTCCGGCGGCTCTCTTCCCTGGGCGTTGGCCGAATATGACAGGATCCATGATCTGGAGCTGGGAACCCATGCCAGCGCCGAGGCACAGGTTGCCGCGCTGTCCGACGATATCGCCTACAACAATCACGATTTGCATGACGGGTTGCGCGCCGGGCTGTTCGACGAAGAGGAAATCGCGGCACTGCCGATCGTCGCGGACTGTTACCGCGAGGTGGATGCGCTCTATCCCGGGCTTGATTCCTACCGGCGGCGCCACGAGGCGCTGCGCCGGGTGTTCGGCATCATGGTGGCGGACGTGATCGAGGAGTCCCGCGCGGTGCTGGCGGCGGGCGGCTTCGGCAGCGCTGATCAGATCCGCGGGGCGGGTCGGTCGGTAATCCGGTTCTCGGACGGGCTGCGCCGCGACCTCGACAAGATCCGCAGGTTCCTGTTCAACCGGATGTACCGGGCGCCGGCGGTCATGGCCAAGCGCGCCGAGGTCACGACGGTGGTCGAGGATCTGTTCCCGTTCTTCCTGCGCGAACCGGGTTACCTGCCCGGCCGGTGGCAGGCCGAAGTGACCCGGCTGGCCGGGGACGAGACCGGGCTGGCCCGGTTGGTCAGTGATTACATCTCGGGCATGACCGACCGTTTCGCGCTTGACTGCCACGCCCGATGGCTGGGCGGACCGGGAAGCTGCGGACCCGGATGCTGATCGGGTATTGAAGGAGGGCGGGAATGGCGATTGACGTGGCGGTTGCGGGTGCGGGCGGGCTGCCCCCGGTGATGGCCTTCGCGCTTGTGGGGGTGCTGGGCGTGGGCGCTCAATGGATGGCCTGGCGCCTGCAGATGCCGGCAATCGTGCTGATGCTGGTGGCCGGGCTCGTTGTCGGACCGGGTCTGGGCCTGTTCGACCCGGCGCGCGACATCGGTCCGCTCATGAAGCCGATCGTTGCTGTCGCGGTCGCGATCATCCTTTTCGAAGGGGGCCTGACGCTGAGCTTTCACGGGTTGCGGGGGGCCGCGGAAGGTGTCTGGCGGCTGGTCATCCTGGGGGCGCCCCTCGGGTGGCTGGGCTCGGCGCTGGCATTGCATTACGTGGCCGGCCTGGGCTGGGCCACCGCCTGCGTTTTCGGGGGCATCATGATCGTGACAGGCCCCACGGTGATCGCTCCGCTGCTGCGACAGGCGCGATTGCGCCGGCGCCCCGCCCAGCTGCTTCAGTGGGAGGCGATCGTCAACGATCCGATCGGGGCGCTGGCGGCGGTCCTGGCATTCGAGATCGTGCTCGTGCTGCAGGCCGCGGAAAGCGTGGAGATGGCGGCGTGGAGCATGGTGCGCGGGATCGTGGTGGCCACGGTCCTTGGCGTCGCCGCGGGCTGGCTGATCGCCGAGGCGTTCCGCCGCGCCTATGTGCCGGAATACATGAAGGTGCCGGTGCTCTTTGCGGTGTTGCTCGGGGTTTTCGCGGCCGCCGACAGCGTGCTGCACGAAAGCGGCCTTCTGACCGTGACGGTGATGGGGGGATGGATTGCCAACGCCGATCTTCCCAGTTATGCGGAAATGCGCAGGTTCAAGGAACACGCCACGGTGCTGCTGGTTTCGGGCGTCTTCATCCTGTTGGCGGCTTCCATGGATCTGGAGACGCTCGGGCTTCTGGACTGGCGCGCGGTGGCTTTCATCGTCGTGGTGGTCCTGGTGGTGCGTCCGGCCACCGTTCTTCTGTCGCTGGCCGGGACAAGGGTTGCGATGCGCGAGCGGCTGCTGGTCGCATTCACCGGCCCGCGTGGCGTGGTGCTTGTGGCGGTGGCGGGTCTGTTCGCCGAACGACTGGTGGCCGAGGGTGTGACGGATGCCGCGCTGATGGCCCCGCTGGCTTTCGCGCTGGTGGCCGCGACAGTGGTGCTGCACGGCTTTTCCCTGCGTCCGCTGGCTCGTCTCCTGGGGTTGGCCGGAGGCGAAACACCCGGTGTGATCATCGTCGGCGGATCCCGGTTCGCGGCCGCTTTGGCCGCGGCGCTGCGGGATCTGGACGTGCCGGTTCTGGTCGCTGACGCCAACCGGACGAGGCTGCGCAGTGCCCGGCGCGAGGGCCTGCCGGTTTTCTTCGGGGACATCCTTTCGGAGGCGGCCGAACACGGTGTGGAGGTCATGAGTTACGGTGTGGTGATCGCCGCGAGCGACAATGACGCCTACAACACGCTGGTTGCCACCGATCTGGGCCCTGAATTCGGCCGTGAAAACGTCTTTCAGTTACGGCGTGCGAAGCAGGAAAGCCGCCGCCACGCATTGCCGGCCACCCTGGGAGGGCGCGATTTCGGGGCCGGCCTGCGGTACTACGAGATCGCCCGCCTGATGACCGAGGGTTGGCAGGTACGTTCCACGAGCCTGAGCGAGGATTATGGAGTTTCGGACTGGAGGGCAGACAACCCCGAGGCGGTGCCACTGATCGAGGTGAGTGCAAAGGGCGTTCTGAGGTTTCCGGACGAGGAAACAGGTCCGGAGGGCGGCGACGGTACGCGGGTTGTCGCGTTGCGACCGCCGGATGCGCCGAAGCCGGATGGTTAACCGAAAACCGCGAACGGCGCTTGAAGGCGTGCGGGCACGGCCCTATCCTCGGGTGTCGCCGCGTCGAAAGAACCGTTTCCCGTGCCATTCCTCAGCCAATTCGACGAAAAGGTCGTCCTGATTGCCGGGGCGGGTGCACCAATGGGGGCAATGCTTGCCGAGGGGTATGCGGCGGCCGGCGCACGGGTGCTGGCGCTGGATGTGGACGAGGCGGCGGCGATGAGCGCCGCGAGGCGGCGCCCGGACAGGATCGAGCCGCTCTGCCTCGACCCGTTGCTGCCTCATCACATCCGTCAGGTCGGGGCGATCTGGGAGTCGGAGGCGTTGCATGTTCTCGTGCACCTTCAGTCCTTGCGAGAGCCGCGCAGACCCGGTGCGGTGCTGAAGGCCGTGCCTGCCTTCACGCGGAGCTTGCAGGCAGGGCTGGCTGCGGCGCGGGGCCGTGTTCTGTCAATCCACGAAGGGGCAACACCCGCAGACCGTCCCGAGATGCAGGCCCATGCCGCGGCGATGTCGCGGCTGACGGTTGCCATGGATACGACCTTGCGCGCGGCCGCTGTGCGCGTGAACGCCCTGGAACTGGGGCAGGGGCCGCAAGGGGCGGCTCTGGCCGGTGCGGTGCTGGCCGCTGCGGACTACCTGACCGGACCGCGCGGGCGCGGCATCGGTGGTGCGGTTCTGCCGGTGACGACACCCGTGGACTGATCCGGCATGTCGGCCCTCGGAGCGTGGTCTTGACACCGGAGGGGCCTCTGGTATGCGCGAGATCAATCTGGAGGCGCGACATGAACCCATTTTCCGACATCAGGGACCTCGTGACCGGGGCGCTTTCGGCTATCACTGCCGAGGGGCATCTGCCGGCGGGGCTGGATTATGCCAATGTCACGGTCGAACCGCCGCGCGACCCCGCCCATGGCGACATGGCCACCAATGCCGCGATGGTCCTGGCCAAGCCGGCAGGGCTTAAGCCGCGCGATATCGCCGAAGCGCTGGCCGGCAAGTTGCGTGCGGATGACCGGATCGCAAGCGCCGAGGTGGCCGGTCCGGGGTTTCTGAACCTGCGGCTGACGCCGGGCGTCTGGCACGAGGTGCTGCGTGCCGCACTGACCGACGGCAATGATTTCGGACGCTCCGCCATGGGTCAGGGCATGCGCGTCAATGTTGAATATGTCAGCGCCAATCCCACCGGGCCATTGCATGTGGGCCACACGCGCGGCGCGGTTTTCGGCGATGCGCTGGCCAGCCTGCTGGATTACGTCGGCTACGAGGTGACGCGCGAATACTACATCAACGACGGGGGCGCGCAGGTGGACGTGTTGGCGCGGTCTGTTTACCTTCGCTACCTTGAGGCACATGGACAGGCCGTGGCGTTCGAGGACGGGACCTACCCCGGTGATTACCTTATCGCCGTTGGCAAGGCCCTGCGCGACGAGGTTGGCGCGGCCTATGTGGACCAGCCCGAGGCAGTGTGGCTGGCCGAGGTGCGCACCTTCGCCACCGAGGCGATGATGGACCTGATCCGTGCCGACCTCGAGGCGCTTGGCGTGAGGATGGACGTTTTCTATTCCGAGAAATCCCTTTACGGAACCGGCCGGATCGAGGAGGCACTCGGTTTCCTGAAGGACAAGGGGCTCATCTACGAAGGGGTGCTCGAGCCGCCGAAGGGCAAGGCTCCCGAGGATTGGGAACCCCGAGAACAGACGCTTTTCCGTTCCACCGCCCATGGCGACGACGTTGACCGCCCGATCGCCAAATCCGACGGAAGCTGGACCTATTTCGCCCCCGATATCGCCTATCATTATGACAAGATCGCGCGTGGCTACGACATGCTGATCGACGTTTTCGGAGCCGATCACGGCGGATATGTGAAACGGATGAAGGCGGCTGTCAGCGCCCTGAGCGACGGGCGCGTGCCGCTTGAAATCAAGCTGTGCCAGCTTGTGAAGCTGTGGAAGAACGGCGAACCCTTCAAGATGTCCAAGCGTGCGGGCACCTTCGTGACGATGCGCGACGTGGTCGATCAGGTCGGCGCGGACGTCACCCGTTTCGTGATGCTGACGCGCAAGAACGACGCGCCGCTTGACTTCGATTTCGACAAGGTGATGGAGCAGTCCAAGGACAACCCCGTCTTTTACGTCCAGTATGCACATGCGCGGGTTTGCAGCGTTCTGCGCAAGGCGCGGATGGCGGGGATTCACGTGGACGACGCTGCGCTGGCAACGGCTGATCATTCCATACTGACCCATGAGGCCGAGTTGGCGGTGCTCAGGAAGCTGGCGGAATGGCCCCGACTGGTCGAGATCGCCGGCCGCACCAACGAGCCCCACCGCCTGGCATTCTACCTTTATGATCTGGCCAGCGAGCTGCACGCCTTGTGGAACCGCGGCCATGACGAGCCCGCTTTGCGCTTCCTTCAGGAAGACGATGCCGACACCAGCCGCGCCAAAATCGCCCTTGCCCGTGCCGTAACCGTTGTTATTTCCGCCGGTCTTGGTATTCTCGGCGTAACCCCGGTCGAGGAAATGCGATAGAAATTCGCGCGATCCGGGGGGATTGAGGCAGACAATACTCCCTGGCGGCAATGTATCGCCGGTGGAAAGCGAGGCGAGACATGGCAGATATGTATGCGGCACAGAAACGCTCCGTGCCTGAACAAGTCAATCCCATTGCAAGACTTGCTTATGCAGCCGGGGCGGTCGTTTCGATTGCCCTGACAGTAGGCATGTGTGTCTGGGGGTATCAGATACTGGTGCGTGACGTGAGCGGTGTCCCTGTGATCCGGGCGGCGGAAGGGCCGATCCGGGTTCAGCCCGACGACCCGGGCGGTGAACAGGCGTTGCATCAGGGGCTCTCGGTGAATGAAGTTGCCGGGTCCGGGGCGGTGTCCGGCCCGGTGGAAAAAGTGATCCTCGCGCCTGATCCGCTTGAACTGGACGCTGCGCCGGTCCGGTCCCGGCCAGGGGCCGCGGACGCCGAGGCCGACACCACCGACGGTGAAACAAACGGCGTTCGGGTGGCCGCCGATGCAGGTGGTTCGAATGATAAGGCAGCGCAACGACGCGCCGTCGAGGCGCTGGCCGACAAGCTGGCCGAGGGCGAGGAGCCGCTTCAACCATTGGCGGATCAGCCACCGGAAGCCGACGCGGTGGCCCGTCAGGCGTCCGTGGAGGATGATGTGCCCGGACTGGGGCGATCCCTGCGCCCGAAGATCCGCCCGGCCGACCTGACCAATCTGCGCACCGTATCGGCGGTGGCTCCCGCCGGGCCACGTGACGTGGACCCCGAGACGATTCCGGCGGGCACGCGTCTGGCGCAGTTGGGCGCGTTCGCGAGCGCCGAGGTCGCACGCGAGGAATGGACCCGGCTTTCGAACCGCTTCGATGAGTACCTGTCCTCCAAGGACAGGGTGATCCAGCGCGCAGAAAGTGGTGGGCGGATCTTTTACCGCCTGCGTGCCATGGGCTTTGACGACCTGAGCGATGCACGGCGTTTCTGTTCGGCCTTTATTGCCGAGAATACCGAGTGCATCCCGGTGGTTACCCGTTGAACGGTTTCGGGGCAACGATCCTTGATGCCGACGGTCCGCGCCTGAGCGCCGAAGAAAAGAAGTTTTTCAGGCAAGCCGATCCTTTCGGCTTCATCCTGTTCGCCCGCAACGTGGAGACCGCCGCACAGGTGCGCGCGCTTTGTGACGAGATGCGCGAAACCGTGGGACGCGAGGCGGCGATATTCGTGGATCAGGAAGGCGGGCGGGTGCAGCGCCTGCGTCCGCCGCTGGCGCGGGACTGGCCACCGCCATTGTGCCAGACCGCGGCTGCCGGTCCGCATGGCGCACAGGCGATGTATCTGCGTTACAGGATCATCGCGGCGGAGCTGCGTGCCCTCGGGATTGATGGAAACTGCGCGCCACTTGTCGATCTGGTCGGGCCGGGCACGCATGATTTCCTGCGCGACCGATGTTATGGGGGCGCGCCATCAGAGGTGGCCGCGATCGGCAGGGCGGTTGCCGATGGCCTTCTGGCCGGAGGCGTTTTGCCGGTGCTCAAGCACATTCCCGGGCACGGACGCGCCGCCGCCGACAGCCATCTGTCGCTTCCCGAGGTGACAAACCCGCGCCCCGTCCTTGAGAGCAGTGATTTCGCCCCCTTCCGCGAGCTGGCGGACTTGCCCCTGGCGATGACGGCGCATGTTGTCTACACGGCCGTTGACAGCCTCCCCGCAACGATCTCGCCGGCGGTGACGCGCCTGATCCGTGAGGATATCGGTTTCGACGGGCTGATCATGACCGATGACATCTCGATGAAGGCACTGGCGGGCCGCCCCGATGATCTGGTGCGCGCGGCGCTCGATGCCGGCTGTGACGTGGTCCTTCATTGCAACGGGACACTTGAGGCGCGGCGCGCGGTTGCCGGGGCCGCGGGCCGCATGGACGCGGCCGCTCAGGCCCGGGCCATCGCCGCGCTCTCGGCGCGCATCACCCCTGACACGGTTGACATTTCCGTCCTTGAGGCAAATCTGGAACGGCTGATGACGGATGGACCCGGCGATGGATGAGCATGATTTCGAGGAGGATTTCGAAAATGCCGATGGTGCCGGCGGCGTGACCAATGTGGCCGACCGCATGGCGGCCGAGGCATTGATCGTGGACGTGGACGGGTTCGAGGGGCCGCTGGATCTGCTGCTTACGATGGGCCGAACCCAGAAGGTGGATCTGCGAAAGGTCAGCATCCTGGAGCTTGCGAAACAATACCTCGACTTCGTTGAGACAGCCCGCGAGATGCGTATCGAATTGGCCGCGGATTACCTCGTGATGGCCGCTTGGCTGGCGTTCCTGAAGTCGCGCCTCCTGTTGCCGCCAGATCCCGCCGACGAGGGTCCTTCCGGAGAGGAGTTGGCGGCGCACCTCGCGTTTCAGCTTGAGCGGCTCCAGGCCATGCGAGAGGCGGCCGCGAAGCTGATGGCGCGTGACCGCCTGGGCCAGAACTTCTTCGCACGCGGGCTGCCCGAGGACATGACGCGCCTGCGGCGGGTGCGTTATACAGCCACCCTGCTGGACCTCATGCAGGGGTATGCGCGCATCCGCACGCGGGACGAGTTCCGCCCCTACGCGATGGACCGCGAGGCGATATTCTCTTTGGAACAGGCGCTGGAGCGGATGCGTGGCCTGATTGGGTTCGCAGGGACATGGACGGAGATCTCGGCCTATCTGCCCGAAGGGTTCACCACCGATCCGAAGCGTCGCCGCTCGGCCACGGCGTCCACCTTCGCGGCGGCGCTGGAACTGGTGCGCGAGGGCCGGATCGACCTTCGCCAGAGCGAAACCTTCGCGCCGATCGAATTGCGGCGAAGGGATTGAGGCCATGCCGGAAGATCCCGAAGACGACCGTGAAAGCCTTTTCGAGGCCCCGCCGATGGCCGAACAGGAGCGCATGTGCGAAGCGATCCTGTTTGCGACAGCCGAACCCGTGACGGTGCGGGAAATCGAGAGCCGGATGCCGCATGGCAGTGATGCCGCCGAGGCGCTGGCACATCTGCGCCGGCGCTATGAAGGCCGCGGGGTGCATCTGGTCCGGGTCGGGGATGCCTGGGCCATGCGCACCGCCCCCGATCTTGGTTTTCTCATGCAGCGTGAGACTGTGGAAACCAGAAAACTGTCCCGCGCGGCGATCGAGACTTTGGCGATCATCGCCTATCATCAGCCCGTCACGCGCGCCGAGATCGAGGAGATTCGCGGCGTTTCGGTCAGCAGAGGCACCGTGGATCAACTGCTTGAACTGGAATGGATCCGTTTCGGTCGTCGCAAGATGACCCCGGGACGTCCGGTGACGTTCGTCGTGACCCAGGAGTTTCTGGACCATTTCGGGCTGGAAAGCCCGCGTGATCTGCCGGGGCTGAAGGAACTGCGTGCGGCGGGGCTGCTTGAAAACCGCCCGCCGCCGGATCAGATGCCGTCTCTCGGAGAGGGCGACGACGACGAACAGGAGGATGGCCCGGACACGAAGGGGCAGGATGAACTGTTCGGGGAATGATGCCGGACAGTGCCCTTAAATTTTCACGATTCAATGCTATCTCGATGGCAAAGCAGACAGGCAGGGAGAACGCCATGAATGCCGGAAACATTGTGAACATGGTCGTCAGGCTGGTGATGCGCCAGGTGATCGGGCGCGGTATCAACAAGGGGATCGAGGTGGTTGGCGACCGCATGAACAAGGGTAAGTCCGCCGAGGAACAGGGGCAGCCCCCCGAAAGTGGCAAGACCAAGCAGCGCATGCGCCAATCTGTCCGCATGGCGCGTCGGTTCGGGCGGTTCTGAGGAACCTCAGCCGCTGAAGTGTTTGGACAGTTTCAGCCCCTGTCCCTGGTAATTGGAGGCGATGCCGGCGCCGTAAAGCTGATCGGGTACCTGGCTCATCCGTTCGTAGACCAGCCGCCCGACAGTCTGACCATGTTCCAGGACGAACGGGGCTTCGTGACAGCGCACTTCAAGCACCCCGCGTGATCCATCTCCTCCGGCCGCATCATGGCCGAAACCGGGATCGAAGAACCCCGCGTAGTGCACCCGGAATTCTCCAACCATGGCAAGGTACGGTGCCATCTCGGCCGCGTGAGAGGGCGGGATATGGACGGCCTCGCGGCTGACGAGGATATAGAAGGCACCCGGATCCAGGATGATACGCCCGTTCGCGGAATGCACCTCTTCCCAGTAATCCGCGGCACTGTAATGGCCCACGCGGTCAAGGTCGATGACCCCGGCATGGGGTTTGGCGCGGTACCCGACCAGGGTGCCATCCCGCGGCAGCAGATCGACCGAAAACCCGAGCCCGTGGTCGATGACCGGATCACTGTCCACCAGCGGGTTTTCGCCATGAAGCGTGCCAAGCTCCGCGTCGGTCAGTACCGCGTCTCCGCTGCGGAACCGGATCTGGTTGAGGCGCATCCCGGGCCGCACAAGTACCGAGAAGGAGCGCGGGCAGATCTCCGCGTAAAGCGGGCCGTGATATCCGGGCGCGATCCGGTCGAATTCAGTGCCGCCATCGGTAATCGCGCGGGTCAGGAGGTCCAGTCTGCCTGTCGATGATTTCGCGTTCGCCACGGCGCGTATATTCTCCGAGAGGGCAAGCCGTTCCTGCAATGGCACGACGTAGACGCACCCTTTTTCCAGCACCGCGCCTTGCGAAAGATCGATGCGGTGCATCTCGAATTCCGCCAGCCGGTCGGCGACGGGGCGGTCCTTTC
>Ga0102929_1000683_pt1 | contig 19983 bp, 19 predicted proteins | sample SalPonR1_B_D2_MG_FD_78510 | JGI IMG/M metagenome (GOLD analysis project Ga0102929, IMG submission 78510) | Salt pond soil microbial communities from South San Francisco under conditions of wetland restoration - Salt Pond MetaG R1_B_D2_MG | ecosystem: Environmental > Aquatic > Marine > Intertidal... | reverse complement strand
GTGCCGTCGGCGTACCAGCGGATGTGCAGGTCGTCGGCGTCGTAGGAGACGTCCTTCACCTGCGTGAACGGCTGCATCCAGTCGATGCGCTCGGCCTGTTCGGCCCAGAAGGCCTCGTCGTCCTCGACGGAGCGGCGATACATCTCCCGGTATTTCTCTTCGTCCACGTAACCGTGTTCCCGGTAGTACCGGTTTACCGGATAGGTCTCGTTCATTGCTGGTCTCCGTTCGCTGGTGCGCCGGCGGCGTCCGGCGGACGCCGCACCCGGATTCATTCTGCGTATCCCGCCGGGTTGCAGCATTAGACATTGGTCTAGCCCCGCCCCGGAATTGCCCTGGAATCGCCGCTGAGGCACCACCGATTCGACCTTTGGCTAATGGCCACTGCCGCCCCGCCCGGTGACCATCGGGCTGCCTGCAGACCATTCCAGGGGGACTGGACCGATGACCAGAGGAATCACAAGACTGACGGCCGCGGCGCTGGCCGCGTGGCTCGTGCTCGCCGCCGGCGGGCCGGCGCTCGCGCAGGAGTCCGGCCAGACCGATATCGAACGACTGGAAGCCCGGGTGGCCAAGCTGGAGGCGCTGGTGCGCCAGCTGGTCGGGGTGCGCGAGACCGAAGCGGGTCCCACGTCTCTGTCCGAACGGGAACCGTCGGTGGAGACTCCGGCGAAGACCCAGTACGGCTTCGGCGGTTACGTGAAGGCGGACGCCATGTTCAGCGATTACGGCGCCGGCGATCTGGCGCCGGGCAGCGCGGGCACCCAGTTCTACATCCCCGCCACCATCCCGGTGGGCGGCGAGGGCGAAGGCTACGACGCCGATTTCCAGGCCCGCGAGTCCCGCATCAATTTTCGCGCTGACCACGAGACGGCCGGCGGCGACCAGCTCTCCGCCTACATCGAGATGGACTTCTTCCTGAGCCCGGGCGGGGACGAGCGCATCAGCAATTCCTACAACCCGCGCCTGCGCCATGCGTTCGTGAAGTACAACAACTGGACCTTCGGCCAGACCTGGACCACGTTCCAGGACGTCGGCGCGCTGCCGGACCAGCTGGACTTCATCGGTCCCTCCGAGGGCACCACCTTCGGCCGTCAGGACCTGATCCGCTACACGCAGGGTGCCTGGGAATTCGCGGCCGAGAACCCGGAGACCACCATCACACCCTTCGGCGGCGGCGCCCGCATCGTCAGCGACGACGGGGCCGTGCCGGACCTGGTGGCCCGCTACACCCGTAATCTGGACGACGGTTATGTGAAGGCCGCGGCGCTGGTGCGCCGGCTCGACTACGACATCGGCGGGCAGAGCGATACGCAGACGGCGTATGGGCTGTCGTTGTCCGGCAAGCATCGCTTCGGCCAGGACGACATCCGCTGGATGGCCACCTGGGGCAGCGGTACCGGCCGCTACCTCGGTCTCAACACGGCCAACGACGCGGTGCTGGATGCCGACGGCAGCCTGGAGACCATCGACCAGTTCGGCGGCTTCGTCGCCTACCGCCATTTCTGGCGGCCGAAGTGGCGCTCCAGCTTCACGCTGTCGTACCTCGCCATCGACAACGACACGGCGCTCACCGGCACCGGCGTGACGAAGGACGTCTACAGCATCCACGCCAACCTGCTCTACGAGCCGCTGCCCAAGCTGGTGATCGGCGGCGAGATCATGTACGCGGAGCGCGAGATCGAGTCCGGGCTGGACGGCGATCTGACCCGTTTCCTGTTCTCCACCAAGTACGGTTTCTGAAGGGGCGCAGGAGCACCTCCTCCGCGGCCGGCGGCGTCGTCCTGACGTCGCCGGCCCTCCTTGCTCCGTGTCCAGTCGTGTCACAATCGGCCCATGAACGAGATCCCGGAGATCGAAGCCTTCCTGGGCCGGCTGCCCGGCTTCGAGCATCTCGACGAGGACGAGCTGCACCGGGCCGCCCGCGCGGTCTCGGTGGCCTACTACCGGCGCGGGCAGGACATCCTGTCGATCGGGGTCGAGAACACGCATCTCAACATCGTGCGCAGCGGCGCGGTGGAGCTCGCCGACGGCAACGGTGACCTGGTGACCCGGCTGGCGGAGGGCGAGTGCTTCGGCTTCCCCTCGCTCATGAACCATGAACCCGCCCGCAATCACTCCGTCGCACTGGAAGATACGCTCATCTATCACCTGAACGGTGAGGCCTTCGAGGCGCTGCGCCGCGGCAACCGGGACTTCGATACCTGGTTCATCCGCGCGCTCTCCGACCGGCTCACCACCCGTCCGGTGACCGGGGAGATCCGCGGCGCTGCGGCTGGCAGCGTACGGGACATGGTCAGCCGCGGGCCGGTCACCATCGACGCCTCGGCGAGCATCCGCGAGACCGCGACGAAGATGGTGGCCGAGCGGGTTTCGGCCATGCTGATCACCGAGGGCGGCCGCATGACCGGCATCGTTACCGACCGGGACCTGCGCAGCCGGGTGGTGGCGGAGGAGTTTCCGCTGGACCGGCCGGTGGCCGAGATCATGACGCCGGATCCCATCTCCCTGGACGCCGAGTCCCATGCCTACGAGGCCGCCCTGGTGATGATGCACAACGTCATCCACCACCTGCCCATCACCGACGAGGACGAGCTGCTGGGCATGGTCGCGCGCAGCGACTTCATGCGGCTCGAGACGGAGCATCCCCTCTACCTCGTGAGCGACATCGGCAGGCAGGAGTCGGTGCAGGGCCTGGTGGAGACCTGCTCCCGACTGCCCGGTCTGATCGCGGGGCAGATCGACGGCGATATCGCCGCCGAGCAGCTGGGCAAGTTCATCACCGCCATTACCGATAGTGTCACGCGCCAGCTCATCCGCATCGCCAGGGACGAACTCGGCCCGCCGCCCTGCCGCTATGCCTGGATTGCGCTGGGCTCACAGGCCCGCCACGAGCAGTCCGCCGTGAGCGACCAGGACAATGCCCTGGTGCTGGAAGACGGCGCGGGTGACGAAGCCGGCGCGTATTTCGAGCGGCTGGCACGCATCGTCAACGACGGCCTGGATGCCTGCGGCTGGGTGCATTGCCCCGGCGGTGTCATGGCCATCAACCCCCGCTGGCGGGTCACCATCAGTCGCTGGAAAGATCACTTCACCCACTGGATCACCGTGCCGGAGGAGAAGGCGCTGATGCACGCCAACATCTTCTTCGACCTGCGTGCCGTGGACGGCGACGCCGAGCTGGTGGAAGAGATCAAGGAGAGCATCCGCGAGACGGCCAGGAAGAACGAGCTGTTCCTCGCACTGATGGCGAAGAACGCCATGAACTTCCAGCCGCCGCTCGGCTTCTTCCGCCAGTTCGTGCTGGAGAAATCCGGCGAGCACAGGAATACCCTGAACCTGAAGCTGCACGGCATCATCCCCATCGTGGAGACCGCGCGCATCCGCAGCCTCGCCGCTGGCGAGATGCGGGTGAGCACGCGCAACCGGCTGCGCGCGGCAGCCCGCCAGGGAGAGCTGACGGCGGCGGACGCCGAGAGCCTCATCGATGCGCTGGATTTCATCGAGAAGCTGAGGCTGGAGCACCAGAGCCGGCAGATGAATGCAGGCGGGAAGCCGGACAATCACCTCTCTCCGTCCGAGCTGTCGCCGCTGGCACGTCAGAACCTGAAGGCGGCGTTCTCCCAGATCCGCACCAGCCAGGCGGCGCTGCTGAACCGATTCCACCTGGCATGAAGCTGGCCGCGCTGAAGCTCGGCCGCTGGCTCGCGGGCAGGCGCGTCGACGACGAGGCTATCGCGCGCCTGCTGGCGACGCCGCTGCCCGGCGCCTCGTCTTCCTTCGTAGATACCGAGTTCCTCTGCGTGGACATCGAGACCACCGGCGTCGATGCCCGCACCGCCGAGATGCTCAGCATCGGCTGGGTGGTCATCCGCGGCGCGCGGGTGGAGATGGAGAGCGCCGAGACCTGCATCGTGCGCCCGCCGGGAGAGGTCGGCCACAGCGCCACCGTGCACGGGCTCACCGACACGCTGTGCGAGGCCGGCGAGGATGTCCGCGCGGTGCTGCAGCGGCTGCTGGACGTCGTCGCCGGCCGGGTGCTGGTGGTCCACTACGCCGGACTCGACAAGGCCCTGCTCGACCGCCTGTGCCGCCGGCATTTCGGCGCGCCGCTGCTGGTGCCGGTGGTGGACACCCTGGCCCTGGAGCGCCGCGTCCGGAGCCGGCGTCACCATCTCGACGAGGCACAGTCGCTGAAACTGAGCGCGCTGCGCCGCGCGTACAACCTGCCCCATTACTCTCAGCATGACGCGCTGGCCGATGCGATCGCGACCGCCGAGCTTCTGCTGGCGATGGCGGCGGCGCGCGGCACGCCGGCCAGTGTCAGGCTGCGGGACCTGCTGTCGTAACCGACCCCGGCCGCAGGTCGGTGCGCTACGCCGCGGTGCGGTCCCGCCGGCGGTTCCGCCTGCGAAGATACCGGTGCTCAAGCCAGAGGATCGACGACACGAGCAGCAGTGTTCCCATGGCTCCCGCGGCTCCCAGGAAGTAGACGTCGGTATAGACCATGGGCCGTTGCTACTCCGCAGCCGCGTTGCTGATCGGCAAACCGACCACCAGCATTGCTTTCGCCGACAAACGTCGCATCGGGTGCCTCCTTCAAGACGGTGGTTCCAGGGACGCGGTCGAGGCTATGGTGCAGGCGCCGCCGCGACAAACGTTCCATTCTCGTCGTGGGATGAATCCTGCTCACTCCTCCGTGTAGAAGGTGGCCAGCAGCCAGTTCTTCAGGTTCTGCACCTCCCGGCGGGCGTCGTCCTCGGGCCGGAGCACGAGGAAGAAGCTGTCACCGGTGTCGAATTCTTCCCCGAAAACACGGCTCAGGCCGCCCGAATCGAACCAGGCCTTGCCGAGAGGCCAGGACACCAGCGCGATGCCGAGTCCCTTCTCGGCGGCGCGCGCGATGGCCGACATGGAGTCGAGCCGGATGAGCTTTCCCGGGCGCACCCTCGGAGCGCCGATGGACTCGCTCCAGCGGTCCCACGCGCTGCGCCTGCCTTCGTGTACGATCAACGTCTGACCGTCCAGCGGGTTGGCAGACTGCAGGTCGATCTCGGCGCGCAGTGACGGTGCACATGCCACGACGAAGCGATGAGCGAACAGGCGGTGGGCCTCCAGACCCTGCCACTGGCCGTTGCCCACCAGGATCGAGATGTCCGCCTCTGCCGGGTGCACGTCCATGCTGCTCGGCTGGGTCAGGATGCGGATGTCCGTTGCGGGATGGCGCTCCTGGTAGGAACCGATCGCCGGCAACGCTGCCTCGCTGGCGAAGAACGGCGGCAGCGAGAGCCGCAGGATTTCACGGCCGTACCGGTCACGCAGCTGATCCGTCTCCGCTTCCAGCCGCGAGAACAGGGTGTCGAGCAGAGAGAAATAGGCTTGCCCGGCTTCCGTGAGTTCCAGTGAGCGGGTCTTGCGGTCGAATAACGTGAGGCCGAGCCGACCCTCCAGCGCGCGGACCTGATGGCTGACGGCCGAGGGTGTCACGAACAGCTCTTCCGCCGCATTCTTGAAGCTGAGGTGGCGAGCTGCCAGCTGAAAGGTTCGCAGATGATTCAGGGACGGCAAGCGCATGATCTGTCGTGCATGAGGTGCGACGCCCTCTTGTCCCGCGGCGACGACGGGCAGGGCAACGAACGGATTTTTGCAAGAAATGTGCCAGGCGTAGGGCCCGATGCGGCCGTGGCCCGGCGGGGCCGGCGGGTTCCACCTCCGCCTGCCGTTGGTGCGTTGCAGCAAATCGGTGCACCGCAGCGGTGCGGATCCGATGGCAGGGGCAGGCCACCCGCGGCCCGGCCAGGGATTGCCCGGCGCGCGGCTCCTGTCTTGTCCTGTCGCGGGGTATTTCCCACGGCTGGCGCCTTTTCTCCCCCGTGCTCACCGATCCGACCCCTGGAGCATTGTGTCGTCTGCCCGCTCACCGGGGCGGTTCCGATGGCCGTCCGGCGGTGCTAGTCTCGAAACATGCCCGGGCAGCCGACCGCGTCTGTGTGCGGGTCACAACCTACAGGAGGGAGCAGGGATGCAGGATTCGCCCGACTCGACGTTCGGCAGGCTGGACCGCGAACTGCACAGGGCCATGACCGCGGAGGTTCCGGATCTGCGCGTGGTTCGGGAACGCCAGGAGCGTCTGATCGACTACCTGTTCGAATGCGTGCTCCGGCAACTGGAAGACAATGACGAGGAGGATCCGGACGAGCCCCGGTTCCGTGTCATAGAGACCGGCTCGCCCCGCCGCACGCCGCGCCGCGGAGTCTCATCGCCGGTGAAGACCGCGGAGATGCAGCGCTTCGAGGCGGCCGTGAGGGAAGTGTTCGGCGACATCCGCTCGTCCTGGACGACCTGGGAGCGGGCCTAGCCGACGGGCACCGCCGCCGGGCCGGGGGGCCCCGACCGAACCCCCGCAGCCGCACCGCCCATCTCCGCTCCCCGCCATTACCCCGCCACCCGATGCATCCATGCGCACGGCAGATCTGACCCCCGACGCGAGTGTGGCCCTGGTGGCACTGGCGGCGCTGTGCTGGGGCCTGTCCGGCGGCATCGCCGGCATGCTCATCGCCGACGGATGGCATGCGTACGTCGTGGCGTTCTACCGGGGGGCCATCGGGTTGGTGTTCGTGCTCGTCTGGCTGGTGCTGCGGCCGCGGAACAGCGGACTGGCCGACCGCCGGTTATGGTTCTGGGCGGGTATCGCCGGACTCGGCGTGGCCGGCAACTTTGCGTTCTACTTCGTCAGCATCACGAACGCCAGTGTCGCCGTCGCGGCGACCCTGATGTACTGCGCGCCGGTCTACGTCTACCTGATCTCGTTCGCGTTCAGACTCGAGGCGTCCACGCCGTTCAAGTGGGCCGCCATCGCGGGGGTCCTGGTCGGCATCGTATTGCTGACCGGAATCCACGATGTCGAGAGCAGGGCCATTTCCACGCTCGGCATCGCCGCCGGGCTGCTGTCCGGGCTGTGCTACGCGGCGTTCATCTTCGGCTTCAAGAATGCTTCGGTGCACGGCAGTCCGCAGGCGGTACTGGTCATCGCATTCACGGCTCTCGTGATGATTCTCATCTGGCCCGGCGATCCCGGGCAGACCGTGGCCGTCCTCAGTGCGCCGGACTGGCCGCTGTTCGTCGTACTCGGTGTCCTCGGCGCCGGGCTGTCGTTCTTTCTGTATGTGGTCGGCATGCGGCGTGCGAAACCCACCACGGCCTCGATCGTCGCCATGGTCGAACCGATCACCGCATCGCTGTTCGGCGTGGCGATCCTGAGCGAGAGCCTGACCGGCCTGCAATTGCTGGGGATCGGCCTGATTCTGTTCACGGTCACCGCACTGAGCGTACACTCGCACGGCTGACCGCCAGGGAACGGCACCCGATCCGGGTTTTCCGTCACCGTGAGGATGTCGTCAGCGCCAGCACCAGCAGCGAACTGGCGGCGAGCCAGGAGCCGGCGATCCTGAGTCCGATGCGCTGCCAGTGTTTCTTGCTGAAGAAGTCGGCGATGCCGCAGGCGTAGATCAGCCACAGGTTCAGCCCGACGCCGGTGCCGGCCAGCGCGAGTACGCGCTCGGCGCCTGCGAGTGACTCGGGTGTCGAGTCGAGGCCGAGAAAGAACCCGGCGAACGCGCCGGCCGCCGGATAGAGCGGTAATGGCGCCCTGCGGCCGGCGGCGGTCGCGAGCCCGATCGCCAGGGTGCCGGCGAGCACGAAGGCTTCAACCGTGCCCGCCGCAGCGAACCCGGTCATGAGCAGCCCCGCAATGCTGGCCAGGAAGAAGGCGGGCAGGCCGAACCGGTTCTCCCTCGGCCCCCGCTGGCCGAGGAACAGGCCGGTGGCGAGTATCAGCAGCAGATGCGCCGGTACCAGCAGCGGGTGTATCACACCGTTGTAGAACTCGTTCATCCCCTCCACGGGGCTGTGGGCATCGGCCGTAACCGGCAGTACGCACAGGGCTGCGACGAGGAGGAGGACGGTGGCCGGCGTCACAGTACCCCGGTCAGGAATCCGGCTCCCGCAAGGGCGATGGCTCCGCCGCCGGCCCGGATGGCCATGCGGCCGGAGCGCCACCGGGCCGCGAGGCCCAGGGCAATGCCGGAGAGGTGCAGCAGGCCGGTCGAGATGACGAAACCGGCGCTGTAGGCGAGGGGATTGGCGGCGTGGGGCAGTTCCGTGCCGTGGGCGTGGCCATGGAACACGGCGAAGACGCCGACGATGACGGCGGCCGCCCACAGCGGCGGCCGTGCCGCCAGCGCCACCATGGCGCCGAGGACGAGTGCCGAGGCGCCGATGCCCGCTTCCACTGCGGGCAGGGGCGCGCCCGCGACGCCCGCCGCGCCGCCCAGCGCCATGACGAGCGGGAATACCACCGGCAGCAGCCAGATGGCAGGCATGCCGAGAAAGGCGCCCCACAGGCCGACCGCCACCATCGCGACGACGTGATCCCAGCCGAACAGCGGGTGCAGCAGGCCGCTGACGAATCCGCCCGCGAAGCCTTCCGCTTCGTGCGCGAGCGCCGCGTCCGCCAGCATGAGCAGCAGCAAGGCCCCGATGATGATGTTTCTTGTCATGGTCATGATGCCGGGTCTCCCTTCTTTCTGCCTCGCGTGGTGGCGCGGCGCGCTATTCCGGCGTCCGCTCGTAGAACTGGATGATAGCGCCGTCCGGCGTCGTCACGCCGAATATGCGGACGCTGCCGTACGGCTCCATGGATAGTGTCCGGATCGCCGTGTCGATCGTCCAGCCCCGGGCCTCGATGGTTGCCAGTGCCGCCTCGACGTCGTCGACCGGGAAGCGTACGGCGAGAATGCCCAGGTTCGGCGCATGGCAGCGGTTGGAGTAGTCACGGCCCTGCAGTCCCATGATCTCGATCATCTCCATGCGCCCGAACTCCCCGGGCGTCGGGTAGACGATATCCGCACGGTACGGGATCTCGGTGGTCAGGTTGACCGGGATACCCAGCGGCATCGGGGTGGGCTCCGCGGCCACGTAGGGCGGGCCATTGTAGAAAGTGGCGAATCCCAGCACTTGCGTGAAGAAACGATAGGCCGGGTCCCGGTCACGCACCATCTGCATCATGTTGAACGGGCCGCTCATGCGTTCGAAGTCCGGGATGGCTTCCGGCAGCGGTGGGGCGAGGCGCTCGTAACCCTGGACCTGCACGCCGTCCGGACCCCGGTAGATCACGACGTTCAGTTTCGACGTCCCCCACTCGAGGTAGGTGATGGGGGTCTCCGTCCACCAGCCGAGCCGGATGGCGTCGTCGTAGACGGCCTGCATGTCCTTCATGCGGATCATGAGACTGAAATAGCAGCCGGTATCCCAGGGGCGGGCACCCGGGCGCATCGGCTCCCGGCGCCCCGCGTCGTCGAACCGCAGCAGTCGCACGAGGCCGCTGTCGTAGCCCGGCGGGCCGATGAGGAGCGCCTCCCCGGAAGCGGTCTCCGGCAGCCCCCAGGCGGCGACGGCCTCGCGGCCGAGCGGGCCGCGCCACTTCGTCTCGTAGCCGCCGATCTTCAGGAAGAAACGTGCGCTCCGGTCGAGGTCGGTGACGCTGACGACGGCTTCCTGCCAGTCCGCCGTGGTGACCGGCGGCACGCGACCGGCGTCAGCCGGCCCTTTGGCCGCATCCTCCGCGGTTGCCGCCGACGCGAGCAGCAGGGCTGCCGCCGTAACGGCGCAGAGCGCCACCCGTTTTCCCATCTCCGTTCCTCCCCGCCGCGGGCGGTGTCATTGTACCGGCGGACTGTGGTCGCCGAGCACCCGAACCGGCTCCCTGACGACGCCCTGCACCCAGAGCATCTGCACCAGCACGATCGCCACGATGGCGAGCGGTGTGGCCAGCAATACTCCGAACAGGCCGTAGAACAGCCCCAGCGCGAACTGTGACAACAAGAGTACCGCAGGTGCCAGCGAGACGGCGCGCCGCTGGATGATCGGCGTGAGGAAGTTGCCCTCGATGAACTGTACCGCCACGTAGAGGAGGGTCACCCACAGCGTCATGGGCAGGGACTCCGTGAGGGCGATCAGCAGCGCGGGAACGATGGAGGTGATCGGACCGATGTAGGGCACGAAGGAGAACACCCCGGCAATGACCCCGAGCACCAGGGCGAGCGGCATGTCGATCAGCCAGAGGCCGAGCATGGTGAGCAGACCCACCCCGGCCATGGAGGCGAACCGCCCCACCAGCCACCAGCGCAGGGCATGGCCCAGGGTGTGGATGATGTGGCTCGCCCGATCCCGGCTGTCCCGGGGCACCAGGTGCAGGACGCCGCGGACGTAGATGTCCGGTTGCAGGGCCAGGTAGAAGCCGATGACGAATATGGCGGCGACGTTCGCAACCAGCGTGAAGGCCGTGGAGAAGACGCCCGTGATGCCTGCCACGATGTCCCTGCCGCTGGGCGCCAGGACGCCCGGGTCCAGCTTCTCCATCTGGTTTCGCAGAGAGGGATGGGAGACGGCGGCGCGTAGCTGGTCGATGGCGGAGGGCAGACGGTCGGCGAGCGCCGACGCCTGCTCACTGAAGCGGGGCCCGACCAGCAGGAAGAACGCGAGGACGCCGACGCCGATCAGGGCGACGACCGTTACGCGTGCCACGACGGCCGGCAGCGGTACGTAACGCGTGAGGAGGAAGGCCAGGCCGTCGACCAGCAACGCCACGAGCACGGCGGAGAACGCGACCAGGAAGACGGGCGAGGCCGGCCACACGAGCACCACGGCCAGGGCAGCGAACAGCACCGCCCCGGCCAGGATCATCCACCGCGCAGTTTGCGTCTCCGGTTGCGTCATCCGGCGTCAGCGGTTCCGCCGACGCTCCCGGCGCGGCTCGTCTCCTCGACCCAAGCGCTCGCGCAGCGCCGGGGCCACACCGAGCGCTACGCCGGCGACCAGCGCGGCCACCACCACGTCGGTGGAGCGCACGCCGCGGCGGTTCAGATTCTCGCCGAGACTGCGTCCCACGCTGGACGCAAGCTCGACGGAGGAGGGTTCCTCCTCCTCGTCCCGTACAGGCCTTGACCGGCCTGGCAGCGGCCGTCTGGCGTAGCTGCCGGCGATCAGGCCGGCGACGAGTGCCAGCAGTGCGAGGATGCCGGCCGTGAGCAGCGCGGCTCCCCAGGGCGGCATCGCCACTCCGAGTGCCAGGAAGCCTGCAGCGACGGCGAAGCCGATGGCCGCCAGGCCGATGACGGCGCAGACCACCAGCAGGACAGCGGCGACGGCCTGGCGTTGCCACCAGGTCTGGAAGCGCTCGGCGGCGTGCGCCGCAAGCCTCCGGACTCCCGTCACGAGCGTGCCGATCAACGTTTGCGGTCCAGGATCAGTCCCATGACGAAGCCGGTGCCGAACGCGGTGAGGATGCTGGTCAAAGGGCGCTCCTCCACCTCCTTCTCGAGAGCGCCGTAGGTGTCCGACGCCCGTTTGCGGGCTTCGTCGCGGGTCTGCTTTGCGCGTCCTGCGGCCTCCTCGTAGAGGTGGCGGCCCTCGCTGACGCCGGCATCCTTCATGGTCTTGACCAGCGCCGCCATGTCCTTGCGCAGGTCGGCCATATCGGACCGCAGTTGATCCAGTTCCTTGTCGAACTCGCTGTTGGTGTTTGCCATTTGTTCTGCCTCTCTCCGGTTCCGTCCGTGACCTGGTGTTCCGGGATCCTCGGCGAGGCTGCCGGGTGCGTTCGTCGTCCCGGCAGCCCCGCCAGCCCGTACTCACACCCCACTTCATTCTATGCCCGCGGGCGGGCAACACGTATTGCGAAAACTCAATGGCACTGCCCTGCCGCGGACCGCAACCGGTTGCTTCCCGGGACCGCTGGCCGTAGGCTCCCCGCACCATGCCGGCCGACCCCACCGCCCCGCGCTTCCCCGACACCGTCCGCGCCGTCCTGCCGGGACTGGCCATCGCCGTGACGGTGGCCATGGCCGCCCAGTTCGTCGCGGCGGAGTACGGCGGCCCGGTGATGCTGCTGGCGCTGCTCCTGGGCATGGCCTTCAATTTCCTCTCCGAGCCGGGCACGCGCACGGCCGCCGGTATCGAGTTCTCCGCCAAGCGGGTACTCCGGGTGGGAGTGGCACTGCTGGGTCTGCGCATCACTTTCGACGACATCGCGGCGCTGGGCACGCTGCCGCTGGTGCTGGTGGTCGCCGGCGTGGCGGGCACCATCGGCATCGGCATCCTGCTGGCGACCCTGCTGCGCATGAGCAAGTCCTTCGGCATGCTGACCGCGGGTGCCACCGCCATCTGCGGGGCCTCGGCGGCTCTCGCCATCTCCGCCGTGCTGCCGAAGCACGCACGGCTCGAGCGGGACACGGTGTTCACCGTGGTGGCCGTGACCGGCCTCAGCACCATTGCGATGATCGTCTATCCCCTCGTCGTCTCCACCTTCGCCATGGACGACACCACTGCCGGCATCTTCCTCGGCGGCACCATTCACGACGTGGCCCAGGTGGTGGGTGCCGGCTACATGGTGTCCCAGGAGGCCGGCGACGTGGCCACCTTCACCAAGCTGCTGCGGGTCTCCATGCTGGTTCCGGTCGTGTTCCTGATTCTGGCAGCCACCCACCGGCATTCGGCGAGCGCAGGCGGTACGCTGCGCTCCACCCTGCCGGTGTTCCTGGTGGTGTTCGTCGCGCTGGTGGTCGTCGGCAGCTACGGGCTGGTGCCCGCAGAGCTGCGGGACTGGCTGATCGGACTCTCCCGGGGGTGCCTGGTCACCGCCATCGCGGCGCTGGGCATGAAGACGTCGCTGCAGCAACTTGCCGCCGTCGGGCCGAAGGCCATCGGGCTGGTGATCGTCGAGACGCTCTGTCTCGCTGCCTTCTTCCTGATCGTGCTCGCGTGATCCGGCGCTGACTGCCGCTGCCGGGCGTCGGCGGGGCGGTTGCGCGGCCCTCAGGGCCGGCCGGCCGACGACGGCTTCGGGATCGGCTCCTCCAGCATCAGCGCGCGCACGTAGCGCCCCGGCGGCGAGCCGAAGGAGAGCAGCGTGTCGTGGTAGCGGCGCAGGCTGAAGTCCCCGCCCTGGCGGGCTTCCATCTCCCGCCGCAGGTCCGCATGCTCCTGATAGCCCACGAAGTAGGTGGAGAGCTGGGCGGAGGTGAGTTGCGCACGAACCCACTTGCCGGCGGCCTCGCTCTGCTCCTGGAAGGCCCCTTCCACCATCAGCCGCATGGCCTCCTCCCGGGTCATGCCGTCGACGTGGATGGCCTGGTCCAGGATGGCGTTCACAACGGCGCGCAGATACCACTTCAGGTTCACGAGCCGCATCAGCGGATCGCCGCCGAGGTAGCCCTCGTCGATCATCAGCCGCTCGGCGTAGACGGCCCAGCCCTCGATGAAGGGTCCCGAGGCGAGTACCGAACGCAGCACGGACGGGTATTCGTTGGCGTGCGCCAACTGCAGGTAATGCCCCGGCATGGCCTCGTGGATGGTGAGGTCCTGCAGCGAGTACAGGTTGTACTCGCGCAGAAAGGACTCCACCTGCTCGTCGCTCCAGTCCTCCGGCAGCGGCGCCACCGCGTAGAATGTTTTCTGGCCCTTGTCCAGCGGCCCCGGCGCGTCGAGATAGGCCACCGCGACGCCCCGCTGGAACTCGGGCATGACGATGATCTCGATGGGCTCTTCCGGGACGCGGACGAGGTTCTTCTCGCGTACGAACGCGGTGGTCTGGGCAAGCTGGCGCCTGACCACCTCGACGATCTCGCCCCGCGCGGGCAACGCTTCGTAGGCGGCCTCCAGCGCGGAGCGGATCACGGCCTGCCGGAAGTGCTCCGACGGCGCGTCGGGGAACTGGGTGTAGGGATAGCGTTCGGCGTAGACGGCTTTCGCCACCTGGTACATTTCGCCCCGCACCCGCTGGTACTCGCGTTCGGCCCGCTCGCGCACCTCGGTGCGGCCCAGCGGCGAGTCCAGCGCGAAGGCGAGCTTGCTCTCGTAAAGCTCCCGGCCGAGGCGGAAATCACCCGCGGCCGCCGGCAGCAGGGTCTCCTCCAGCCAGGCCTGGTGTTCCGCGATGGCGGAGCGGGCACTTTCCGCTGCCGCCTCGAGCCGCTTGCGGGCAGCGCCGCCCAGAGACTCCGCGGCGGGCAGCACCATGGCGTCGATGGCGGTCAGCACGCCACGGTTCTGTGCGACGGCCGTCTGCGCGTGCACCGGCGGCACCCGGGACGGCAACAGTGTGGCACGCACCTCCGCCAGGAAGCGGGGCATGGCTTCGAGCCGGCGGGTTGCAGCCGCCAGCCGGTCTTCCAGCGGCGCGAAATCCCGCGCCATCAGCGTGTAGATCGCGCTGCCGGCGAGCCCCGTGTAGATCAACGGGTCCCAGGCCCAGTCGCGCAGTTCCTCCAGCCGCCACAGGGCGTAGCGGGCCTCGTGCTCGAGCAGACCCGCGTCAACCTGCGAGGCACGGGGCAGGGCCTGCCGGTCGATGGCGGCCAGCTCCGCGAGTATGGCCCGGTGGAAGGCGGCCTCCGCCGCACGTGCCGCCGGCGTGATGCGGTCCAGTTCGCCGTCGAAGCGGTGATCGCCGAGCCGCGTCGCCGTCACCGGCGACAGGGACGGCATCTCGTCGAGATAGCGGGCCGCCAGCGCCTCGAAGCGCTCGCCCGCGGATGAAGGCGCTGAAAGCAGGGGTGCGCTGGTCAGCAGGACGATGCCCGCGGCGATCAGGGCGGGGCGATGCAGGGCGAGCAGACGGAGCAAGGGCGGGCCGCCGTCAGGCGTGGCCGCTGGTCTGGCGTTGCTGTTCCGCCTGGACCGCTTGGTCCAGCAGGCTGTCGAAAAGGGCCCGTGCGCTCTCCATGGGCACGGGCAGCATGCCCAGCCGGATCGAGGTGGCCATGGCCAGTGCCTGCACGACGTCGCCGTTGCTCACCGGCGTGTCGCCGGTTACGTATTCGCTCAGCGTGTCGAGGAGCGCCTCCAGCATGTTGCCGACCGCCGCCGGGTCGCCGGTCTCCGGGTGCAGCGGGAACTCGATGGTTCGCTCGTTGCCGTCGGCGGTCTTCAGGCTGAATGCGAGGGCGTCCATAGTCTCTCCTTGGGTGGGCGCGAGGGCCCGGTTCGATGCCTGCGGGGCTTCGCCACCCTCGCAAAAGAAAAAAACCGCTGCAACCCGGCACGAGCGGCAGCGGTCTTGTCTCCCGCCGAGCCGACGGCGGATGATGGGTGACGATCAGGGCCGCTCGACGGCCACCAGCTCGTCGATCACCTCCAGCAGGGTATCGTAGCCACCCGCCTCCTGGCCGCCGGTGCGGTATTTGCCGTTCACCACGATGGCCGGCACACCAGTGATGCCGTAACGGCGGTTCAGGTCGGCCGCGCGGCGCAGCTTCTGGTCCACCTCGAACGAGTTCCATGCCTTGTCGAAGCTCTCCTCGTCGACGCCGAAACGGGCGAAGAACTCTTTCAGGCGGCCCTCGGAGGCCAGCGTATTGCCCTTGCCGTGGTACTCGGCGAAGAACGCCTTGTGCAGCCCCTCGGGGTCCTGGAGTGCTCCGCTGCGGGCCAGGACCTCTGCGGTATAGAAGGCACGGCCGTGGGTCTGCAGCGTACGGTTCCAGACGGCCGGGATGCGCACGAACACGACGTCGGCGGGAATGTCCCCGGCCCATTCCTCGATGATCGGGTCGAAGGTGGCGCAATGCACGCAGCCGTACCAGAACACCTCGGCCACCTCGATGCGGTCGCCGCCGGTCATCGTCGGCTGGGCGGGCATCAGGCGGGTGTAGTGCCTGCCCTCGGTGAAACGGGTCTCGCTCTGTTCCTTGTTGCCGCCGCTGCCGGCCAGCCTGAGCGCGCGGTCGTCCGCCGGTGCTTCATCCCGGGCGGTCTCCCCGGCCGATTCCGGTACCGGCTGGGCTTCTTCCCGGGCGGGCGTCTCGGCCACGGCCGCCTCGGGCGCGGCTTGTTCCGCTGCCGGGCGGTTCTGCGCCGCATCCGACGCCGGCGCCCCGCTCTCCTGGCCGCAGGCGGCGAGGGTGAGCGCGGCGAGTGTCAGGGGCAGTAGGAGGAGTCTCGGCTTCATGATGTCCCTTCCGTCTGTGTGGCTGGCCAGTGTCTCGTAGCTCCCGGATTCGACCGGCGCACGCCGGCCGAGTTCAGCGCCTTACTTCAGGCCCTGCACGTAGGAGGCGAGCGCCTCGATCTGCTCGTCGCTCAGGCGCTCGGCGATGTTGTTCATGACCTTGTTCATGCTGGACACGCGTTCGCCGGAGCGGTAGTCCTTCAGCGTTGCGGCCGTGTAGGTGGCATGCTGACCGCGCAGCTTCGGATAGGCGGCCGCCGGGTTGCCGAGGCCGCGCGGTCCGTGGCACGCGATGCACGCGGAGATGCCGGCTTCCAGGTCGCCGCCCCGGTAGAGCCGCTCGCCCATCTCCACGACGTCCGGATTCGCGACCGCGCGGGGCGGCAGGTCCTGACCCTCGAAGTAGACGGCCAGGTCTTTCATGTCCTGGTCGGACAGGCCCTGCGCCTGACTGGTCATCAGCACGTTCTGCCGCTCACCGCTTTTCCATGCGATCAGCTGCTCGTAGACGTAACGGGCGTTCTGGCCGGCCAGATTCGGCCATTCCGGATTCACGCTGATGCCGTCAGCCCCGTGGCAGGCGGCGCAGGTGGTGGATTTGCTCTTGCCGGCCTCGGCGGATCCGTCGATCAGGCTCTCGGCGGAGATGCCGGTACCGAGCAGCAACAGGGAGGCGAAGCAGGTGGAGCGTCGAACAAACCTCAGAAAACTCGGCAGCAAAGTGTCAGACATCTTTCAGTTCCAGCGATTCCAACCGTCTGTGGTCAGTGTCCCGCCGCGCCGGGCGCGTCCGGGGGTTGTTACAGAGCTTCGGGCGGCGGCCGGCACGGCCCTGCCCGCGCGGGGGCGTGATAGACTCGCGCAAACCCCGAATTATACATGAAAAGGCGCCTGCCCAAGGGTCTGTACGCCCATGTCGCAATACCCTGCCGCCCGCTTTCTCGCCAGCGCCCACAACCCCTCCCAGTTCCTGACGGACGAGGGCCGGGAGGTGGCCTTCGCCGGGCGGTCCAATGCAGGCAAATCCAGTGCGATCAACACCTTGGTAAACCGGCGGCAGTTCGCGCACACCAGCAAGACGCCCGGCCGGACCCAACTGGTGAACTTCTTCGAACTGTGGGACGGCGCCCGTCTGGTCGACCTGCCCGGCTATGGCTTCGCCCGTGTGTCGGTGTCGGTGCAGCGCCACTGGCGCGGGCTGATGAGCGCCTACTTCGGCGAGCGCCGCAGCCTCGCGGGGCTGTTCCTGATCGTCGACATCCGCCGCCGGCTGACCGATTTCGACTGGCAGATGCTGGACCTGGCGGAAGGCATCGAGCGGCCGGTGCACGTGCTCCTGACCAAGGCGGACAAGCTGAAGCGGGGTAAGGCCGCCGCCGAACTCGCGCAGGTGCGCAGGGAACTGGACGGCGCCGCCACGGTGCAGCTGTTCTCGGCGCTGAAACGTCAGGGCGTGGCCGAGGCGCGGGAGCGGCTGCAGGAAATGCTGGGTCGCGCGAAGTCGCCGGAGGCGGCTGCGCCGCAGAAAACGCGGTAGAAGGACGCGGCATAAAAAAAAGGCCCCGGCGCGTCTGAAACAGGGGATACGCGCCGGGGCTATGCGTGCAACAGGCTTGGGGTGACCGTGTTGCAGTCCCGCTGAGGGAGGCCAGCGGGTGAGTGGTGGGTGCCACTCGGTATCGTTTGACGATGGCCGGCGGGGTGAGTTCCCTGCCGCCGATGGAAATTCCCGGCGGCCCGTCTCAGTGGGCCTCGTCCCAGTTGGCGCCGACGCCGGTATCCACCTTCAGCGGCACGGCCAGTTGCGCCGCCCGGCTCATGCGCTCGACCAGCCCGGCGGCCACCGCGTCCGCCCCGGATGCCGCCACCTCCAGCACCAGCTCGTCGTGGACCTGCATGATGACGCGGGCGTCCACGTCTTCCTCCGCCAGCCAGCGGTGCACCTCGATCATGGCGCGCTTGATGATGTCCGCCGCGGTGCCCTGCATGGGCGCGTTGATGGCGCTCCTCTCCGCGTACTGGCGGCGCTGGACGTTGCGGGAGTTGATCTCCGGCAGATACAGGCGCCGGCCCATGACGGTCTCCACGTAGCCCTTCTCGTGGGCCTGCTCCCGAGTGGAGTCCATGTAGGCGCGCACGCCCGGGTAGCGCTCGAAGTAGCGCTCCACGTAGGCCTGGGCGTCGGCCCGGGGGATCGCCAGCTGGCGGGCCAGGCCGAAGGCCGACATGCCGTAGATGAGGCCGAAATTGATGGCCTTGGCCGAGCGGCGCTGCTCGCCGGTGACCTCCTCGAGCGCCGTGTCGAAGACCTCGGCGGCGGTGGCCCGGTGGATGTCCTCGTCGTCGGCGAAGGCGGTGAGCAGGCCCTCGTCGCCGGACAGGTGCGCCATGATCCTGAGTTCGATCTGCGAGTAGTCCGCGGCGAGGATGCGGTAGCCCCCCGGCGCCACGAAGGCCTGGCGGATGCGCCGGCCCTCCGGCGTGCGGATGGGGATGTTCTGCAGGTTCGGGTCCGAGGAGGACAGCCGGCCGGTGGCCGCCACCGCCTGGTGGTAGGAGGTGTGGATGCGCCCGTCGCTGCCGACGAGTTCGGGCAGCTTGTCGGTGTAGGTGCTCTTCAGCTTGGACAGGCCCCGGTATTCCAGGATCACCTCCGGCAGCTCGTAGTCGGCGGCCAGCTCCTGCAGCACGTCCTCGGCAGTGGAGGGCTGGCCCTTCGGCGTCTTCCGGATCACCGGCAGCTGCTGGCGCTCGAACAGGATCTCCTGCAGCTGCTTCGGCGAGCCCAGGTTGAACGGGCCGCCGGCAATCTCATGGGCCTGCTCCTCGGCGGCGCGCATCTTCTCCGCCAGCTCCCGGCTCTGGATCCGGAGCAGCTCGCAGTCGAGCAGCACGCCGGTCTCCTCCATCTCCGTCAGCACGGCGACCAGCGGCTGCTCGATCTCCTCGTACACCCGTTCCAGCCGGCCGGTCCCGGCGAGTTCGCCCCACAGGCGGCGGTGCAGCTGCAGGGTGACGTCGGCGTCCTCCGCCGCATAGGGCAGCGCTTCCTCCAGGGCGACCTGATCGAATGTAATCTGCTTTGCGCCCTTGCCGGCCACCTGCTCGTAGGGGATGGTTTCCAGGCCGAGGTAGTGGCGCGCCGTGGAGCCCATGTCGTGGCGGGTGGCCGTGCTGTTCAGCACATAGGACTCCAGCATCGTGTCGTAGTGCATGCCGGCCAGCCGGATGCCGTAGCGGCGGAAGACGTGGGCGTCGTACTTGAGATGGTGGCCCACCTTGGGCTTCGCCGCGTCCTCCAGCCAGGGACGCAGGCGCTCCAGCACGAGGTCCCGGTCGAGCTGCTGCGGCGCGCCGGCGTACTCGTGACCCACCGGGATGTAGGCGGCCGCACCCGGCTCCACGGACAGCGAGATGCCGACCAGCCTGGCGGCCATGTAGTTTAGGCTGTCGGTTTCGGTGTCGAGAGCGGTGAGGTCTGCCGCGTCGATGCGCTCCAGCCAGCGCGAGAGCGCCTCCTCGTCGGCCACCAGTTCGTAGTCGGTGCCGGGCCTGTCGGCGGCCGGCGCCGGTGCGCCGAAGGCCTCGTCCAGCTGGCGCAGCAGCGTGCGCAGCTCGAGCCGCTGGCAGAGCCCGCGCAGCCGTTCCACGTCCGGCTCGCCCGGCGCGAGGCCGTCGGGGTCGACATCGAGTTCGACGTCGTCGCGGATGGTGGCCAGCCGGCGGGAGAGTTCCAGCTCCTCTAGGTGTTCGCGCAGGCTCTCGCCGACCTTGCCTTTGATGCGGTCCGCATCGGCGACGATCTGGTCGACGCTGCCATACTGATTCAGCCACTTGGCCGCCGTCTTCGCGCCCACCCGGGGCACGCCCGGGATGTTGTCCGAGCTGTCGCCCACCAGGGCGATCCAGTCGACGATCTGCTCCGGCCAGACGTCGTACTTGCCCTTGACCCCGTCCCGGTCCACCCGGGTGTCGGT
>Ga0102929_1000680_pt1 | contig 20062 bp, 15 predicted proteins | sample SalPonR1_B_D2_MG_FD_78510 | JGI IMG/M metagenome (GOLD analysis project Ga0102929, IMG submission 78510) | Salt pond soil microbial communities from South San Francisco under conditions of wetland restoration - Salt Pond MetaG R1_B_D2_MG | ecosystem: Environmental > Aquatic > Marine > Intertidal... | reverse complement strand
CATACGCCATGGAATCTTCCATCACGAGCGGCATGATCAGTTCCCGGTCGGCTACCATGAAGTCGGTAATCGCGTTCCAGGACTTCTCGTTCGCGTCCCATTGCTGCACAAGCGCCTTGCCCGGACCACTATGGTTCTCGCAGGTCACCTCGAAGGTCGGCGCGAAGCCGGGCAGGCCAAGGGCCTCAAGCTTTGCATCGGTGATCTCGAGGTTCTCCATGCCGTCGCGCATCATCGCCCGGTCGATCTCGGAGACACCATGCATGTCCTGTGCGGTCTTGATCGCCTCGGCTGCCAGCATCGCCGCGAACATGCCACGGTTATACTGAACCTGACCAAGGCTGGTGCCGTCGCCGGCCGCCTTGTCGGCATCCACGACAAATTTCTGAATGTCGTCAAAAATCGGATAGTCTGTGCCCGTGCCGGTGAAATTCACCGACTTGTAGCCATGCGCGCTGTCGCCTGCCGGAAGCACATCAGGCTCGGCACCCGACCACCACACGCCGATGAAATTTTCCATCGGAAAGCGAATGTTCGACGCCTCTTGAATCGCGACCTGATTCATCACGCCCCAGCCCCACATGAACACGTAATCGGGCCGCTCGCGGCGAATCTGCAACCACTGCGACTTCTGTTCCTGTCCGGGATGGTCCACCGCCAGCAGGCTCAGCTCAAACCCGTGCTTCTCGGAAAGCTTTTCCAGCGTCCGGATCGGTTCTTTGCCATAGGCCGAGTTGTGATAGACGAGCGCGATGGTCTTGCCTTCAAGACTGCCTTCGACATCCAATGCGTGCTTGACCATGATCGAGGCCGCATCCCAATAGGTGCCCGGATAGTTGAAGACCCATTTGAACACTTTGCCATTCGCAGCCGAGGTCCGACCGTAACCCATCGAATGCAGCGGGATTTCGTCTGCGGTGACCTTGGGAATAAGCTGATAGGTGATCCCGGTCGAAAGCGGCTGATAGACAAGCGTGCCTTCGCCCTTGGTGGCTTCGTAGCACTCCACGCCTTTCTCGGTGTTATAGCCGGTCTCGCACTCGATGAGGCGCACCGGTTCACCGCCGATACCGCCGTCACGTTCGTTGAGCAGGGTGAAATAGTCCTGATAACCGTCCGAGAACGGAATACCGCTCGCGGCATAGGCTCCGGTCCGATAGCTCAGGTCCGGGATGACCAGTTCGGCCATCGCCGGACTGGCGGCCATGACCGCCGCGGCCATCGCTGTCATGAGTTTCTGTTTCATCGGTTTGTATCCTCCCTAGGTTTTCCCGATTTGGTATAGGATGAGCCTTGGCTCACCATCTCAGCCACCGTGCCCTAGTGCGGGAACGGCCATAGTCTCAGCTTCTCTTTCGACACGCGCCACAACTGCGCAAGCCCATGCGGCTCGGCCACGAGGAAGGCGACGATAAGCGCGCCGACAATCATCAACTGGAAATGCGCCACGAGGTCCGTGGGCCACCCGAGGCCGCCTGCGCAGAAGGCCGACAGGAAGAAGAACACGATGGTTAGCCCGAAAAGAAACGGCCCCATGCCTGCCCAGATCTGCGATCCGGCAAGGCGGAGCACACCACGCAGCAACGCCAGAGCGCCGGTGATGCACATCACCCCGAAAAACAGCCACGAAAGAACAAGTGACGTGTCGCTCACGGCGGCTGAATCCGCCAGAGCCACCTTGAGGAACACAGGCAGAATGACAAGGAACGCAGCCCCCGCGAAGCTTCCGAAAATCGACCCTAATCCACCGATAATGACCATGAAAAGCACAAGAAACGACTTGGTGATCCCAAACGCTTCGCCCACCTCGACCGCGCCCAGATAGACCGCGAAAAAGAGCGCGCCCGAGATGCCGACAAAGAACGAGCTGACCGCAAAGGCACTGAGCTTGGCGCGCAACGGATCGACCCCAATGATCTCGGCGGCGATGTCCATGTCGCGAATGGCCATCCATTTCCGGCCCACCATGCCACGGGTCAGGTTGCGTGCGACAAGCGCGCAGATCACGGTAAAGACGAGACAGAAGAGATAAGCCGCCCACGGCACGGTTTCGGCCCCTGTGACCGAGACGCCAAGCACCGAGCGCTCGGGCGCGCTGATTTGTCCCGACGCCGAATAATTGTAGAACCACGGCACACGGTTGAAGAGCCAGACAAGGAAGAACTGCGCCGCAAGCGTTGCGACGGCAAGGTAGAACCCCTTGATTCGCAAGCTTGGCAGGCCGAAAAGAACACCCACCGCCGCCGTGATGCCACCCGACAGAATGACGTGCAGAATAATGCTCACATCCGGAAAGGCCGTCATCAGCTTGTAACAGGCATAGGCCCCCACCGCCATGAACCCACCGGTGCCAAGGCTCACCTGTCCACAATAGCCGGTCAGGATATTGAGCCCGATCGCGGCAATCGCATAGATCAGGAAGGGCAGGAAGATCGCGTTGACCCAGTAGTCGTTGATGATGAACGGGATGATCGCAAAACCGACCACGAGCACCGCATAATACCGATACCGATCGAACTTGATCGGAAAGGTCTGGCTGTCATCCACATAGGACGTCTTGAAGTCGCCCGCTTCACGATAGAACATCTGAGCCTACCCCTTGGTTTCCGGCATGCATCCGGCTTTCTTCTTGCTTGAAATATCCCGGGGGAGCCGGGAAAATCCTTTGATTTTCCCGGTCGGGGGCGGCGCCCCCGTGCGACATCGACACCCGGTCAAACCCTCTCAATGATCTTCTCCCCGAATAGACCTTGTGGCCGGAACACGAGAAACAGCAGCGCCAGCACATAGGCGAACCAGTTTTCGGTGGCACTGATGGTGAATCCGAACCATTGACCGGCCAGCGCGTCGCTTGACATGATGAACTCGAAAATCTTCTCGCCCACACCAATGATCAGCCCGCCGACGATGGCGCCGGGGATCGAGGTGAAGCCACCCAGCATCAGCACCGGCAGCGCCTTGAGCGCGATAAGCGAAAGCGAGAATTGAACACCTGATTTCGTGCCCCACATGATCCCCGCAACAAGGGCGACAAACCCCGCCAGCGACCAAACCATCACCCAGATGAAGTTGAGAGAGATCCCGACGCTGAGCGCCGCCTGATGGTCATCGGCCACAGCCCGCATGGCCCGGCCCTGTTTGGTATATTGTGCAAAGATCACCAACCCGATCACCAACAGCGCAGCGACCAGCGTGGCCCACAGATCTAGATTGTCGATAAAGAACCCGTAGTCGAAGAGGTTGTAGGTCACCTCGTCGATGGCAAGGTTGATCCCCTGCGGCAGGCCGACATCCAGTTTCTTAATGTCCGACCCCCACATGATGTCGCCGACACCTTCGAGGAAATACGCCAGACCGATCGTCGCCATGAACAGGATGATCGGTTCCTGATTGACCAGATGCCGGAAGATGAACTTGTTCACCGCCCATGCCAGCGCGATCATCACGACCATCGTAAACACGATGGCCAGGAACGCGGGCACATGCCAGCCGAAGTGGTGAATCTCGGTGCCGAAGACGGCATTGATCAAGTGACTGAACGGCACCTGCCCTTCCATGATTCCGACAAGTGTCAGCGCGGCAAAAAGCGCCATGACCCCCTGCGCATAGTTGAAGATGCCGGAGGCCTTGAAGATCAAGACAAAGCCGAGCGCCACCAGCGCATAGAGCACCCCTGCCATGAGGCCGTTCAGAAAGACCTCCATCCCCCAGATCAGTTGCTCAGGCATGGTAGTGGCCTCCCTGCTGACCGGTGCGCCGAACGCACCGACGTAATACCGACGTGAATACCGACGTGGATGCCGACCCCGAAAGTTCAGTCATGGGCCACCCCCAGATAGGCGTCGATAACCGCCTGATTTTTGCGCACCTCGTCGGGTGTGCCGTCTCCGATCTTCTTGCCATAATCCATGACAACGACCCGGTCGCTCAGGTCCATGACCACGCCCATATCGTGCTCGATCAGCGCGATCGTGCTTCCAAATTCGTCATTCAAATCAAGGATAAAGCGGCTCATGTCCTCCTTCTCCTCGACATTCATACCGGCCATCGGCTCGTCCAAAAGAAGGATGCTCGGTTCAGCAGCCAGTGCGCGCGCAAGCTCGACCCGCTTCTTCAACCCATAAGGCAAGCGCCCGACCGGCGTTTTGCGGATGTGCTGAATTTCCAGGAAGTCGATAATCTTTTCAACGGCTTCCCGGTTTGCGACCTCTTCCCGCTCGGCCGGTCCCTTCCAGATCGCCTGCGCCCACAGGCTCGTGTTCATCTGACGAAAACGCCCTGTCATGACGTTGTCGAGAACCGTCATCCCTTCAAAGAGAGCGATGTTCTGAAACGTCCGGGCGATGCCCTGTCGCGCCACCTGATAAGGTTTCATCTGTGGGCGTTTCTTGCCTTTGTACCAGACCTCACCCTGCTGCGGATTGTAGAACCCGCTGATGACGTTGAGCATGCTGGATTTGCCCGCTCCGTTGGGTCCGATGATCGCGCGGATTTCGCCTTCTCGGATATCAAAAGAGATGTCCTTGATCGCCACCACCCCGCCAAAGCGCAAGGTGATATTCTTCATCTCCATCACCACTTCGCCAATCCTGCGGCCATCCTCGGTGGTATAGGCCTCGTTGGTATCAAGCATGGAACTTTCCTTTCATACCAACTGTTTGGATTCGTCGGTCGGAACTGACTGCAAGGTAACTCATTCCGCCGCCACCTTTTGTGTTTCGGTCTTCACCACGTCTGCGTCGATAATCTTGAGCGTCGCGCTGATCGCGCCTTTGCGCCCGTCTTCATAGGTGACTTCGGTGGTGGTAAAGATTTCCTCGGACCCGTCGTAAAGCGCAGCGAGAAGGTCATCGAACTTATCGGAGATCACGTTTCGGCGCACCTTGCGTGTTCGCGTCATCTCGCCGTCGTCGGCATCAAGTTCCTTGTGGAGAACGAGAAACCGGTGAACCTGACAATGCGCCAGCATTGGATCTTCGGCGAGGCTGCGATTGACCTCTTCGACATGACCCTTGATCGTGTCGAGGATGCGCGGATGACCTGCCAGCTCCTGATAGGACGCATAGCCGATATTGTTCCGCTCGGCCCAGTTACCGACAGCCGACATGTCGATGTTGATAAAGGCGGTGCACTCCTCTCGATCATTGCCAAAGACAACCGCCTCTAGGATGTTGGGATAGAACTTGAGCTTGTTCTCAACATATTTAGGCGCGAAGAGCGCACCATCGGCCATCTTGCCGACATCCTTGGCACGGTCGATGATTTTAAGATGACCCGTCGTCTCATCGAAGAAGCCGGCATCACCCGTTGCAACCCAACCTTCCGGATCCTTGGTCGAGGCGGTGCTTTCGGGATTCTTGTAGTATTCTTCGAACGTTCCGGGGCTGCGATAGAAAACCTCACCGCTGTCTGCGATCCGAAGTTCAACTCCAGGTGCGGCCACTCCGACCGTATCGTTTCTGACTTCGCCATCCGGTTGAAGCGTTATGAACACGCTTGCCTCTGTCTGACCGTAAAGCTGTTTGAGGTTGATGCCGAGGGATCTGTAGAATTCGAAAATCTCGGGACCGATCGCCTCGCCTGCTGTATATCCGACACGCACCCGTGAAAAGCCCAGTGTATCCTTGAGCGGCCCATAGATGCACCGCTGCCCGACACCGTACCAGAATTTATCCCAGCCCCCCACGGGCTTCCCGTCAAGGATATCAGGACCAACCTTGCGCGCGTGCTCCATGAAATGATCGAAGAGCTTCTTCTTGAAGGCGCTCGCATCCTCCATCCGGATCATCACATTGGTCAGCTGGGTTTCGAAAACGCGGGGCGGGGCGAAGTAATAGGTTGGTCCGATTTCACGCAGGTCCGTCTGCATGGTGTCCGCACTTTCGGGACAATTGACGCAGAATGCACACCAATATGCCTGACCGATAGAAAAGATGAAATCGCCCACCCACGCCATGGGTAGATAAGCCAGCACCTCTTCGGTTTGGCGTAGATTATCGAATTCGGACGACGATTTAGAGGCTTCGATGATGTTACGATTACTGAGAACGACGCCCTTGGGTTTGCCGGTCGTACCGCTGGTGTAGAGCATGACACAGGTGCTGTTATAGGTCAGCTTGCTGCGACGCGCTTCAAGCTCACTCGCGTATTTTTCACGCGCGGCGCGCCCTTCTTCCTGCATCTTGCTGAATTGGTGCAGCTTGCCGTGGTCATATTTCCGGAGCCCTCGCGGGTCGACATAGATCATATGTTCGAATTCAGTCAGGCTATCCTGAATGTCGATAATCTTGTCGACCTGCTCTTGATCCTCGACGATTGCGAAGCGCGCGCCGCAGTGATCCATGACATAGGCCATCTCCTCGGCGGCGCTGTCCTGATAGACCGGGACAGGAATTGCGCCCACAGATTGTGCCGCGACCATCGCCCAGTAGAAATAGGGCCTATTGCGACCCGCGATCGCAATGAAATCGCCCTCGTTCACACCCAGATCAAGCAGGCCAAGCGCGACCGCCTCGATCTCATCCGCCGCTTCCGCCCAAGTCCAGCACTGCCAGATACCGTATTCCTTTTCACGGTAAGCGGGGCGCGAGCCATAGTCCCGGACGTTCCGGTCAAGCAGGGCCGGAAAGGACGCAAGTCCTTCGGCCGCCTCCGACGACTGTGCCAAATCTTTTCCTCCCTATGTCCGGGTTTGCCCGAACTTGTCCGCAGACGCGGTTTAATTGCCCTTTGAGGGTGCACGAACATTTCTCTTGGTCAACTCTTTCCGCAAGTTTGCTAAAACCTTACGAATTGTAACAGGGCCGCTTTGGGCTTTGGCAAGACGACCGGAGGGTGGTAGCCATTTCGTCAGGGATCTGAAAATGACCGAAAAAGACACGTCACCTCCAGCCACTGACGCGATGACGATGGCGGGGCTGAACCTTATTCAGCAGGCACTCACGATCTATGATCGGGACCTGCGGCTGGCGGTTTGCAACGCGCGGTTTCAGGCGATGTTCGATCTGCCATCTCATCTGGTGACGGCGGGGGCCAATTTCGACGACACCATTCGATTTCTGGCACAGCGCGGAGATTACGGAGATGTAGGCGATGTGGAAGAATTCGTCCGTGGTCGGGTCGAAATCGCACGCGCTTTCGAGCCTCATTACATGGAGCGCACCCGCGCCAACGGGCGCACGATTTCAGTAGAGGGGACGCCCTTGCCAGAAGGGGGGTGGGTCACTGTCTATACCGATATCACGCGAACCAAGCGGCAAGAGGCGCTTCTCAAATCCCGGTCCGACGAGCTTTCGGATCGGCTTTCCGGATATTCCGAAGAGCTCACCGCGACCAACCGAGAGCTTGAGGCCACCATTACCGCGCTCGAAGAAGCCAAGCGCCGGCTTATGGCTTCGGAGGCGCGCATGCGTCTCACCACGGAAATGATGCCTGCCCATATCGCCCATGTCGGGCCCGACGGTTTCTATACCTATTCCAATCGGCGTCTGAGTTCGATCATGCCCGGAAGCGAGGCTCTGATCGTGGGAAAGACCGTGAAAGAGGCACTTGGCGCCGATGATTTCGCCGTGATCGAAGGTCGGCTGAACGCAGCGTTTTCCGGCAAAGCCTCGGTGTTCGAGTTCACTCATGCCACCAGCTCCCGCCGCATCAGAGCCGCTTTCACACCAGACGAGCAGACCGGCGGCGTCTACATTCTTTCGATGGATATCACTGAGGAAGCTCAAACGCGGGCCGCGCTTCAACAAACCCGGCGGCGCGAGGTCGCCGCACAAATGACATCCGGCCTTGCGCATGACTTTTCGAACTTACTGACAATCATTCTTGGTATGCAGTCAAAGCTTCGGCGTATGGACCTGCCGACCGATGCCAGTGAGCTTGTCGCGGCAACCGTTGCCGCAGCCCAGCGCGGTGGCGGCCTGCTCAATCAAATTGCCGACATGACCGGTGAGCGCGCACATTCGCCGGTTCCGGTGGACATGAGTGTGTTTCTCAGTGACCTTGAGCCCTTGGCCCGATCCATTCTGCCGCAAGGTGTCTCGTTCCGCGTCAAGAACACACTTTCGCGAGGGCAATTCCTCATGGATCCGGGAATGTTGCAGGATTCACTGCTCAACCTCGTGCTGAACGCTCGCGACGCCTGCGCACCTTTAGGCCATATTTCTGTAAGCGCGCGGGAGATTCAGGATACTTGGGTTGAAATCGCGGTTCACGACAGTGGCGGAGGTTTTTCCGAGACAGCCCTGAACCGCGCGTTCGAACCCTTTTATACCACCAAGGGCGACGATGGGTCGGGGCTCGGGCTGGTTATGGTTTATGACATGACGGTGGTGGCCGGTGGACGTGTCCAACTTGGCAATGTCGCGGACGGTGCCTGTGTGACCTTGCGCCTGCCACTACGGCGCGCCACCGCCAAGGATGAGCCCAGCCTGATCCTGCTGCTCGAAGATAACCCCGAAATTCGCATCGCGCTTCGCGATATGCTTCGTGATGAGGGGCACGCCGTTATCGAAGCTTCATCCGTTGCGGAAGCTCGTGCTTTGCAGACGGAATTGCCGCAGATATCCGCACTTGTTTCAGATATCGTTCTTGAAGGTGAAGAGACCGGGCTCGATCTCGTTCGGGGTATGGGAAAAAGCGGATGCCCTGTCGTCATGATGACATCCCTTCCAAATGATGATCGCCGCCATGTCGAAGCCCGCAAGATCGCTCCTGTTCTTCGAAAGCCGGTCAGGATCGAACAGTTGCGCGCTCAGTTGGGTCGAAAGGATGACGAACAATGACGGCGCCGCTTATTGCCATACTCGATGACGAGCCCGCCATTCGGACTATTCTCGTGGATACGTTGGAAGAGGCCGGGTATCGAACGGTTTCCTTCGGTCGTGCGACCGAGTTCGAAGCATCGCTCAATCGCGTTACGCCGGATGTCTGCCTTGTCGATCTGTCGTTGCCTGACCGGGATGGGCTTTCGCTCGTGCATCGGCTCGCGCTTGAAAAGGGGGCCGTGGTGATCATCATTTCTGGACGCGCCCAAGTGCGGGACAGGGTAACCGGACTCGAGCTTGGGGCGGATGATTACATCATCAAACCATTTGACCCGGTCGAAGTAGTCGCGCGGATTCGCGCGCGCCTTCGCCGTGACGCGCACGCCGCCTCCGGGCGAAATGTTGCAACATTTCTAAACTGGACGGCGCGTTTTGACCGCTTCGTTCTCGAACGGGAGGACGGCTTGGAGACATCTATTTCCCAAGCTGAGGGAGAAGTTTTGCGGCTTTTCCTTGAGCGCCCTAAGCGGCTTGTTACGCGAGCCGCGATGCTCGACGAACTGGGCGGTGGTGCTGGCGAGAGCTTTGACAGGGCAATGGATGTGCGGATTTCACGACTTCGTACGAAACTTGGCGAAGACCCGAAAAACCCAAAGTTGATCAAGACTATCTATGGTGCGGGATACATATTCCTGGCCGACGTGGTGTGGTCGTGAAGCTTCAGCCGGTGTTCTGACGCTCGAGATGTGCGCGCATCATCTCAGCCTCTTGCCGGGCTTCGCGCAGGCCCTCCATGGTCGCGGAAAGCTCGGCCTCGGTCTGGGACAGTTGGTTGGTCAATTCGGCTTCGCGCTGTTGCAGATACGTGATCGCCTGATCTCGAGTCTCTTCTGCCTCGTGAAGCTCCTGTGCCATCCTATCAAGCTCGCCCATTTCGGACTGATTTACGCGAATGAACCGATGCACAAGCCAGTTTGCAAACCACCCAAGACAGAGCGCCACGAACAAAATGATCGCTGTGGCGATGATGAATTCAGTTCTGTTCATCTTGGCTGTCGTCCTGACCAGTCTCTTGTGATGTTTCTTCTTCGCTGTCTTGCTCGAGGCTTTCAAGCCCCGTTTCTGTGTCTTCTTCTGGTTCGGGCTTGATCAGCTTGAACTCGATACGCCGGTTTGCTTCGCGGCCTTCCTCGGTATCGTTGTCCGCGATGGGATCGCTTTCACCATATCCTTCCGCGGTGAAGGTCGAGGTGATGACACGGCGCGCACGCAGGGCCTCAAGGACGGCAAGGGCGCGGTTCTTGCTCAGTTGCTGATTCATCGACTCGCGTCCTTGGCTGTCTGTGTGACCACCGATCTCAATCTCGATCTCACCGCATTGCTTTAAGACTTCGGCTATATCATCCATGATGTCGGCGCCGCTGGCGTCGATCGTGTCGGAGCCGGGCTCGAAGTTGATCTTGCGCTCGGAGACGATGAGTTGAATCCGCGACACGCACTCCTCCGGCGTGGGAAGAGCCGCGATTGGATCAAGGCTTTCTTTGTATGTCACGTTGATCTCGTACTGGGCACTTTCGCTGAGAGCTTCGGAAAAGAAGCCGGAGATATCGGCACTGGCGCTCTTCTTGCCGGTATCGCCACTTACGTTGATCGTGTCAGGCGTGACCGTGACGGCACCATTCGTGAGATAGGACAATGCTTCGAGTCCAGCCAGCACGCGAACCGGCCAGTCTTCGGGCAACCCCTCGACCACGCGCGCCCTGGTATAGACGCCATCGGAAGAGAAGCGCGCACGCGCGAAACTATCCGCTGTCTGCCTGAGCTTTTCACTGCCGACCCGTCCGCGCATCTGAACCAGACCTTCGGGAGAAAGCGTGGCCACGAATTCCGGCACGACCGGCTCAGCATCCGAAGCCGGAGGCGGCAAGACAGCGTGCAGGGCGAACACTTCTGGCAGATCAGATTGAAGCCCGCCGACGATATCGTCGAATTTGGACTGATCCGTTCCCTGAATCGCGAGCAAGGAGATATCGGCGTCTGAGAATGTCACCGACCCACCGCCCAGATCTCCGACTGCCTTGATCGCGAGTTCGGCCGCACGCCCCCATCGCGGTGTCGGGACGCCAAGACCGATCGTGCAGTCTATGCTTCCATCAAGGCCCGCGGCCCGAGCCGCCGCAATGATTTGCTTTCGGGCCTCTTCGGTATCTGCCGAGCAGGCATCGAATCTTGCGACACCTTCTTCGATGAGAAAGCGCAAGTTGAATGGTGTGATGACAGGGCGTGGCGCGGAAATGTCGGTTATTACCTCGACTTCGGGTGGAACACGGCGCGACAACGCTGCCTCGAGTTCGCGGCGGGCTTCGGGCGAGTCGGTCATTGCTTTGACCGACACGAGACCGGCCTCTATCGAGATCTTGGCCCTTGGCAGCTTGTCAAGCTTGGACGCCGCATAGCGCACCGCTTCGGTCCAGCCGGGTGGGACCGGGTAATCAGCGCGGTCAATGAAATCGGTGACGTCGGCGCCATCAGCAACGTCATTGACGGTTTCGAACAGGGACTCGCTGTTGGCATTGGTCGGGATGAGACCAATAAGCGAAATGCCTGCATCATTGCGCAGTATTTCAAGCGAAAATCGTGGAGGCGCGATTTCAGCGGCGTCCTCGACGAGCATCTGATCTATGATACGCGTAGCATCCACGATCCCACCGGCAACCGAAACCGCCTTGAAACGGCTGGCTTCCGTGGGCGCGGTTCCGGCAAGAAAAACCTGAAGCCCGTCGGCATCCACCTCGGTCCAGCCCATGTCTGCGAGTTCGAGCGCACGGCGTACCTCGGTCTTGGAGCCATCCTCAATAAACTGGGCCGAGAACCCTGCGGCGATGACCGCCAGCACTCCGGCAGCCAAAAAAGTTCCGATCAATGCAAAGATGGAAGACAGTCGCATGCTTCAGGGCCACCAGAGGTTCAAAGGGGCCTCGCCCCGCGGAGCGCCGGAATGGCGCGCTATCCGCACATATTTATGCTGATGATTCCATGAATTCAATCAGATGAGGATGGCGACGGCGAAAAACGGCAAAGGCAACAAACCGGCATTGCGATTGGAGCGGAAAAGCCTCAGCAAGGATGAGCTGTCTTGAGGGTCAAACTGCCTTGTCTGCCAGTAGAGATGTTGCCCGAGCGCCCATGGACCAAGCAAAGCAACAAGGCGCGCCCAAAGGTCGCCACCGACCGTTGCGAGGATCACCGCGAATGTCATCAGCAAGACGGTCGCAACAAGAAATCGCCCAAGCCACGAAGGGGTGTTGTCTCCAAACAACCGCGCGGTTGATTTGACACCAATGAGGGCGTCATCCTCGGCGTCCTGATGGGCATAGATGGTGTCATAGAAAAGTGTCCACGCGATGCCGGCGAGGTAAAGGATGATCGCCGGCAATTCCAGCGCGCCGGTATGTGCCGCCCAGAGCAGAAGAGCGCCCCAGTTGAACGCGATTCCAAGAAAAACCTGTGGCCACCACGTGAACCTTTTTGCAAATGGATAGATCGCGACCGGCACGAGCGAAACAATTCCGAGGATAATCGCAGGTAGATTGAACGTCAGAAGAAGCCCAAATGCGATCAGCGCCTGAAGTGCCAGCCAGACAAGAGCGCCGCGCACGCTGACTTGTCCGGACGGTATGGGCCGCGACGCGGTGCGCGCGACCGAGCCGTCGATATGCCGGTCGGTGATGTCATTCCAGGTACACCCCGCGCCCCGCATCAGAAACGCGCCCGCCGCACTTGCAAAAAAGAGCCAAAGATCATGCCATCCCGCGTTACCAGTATGGAGCATCGCAAGCAGAAGCCCCCACCAGCACGGCAAGAGAAGAAGCCATGTGCCAATCGGGCGGTCAGCCCGGCTCAACCGTAGATAGCCGCTCGCCCAGACCGGAGCATAGCGATCCACCCAGTTTTCTGGAGGTGCATCCGCAACATGGGTCATGGGCTCTGGCGTCTTTTGGGTGCCGGTCATATGTTGCCTTCATGTCGGCTACTAATATCAGGCTTTATGTAGATCACACGCTGGGGGCGGGGCAATCGGTTCTTCTTGGCCGTGACCAAGCGAATTATCTGTTCAATGTGATGCGGCTCAAGCCCGGGGACAGTATTGCGCTGTTCAACGGCCGCGACGGAGAGTGGTGCGCCACTGTCGCGGAGGCGGGCAAACGGCGGGGCACGCTGGAAGTACAGGAGCAGACAGCGCCCCTCAGGCTGCCACCTGATCTGTGGCTCATGTTTGCACCGATCAAGAAAGCGCGCACTGATTTCATCGTCGAAAAAGCCGCTGAAATGGGTGCTGCGCGCATCTTGCCCATTCAATCCGAATTCACCAATTCCGAGCGCATCCGGCAAGATCGCCTTCAGGCCCATGCGATCGAAGCCACCGAGCAATGCGGCGGCACATATGTTCCCGAGGTGGCACCGCTTGCCCGACTGGATACTTTACTGACGGAGTGGCCCAAGGAACGGCAGCTCATGTTTTGCGATGAAGGGCTGGCGGGTGATAAAGGGCCGCTGCCAGATAAGTCGAGCGGGCAACCCTGGGGCATTCTGATAGGGCCAGAAGGCGGCTTTTCGGAGCGTGAACGCAAACGTCTGCGGGATTTGCCATTCACCCATGCCGTCAGCTTGGGGCCGCGCATCCTACGAGCGGATACGGCGGCGGTGGCCGCAATGACACTTTGGCAAGCCAAGCTCGGTGATTGGAGCCAGTCATGATCCGGCAGGACGCGATCGCGGCGCTTCTCAAGTGGCGAGACATATTGGTTGGCGGGGCGATCATTGTGCTTGGCCTGTGGTCGATCATGGTCAGTTTCGGTGTTCTCATGTGGCTGGGCTGGCTTGCAGTTGCGGCGGGGGTCTTGTTTCTCTGGACAGGGTGGCAGCGCCTTCGCTTTAGCGCGATGCGGGATGGTCCGGGGGTCGTGACCGTCACCGAAGGGCAAATCAGCTATTTCGGCCCCCTTACAGGCGGCGCGATCGCAAGATCGAACCTCAACTCTCTTGACTATGACCCGAGCGGAAAGCCCGCGCATTGGGTTCTTGGTCACAGCGGGGGCCCCGACCTTCATATCCCCGTCACGGCCTCGGGCGCGGATGCGCTGTTCGACTATTTTTCGAGCCTTCCAGGCATTCGGATCGAACGCCTACTCCGGGCCGCCAACGGACATGATACGCTGCGCACGCGCCTTTGGCAGCGCGAGGAAAAGCCGCTGCCCGATGCAATCACACACCAATAGGAGGCAAGTGGCCCGCGCCATCGCGCCTTGACACCCATGCGGTTCCTCGCCACGACTTCCCAAACTTTCCTGCGGAGACAGCCATGTCCATTCCCCAGTCCGGCGGCGGACCTATCGAACATCATAGCCAACTGGCCGGGTATCTTGAGAGTGGCTGCAAGCCGCAAGAAGATTGGCGCATTGGCACTGAGCACGAAAAATTCGGATATTGCCGTGACACGCTCGCGCCGATCCCTTTTGAAGGTGAACGCAGTATTCTGGCCGTTCTCGAAGGGCTTCGGGATGGCCACGGCTGGGCACCTATAGAGGAAGCCGGCAAACTCATCGGGTTGGAGAAAGACGGCGCCAATGTAAGCCTTGAGCCGGGTGGGCAGCTTGAACTGTCGGGGGCGCCTCTCGAGACCATTCACGAGACATGCGACGAAGTGAACGCCCACTTGCGTGACGTGAAGGATATCGCAGACAAGGTCGGCGTGGGATTTATCGGGCTTGGTGCGGCACCGCAGTGGACTCATGACCAGATGCCCATGATGCCCAAAGGCCGTTACAAGCTGATGGATGCCTACATGCAGAAAGTCGGCACCATGGGTCAAGCCATGATGCGGCGCACCTGCACGGTGCAGGTCAATCTGGACTTTTCCTCAGAGGCCGACATGGTGCAAAAGCTGCGCGTGGCGTTGGCGCTTCAACCTGTTGCGACCGCGCTGTTTGCCAACTCTCCCTTCTTTGAAGGACAACCAAACGGACACAAAAGCTGGCGCAGCCGGGTCTGGCGCGATCTGGATGCCGATCGCACCGGAATGCTTCCTTTTGTGTTTGAGGACGGGTTCGGCTTTGAAGCCTATGCGGAGTATGCGCTCGATGTGCCCATGTATTTCGTCTATCGTGACGGCGAGTACATTGATGCACTCGGCATGTCGTTCCGTGACTTTCTGAAAGGTGAACTTCCGGCACTTCCGGGAGAGAAGCCGACGCTGAGCGACTGGGCTGACCACCTTACGACAATTTTCCCCGAGGCGCGGATCAAGAAGTTTATGGAGATGCGCGGTGCCGATGGCGGCCCGTGGCGCAGGCTATGCGCGCTGCCCGCTTTCTGGGTCGGGATCATGTATGATCAAAGCAGCCTTGATGCGGCGTGGGACCTTGTCAAAGGTTGGGACGCGTCCACCCGCGAGGCTATGCGTATTGCCGCAAGCGAAAGCGCCTTGGATGCGCGTGTTGATCACATACACATGCACAATCTGGCGCGCGAAGTTCTGGACATATCTGAGGCCGGTCTGCGCGCACGCGCGCGAAGTGGTGCAGGTGGACTTGTCCCTGACGAGACGCATTTTCTCAACGCACTGCGCGAAAGCGTGGATAGCGGCAAGGTTCCCGCAGACGAACTTCTTGACCGGTATCATGGTGAATGGAACGGTGATCTGGATCGGATTTACCCAGAGTATTCCTACTGATTTTCCGTAGATAACGAAAATGGCCCCGGCGTTTCCACCGGGGCCACTCACTTCACTGTCCAAAGTGATCAGTCGTCGTCTTTTTGCTTTTTCTCCGGCTCGATTTCTTCGCCGGTTTCCTGATCGACGACTTTCATCGACAAACGCACTTTGCCGCGATCGTCAAAGCCGAGAAGCTTGACCTTCACGTCTTGACCTTCCTTCAACACATCGCTGGGATGGTTCAAGCGGCGGTTCTCGATCTGGCTGACATGGACCAAGCCGTCGCGCTTACCGAAGAAGTTAACGAAGGCGCCGAAATCAACAATCTTGACGACTGTGCCGTCATAGATCTGACCTTCTTCGGGCTCGGCCACGATCGAATGGATCATGTCGTAGGCTTTCTTGATCGAGTCACCGTTGGGCGATGCAATCTTGATGACACCTTCGTCATTGATATCGACCTTGGCCCCAGACACCTCGACGATCTCGCGGATGACCTTGCCGCCCGACCCGATCACTTCGCGGATTTTGTCGGTCGGGATGTTCATCGTCTCGATACGCGGCGCGTGAACAGAGAAGTCTCCGGCGCTGCTCAGGGCTTTGTTCATCTCGCCCAGAATATGCATCCGACCATCTTTGGCCTGTGCAAGTGCCTGTTTCATGATCTCGGGCGTGATACCCGCGACCTTGATGTCCATCTGAAGCGAGGTGATGCCAGTCTCGGTGCCTGCGACCTTGAAGTCCATGTCGCCAAGATGATCCTCGTCACCAAGAATATCGGTGAGAATGGCGAAATCGCCGTCATCTTCGAGGATGAGCCCCATGGCGACACCGGCCACCGGCGCCTTGAGCGGAACACCTGCGTCCATCATCGACAACGAGCCGCCGCAGACTGACGCCATCGAAGACGAGCCGTTGGATTCGGTGATCTCCGAAACGAGACGGATCGTGTAGGGAAAATCCGTCACGGCAGGCAAAACGGCCTGAAGTGCGCGCCATGCAAGTTTACCATGACCGATTTCACGGCGACCCGGAGGACCAACGCGACCCGCTTCACCGACCGAGTAGGGCGGGAAGTTGTAGTGCAACAGGAAGTTTGACCGGAACGTGCCGTGCAGCGCATCGATGAATTGCTCATCGTCGCCCGTGCCCAGCGTGGTCACGACGAGGCCCTGCGTTTCACCGCGCGTAAAGAGCGCCGAGCCGTGCGTGCGAGGCAGGAAGCCGGTTTCGCAGACGATCGGACGCACAGTTTCCGTATCACGACCGTCAATGCGTTTTCCGCCTTTCACGACATCGCCGCGCAGGATGCTCGCTTCGAGCTTCTTGAGAGCGGCGCCAAGGTTGGGATCCTCGAGTTGCTCTTCGGCCAATGCGCCCTTGATGTTTTGACGGGCAGCGGAAACCGCAGCTGTGCGCTCTTGCTTGTCGGTGATGGCAAATGCCGCACGCATCTCTTTTTCACCCGCGGCTTTGACCGCGTCATAAAGCGCGGAGTAATCCGGCGGCTGAAAGTCGAACGGTTCTTTGGCGGCGTCTTCTGCCAGATCAATGATCAGGTCTACAACAGGCTTGATCTGATCATGCGCGAAGGTCACCGCACCGAGCATTTCTTCCTCGGAGAGTTCGTATGCCTCGGACTCGACCATCATGACGGCGTCTTTGGTGCCAGCAACGATAAGATCGAGTCGCTGATCGGGGTTCATGCGCAGTTCATGCATGTCATCCACGGTCGGGTTCAGGACGTATTCGCCGCCCTCATATCCCACGCGGCAGCCCGCAATAGGGCCCATGAAGGGCGCGCCGGAGATCGTCAGGGCCGCGCTTGCTGCGATCATCGCAACGATATCGGGATCGTTGACGAGATCATGGCTCAGCACAGTGCACATCACGAGCACTTCGTGCTTGAACCCGTCCACGAAAAGCGGCCGGATCGGGCGGTCGATCAGACGTGCCGTCAGCGTCTCTTTTTCGGTTGGGCGCGCCTCGCGCTTGAAGAAGCCTCCGGGCACCTTGCCCGCAGCGTAGTATTTTTCCTGGTAATGGACCGTCAGCGGGAAAAAGTCCTGACCCGGCTTCGGTTCCTTCGCGAAGGTGACGTTCGCCATCACCGTCGTTTCACCCAATGTGGCGATGACCGAGCCATCCGCCTGACGGGCAACCTTGCCCGTTTCCAGTGTCAGCGTTTCCTCGCCCCACTGGATCGATTTTTTAACTTCGTTGAACATCTATCGTTTCCTGTCTGGAGGCGCTCCGGGCCCCTGCCCGGTCCTCCGTTTCAATGGCGGCCCCATTGCCGCCGACCCCAATCGTGTCTCATGCGCCCGGGATCGAAGGCGTCACGTCTCAGATGCGCGGGCCATACATGAGTTTCGGTGATTTGGAAAGCGGGGAGTGCTAGACTCGCCCAAGGTCCTGCCGCCTTACAGCCAGAAGCGTGCCGAAACCTGACAGCGCGATAAGGACCAGCCCCAAGAGCGAGACGGCGTCAGGAAGCTCATTGAAGACAAGCACGCCCAATATCGTGGCCGCGAAGAGCTGATTGTAGATGAACGGTGCGATGATCGTCGCGCTTGCCATACGACTGGCCCGGACCAGAAGGTAGTTTCCCATTGCCGAGGCCATGGCGCTTGTCAAAATCAGGAGATAGGCAGTGCGCGAAGGCTCCGGCCATGGAGAAGTGGCGCCAATAGGGGCAAGCAGGATCGCCCCGACCACCAACTGCGATAAAAGAAGAAATCGGGGGCGCAAGTCGCCCGAGATCGCGCGCGTCATCGTCAGGTACGCACCGTAGAAGCACCCTGCCAACAACGCGAAACCGATACCCGGCGTGGCGCCAAAGCCGGGCTTGACCACAAGCATCACGCCCAAAAATCCAATCAAAAGGAGGATCGTGCGTAGCTTCGTGATGGGCTCTTTTAGAAATACGACCGCAAGAATATAAGAGACCATCGGCCCGATGAAAAATGCCCCGAAAACATTGGCAATTGGTTCACTGCGCAACGCTGTCAGAATCGAGCAGATACCCCCGGCTATGAATACCGCGCGCATCACGATCTTGGGGTTCAGAAAATTCCGGATTTCTCCACTATTTAAGCCGCTTAGCGGGAGAATGATCAGAGCGCCAAGGGCGAAACGTGCCCAAGCGACGAAAACCGGACTCACGCCGTCTTGGGTGAGAAGCTTACCGGCCGTGTCACCGACGACAACCAGACTTGTCGCGACCAATACGAGGCCAGCGACCGTGAGGAGAGTGGTGGTTTGCATTTTCTGCGGCCTTGACCTGAAACGTCCGTGGCAGGTTTGCCGAAAACGAAAAGGCAATTGAAGCCCTATCATACGAAAAACGCCTGCCTCGGTTAAGAGGCAGGCGCATGACCCGGTTGGATCGAAATCTTAGCGGCGGATGCCGAGACGCTTGATCAGGTCGCGATAACGGCCTTCGTCCTTGTTCTTGAGATAATCCAGCAGCTTCCGACGCTGTGCGACCATCTTCAAAAGACCACGGCGGCCGTGATTGTCTTTCTTGTGGGTTTTGAAGTGCTCGGTCAGCGTGGTTATCCGCGTAGTAAGAATCGCGACCTGAACCTCGGGCGAACCGGTGTCGCCATCCTTGGTCGCAAAGTCTTTCATGACGCGTGCTTTTTCTTCTGCAGTGATCGACATCGGGATCTCCTTTCAGAGCTGAAGGTGAAGGGCGCAAGCCGGGATGTCGTCCAGCAAGGTCCTATGGAGAATCCAGCCTGACCAGCAGGCGGAATGCGAGCGTATAGGACGCCCGCGTGAAAAAGAAAAGAGGGAATTCAGACGCCCGTGGCCGCTTGGAGTGTGCTTTGGCCGACAAGGTTTATGTGAGAGACGTGCAGCGCAAGCCCTGAATGAATCACCGCAATACGTTCATCATTGAGGCTTATGTATTGCTTGGTCGGATCCTGTTCGTCCGGCTCTACCGCGACTTCGGGATCAGCATCCATCAGATCATCGTAAACGATCATGAGTGTGTCGTGATCATGCGAGAAATCGATAATCTCGGCCTGATGATCCGAGGTCAGCCACTCCCCCAGAGCGACCCGATCGGTGCCGTCTCCGGTGGTGACAATGTCGTCCTGTCCAGCGAAAATCAGGTCATCACCGCCGCCACCATTCAGAAAGTCGCGGCCTGCTATCCCTTCCTGATCATCGTGACCGGTGATGGTGTCATTTCCCCAGCCGCCAAAAAGCGAATCCTCGCCCAAGCCGCCGGAGAGCACGTCATCGTCCAATCCCCCATGCAGAACATCGTCTCCCGCGTTGCCAGAAAGAGTGTCGTCGCCAGCGCCGCCGATGAGTGTATCGTCGCCATCTCCTCCGACAAGAGTGTCGGCGCCGCCATACCCCATCAAATCGTCGTCTCCGTCGCCCCCATCCGCGCTATCATCTCCGTCGCCTCCGTGAAGGGTGTCATCACCGGGTCCGCCTTCAAGCGTGTCATCACCAGCTTCGCCCCAAAGCCCATCATTTGCAGCAGCTCCGGCAAGTGTGTCGTCGCCGCCATAGCCATTGATCAGATCGCGCTGTGGGCTTCCTTCTTCGGAGTCTGGCT
>Ga0102929_1000677_pt1 | contig 20085 bp, 17 predicted proteins | sample SalPonR1_B_D2_MG_FD_78510 | JGI IMG/M metagenome (GOLD analysis project Ga0102929, IMG submission 78510) | Salt pond soil microbial communities from South San Francisco under conditions of wetland restoration - Salt Pond MetaG R1_B_D2_MG | ecosystem: Environmental > Aquatic > Marine > Intertidal... | reverse complement strand
CTGCTCTCATCCGCCGCCGGCCGCTTTTCCCAGCAAACGGGAGACGGTTACAAAACGGACCCCCTGTTCGGCCAAGCGGGGCAATTCACGCTGCAAGGCCAGCAGGGTTTCCGGATAAGGGTGACAGATGCCGATGGCCTGACCATTGCGAACGGCCCGGTCGGCCAGCCGCTGCAGCTGTTTGGCAATTTTCTCCACATCCGGATCATTATCCAGAAAAACGTCCCGCTGCAGAACCGCAACACCCAACTCTTCGGCAGTTTGCTTGCCGACGGAGCGTGGAGTCGTCAGGCTGTCGACGAAAAACAGCCCCCGATCGCGCAGCACGGTCATTATGGCATTCATGCCGCGCCGGTCTTCGGTAAATCGGGAGCCCATGTGGTTGTTGGAGCCGACGGCTTCGGGAACCTTCTCCAGCAAGCGGGAGAAATTGTCAGTAAGCTCCTCATCGGTGTTGTGCAAGAACAACGCGTCGCTGCCTGGATTGACATCCGGGTAGCCTTGCGGCTCCATGGGCGCATGCAGCAGGACCTCACGCTTGGCCGCATGGGCCATAAGGGCGACTTCCCGGGCATGAACCTCTCCCGGAAGGATGGAAAAAGTGACTGGCTGGTCGAGACCGATCAAGGTCTCGGCCGTGACAAGATCGCGGCCCAGATCATCGACGATGATAGCCACTCGGGGGCCGGTGGGCATCGGCTGCAGGGCGGGAACGAAAAACACCAGGATACGCTGGACACCGTCCTCGGCGACGATCAGCAGGTCATCCTCCGCCAGTCGCACAGAAAGTTCCGGCGACAGGCTTTTCAGCCTTTCCCGAAGCGGTTTGACCATGGCTGGAGACGGTGGTTTGCCGTCAACCGTATAACGAGCCGGAACCGCCCGAAGATCCCGCCTCACCAGTGAGCTGCGAACCGGGACCGTGGCCAGGAAGCTCTCGATCGCGGCTTCCAGGTCTTTGGCAGAGACCGGAGCCACCGGTACAGACGGTGACGGCGGGCCCGATACCGGCGGCACCGGCTGCCGGCCCGAAACCCAGATCAGCCCGACCAAAAGGCCTCCGGTCAGACCGAGCAGGGCTAGCCAGATCCAGGTCCTCGAAGATTTGGCAAGTCGTTTTTTACGCTGTGTTTTGCGTTTTTTCGCCATATGTTTTCCGATCGCTCATCAGTAACCGGACAGGAGCATCAGCCCAGAGAGTCAGGCAGCCTGCTTCGGCATGGACTGAAAAACCTGCCAGCCCTTGAGAAGATCAAGGGCCCGCATCAACTGATAGTCTTTTCTGAACGGCTCATCCAGAAGCTTTTCCTGCTCGTCCTTGCCGGGGGCAGGAATTTTGCCGGTTTCGAAATGATTTTTCAGATCCTGCTCCCTGAGCCTTTCTGCTTCTGCCGCCTCGCTGAGTTCAATGGCCTGGACCTCGATGTCAGGCGTAATGCCCTTGGCCTGGATCGAAATCCCCTTTGGCGTGTAATAGCGCGCGGTGGTCAGGCGCAGGCCTGATTGGTCGCTGAGCGGGATGATGGTCTGCACCGATCCCTTGCCGAAGCTCTGGGTGCCGAGGATCACCGCCCGCCCATGGTCCTGTAGAGCCCCGGCAACGATTTCCGAGGCGCTCGCGCTGCCGCCGTTAATCAGAATCACCAGAGGATAGTCCGGCTCCGTCCCCTCGATCGTGGCGGAAAATTCCATCTGCGCTTCCGGCTCTCGGCCTTTGGTAGAGACGATCAGTCCATCGCGCAGAAAAAGATCGGCCACTTCCACGGCTTGATCGAGCAGCCCTCCCGGGTTGTTGCGCAGATCGAGGATCAGGCCTCTCAGATCGGTCTGGTCTTCCTGCTGCAACTCTGCCAGGCCCGCGATCAGGTCCTGCGCGGACCTTTCCTGGAACTGGGCGAGCCTGACATAACCGTAGCCTTCCTGAAGGAGGCTGGCTTTGACGCTCTTGACCTTGATGATTTCCCTGACCAGGGTGAATTCCCTCAATTTGTCGAAGGACTCGCGCATTACCGTGATCGTAACGCTGGTGCCGGGCTCACCCCGCATCAATTTCACGGCTTCCATGATTTCCAGATTTTTGGTCAGTTGTCCCTCGATCTTGATGATCTGGTCGCCCGCCTCCAGCCCGGCCCGGGCTGCAGGCGTATCCTCGATCGGGGCGACCACGGTGAGGATGCCGTCGCGGATGGTAATTTCGATACCCAGGCCACCGAACTGTCCCCGCGTATCCACTTTCATCTCGGTATAAATTTCCGGCGGCATAAAACCGGAATGCGGGTCCAGCGACAGCAGCATGCCATCAATCGCACCATAAATCAGGTCCTTGAGTGGCACGTCTTCGACATAGCTGCGACGAACAATGGTCAGGACATCGGTGAACAGCTGCAACTCCTGATAGCTCGATGAGTTCTCCGCCGCTACGGCCAGCGGCAATCGGTGACCGGACAACCAGCCAAACACCAGGCCGCCGCCGAGCATAAGGCACAACACCAGAATTTTTCCCGTCTTCATGAAATACCTCCAAACGAGCCCGGGGCTCTGTCAAAAATAAAAAGGTTACTCTGTTCTTTCTCCGGATCAGCGGCATGCGTCCGTCTATCATACCAGAATCAACGGGATTTCAGCCATGGCAGAGGATCAAGCGGTTTGCCGCTGCGCCTGACTTCGAAATAAAGAAAATCCCGGCCTTCAAAACCGGTGCGAGCCACCGTTTCGCCGGGTGAGACCAGATCACCGGACTGTTTGCTGAATTCGGCCACCTGGGCATACAGCGAATAATATTTCTCGCCGTGATCAATAATCATCAGCTTCCCATAGCCCCGGAAAGGGCTGGCATACAGCACCTTGCCGCCCCAGACAGCTTTGACCGGAGTCCCCGCGGGAACTGCGATCTCCAGTCCGTTGTTTTCAATCAGGGTCCCCAACTCGGCATGACGAGAGGTGCCGAATCCAGCCCGCAAACGGCCATCCACCGGCCAGAGCAAGCGACCCTTCTGCTCTGAAAAAGGGGCCAGCGTCGTTGTATAGATTTGCTCTTCGTCGGTTTCCAGCTTATTGACCAGTTCCCCGAGGCGGGCCGCCTTGGCGCGCAATTCGGCGACATATTTATGCAAAGAAGTCTCATCTGCCTTGATCTCGCCAAGAAGAGCACGTTTCTGCCGGCCGGCACGAGCCAAAACCGCCTGTTCCCGGCGCCGCCGTTCGGTAACCTCTACCTGTTTCTTCCGGAGCTGCTCCAGCTCGAGCAGATTCTTTTCCAGATCGATAACCCGCTGCCGATAATCGTCCACCAGCTGCCGATCCTGACGAACCATGCGGCTCAGGTAGAAATGGTTCTCGGCGATCACGCGGGGAGACTCCGTGGCCCCCAGCAGAACCTTGGCCAGGCCAACCTCGCCGCTTTTATACAGAACGGCCAGACGCTGCCTGACCTTGTTCTGGAGCCTCAGGCGGGCAGCCTGCGATTCCTCGAGCTCCTGCTGCACTTTTGCAATCCGCGCCTCGATTTCCTGCAGTTCTTCGCGACTGCGGCGGGTTGCGTTTTCAAGTCGGCGCAGTTCATCGTCGAGACGTGCCAGTTCATCTGCCAGACTGCCTGCCGCCGAGCGCTTGGCACGCAGTTCGCGCAGGCTGTCTTCAATCTGCTTTTGAATTTCCGCGAGCCGCCGCTGACTGGCTTCCAGCTCGGCACTGGCGTCCGCAAAGGCGCCGGAGGCGAAGCCGGTCAGGCAGCAAATCAGCAGCAGGCAGACCGAAGGCAATTTTTTCATACCGGACCAATTCTGACGAACTTGCGCAGGGCGAACAGACTGCCGGCCAGACCGACCAGCCCGCCACCCAGAACGACAGCCCCCTGCCAGGCCGGCGGCAGAAAATGAATGGTGTCGATTCCGCTGATCATGAGCAGCTGAGCAAGCATATCCATCAGCATCAATCTGAATGACAGCCAGGTGATGACCAGGGCTGCAAGACCGCCGAACAGCCCCTGCAGGGCGCCCTCGACCAGATAGGGTGCCTTGATGAACAGGGGGGTCGCACCGACCATGGTCATGGCCTCGAGTTCGTCCTGCCTGGCATACAGGGTCAGTTTGATGGTATTGGCGACAATCACCAACGCTGCGAAGACCAGGAAACTGCCAAGGGCCGCTCCGGCGACTCGCAGAAAAAGCAGGAAAGCTTCGAATTTATCGAGCCAATCACTGCCGTAATCGAGATCACTGAAGCGCGCATCGCGGCGCAGACGTTCGACCACCTGTTCCACGACCTCCCGCCGCCGCTGATCTTCCTGCAGCTGAATTTCCAGAGATGCCGGCAGGATTTCGGGTTCGAGTCCTTCCAGCAGGTCGGCCTCCTCACCGAGTCTTCTCTTAAAACGCTCATAGGCGTCCTGCTTGGAGATAAAGGTGACACCCACAACTTCGGGATAAGCTCTGATCTCGTCGATCCATGCCTGCAGAACTTTGTCTTCCGGAGGAGCGTCCAGATAGGCAACGATCGCCATTTCCTCCCCCCAGGCGGCCGTCAGCTGCTGAACGTTGAGCACCGCCAGGGTGAAAAATGCCAGCAGAGCCAGAGAAACCGCAACCGTGGCCACCGAGGCCAGACTGAGGACCGGGCTCTGCCGCATATTGCGAAGCGCTCTGCGCAGATGGTATCCGGATCGACCTAGCATAGAGAAACCTGATGATTAACGACAGGTGGCAAAGCAAGATGTATCATGAAGTATGATCGGAAAGCAGCCGCCCGGCCTCCAGAGTCAGCACACGCCGCGGAAACCGATTGATAAGGTGCCGGTCATGAGTTGCCATCACCACCGTGGTGCCCCGGGCATTGGCATCCTTGAACAGCTCCATGAGCTCGAGCGTCACATCCGGGTCGAGGTTCCCGGTCGGCTCGTCGGCCAGCAGAATCAGGGGGTCCACGACCAGGGCTCTGGCCACAGCCACCCTCTGCTGTTCGCCGCCGGAAAGCTGCAGGGGATAATCTTTGAGACGATGCTGCAGACCAACCTGCTTAAGGGCCTGGTAGACCTTTTTGCTGACTTCAAAGCGCTTGCTGCCGGTCACTTCCAGCGGGAAGGACACATTTTCATAAACGGTCCGCCGGTTCAGCAGTTTGAAATCCTGGAAAACGATGCCGAAATCCCTCCTCAGGTAAGGAATGCGCGTTGCACCGAAGCGGGTGACATTGCGACCATTCACCAGAATCTGCCCTCGGCTCGGTCGTTCGGCACAATAAAGCAGTTTCAGGAAAGTGGATTTGCCAGCGCCCGAGGGACCGGTCAGATAGACGAACTCCCCTTTTTCGATCTTGAGGGTGATATCCGTCAGGGCGTTTTGATCACGCTGATAGGCTTTTGAGACATTGTAAAGCTGAAGCATAGCTGTGGGCTACCATTCTCTGTAGGGAATGCCGTTGAGGCCGACCAGGTCGCTGCCGCTGCGGACGTCCTCGACTGCACCGTCGGCAATTTCCCCTTCCAGCCCCGGACTCGGCGGCACAACCTCCCAGGTTTCCGAAGATTTTGTGAAGGGGTCGGGGGGGATGTCCCGCAGATACTTGCCCTCGACCAGTTCCTCAAGAGAATCCGGATAGCGGATATGATCGGCAAAATAGCCGTCTATAGCCCGCCGCATCTGGTAGAGGTCTTCCATCAACACCGCCTCCCGGGCCTTGATCAGGCTGCGTTGGTAGCTCGGTACCGCGATACTGGCGAGAATGCCGACGATCGACAGAACGATCAACAGTTCGATCAGGGTAAAACCGCCATGACGGCGACAACTGACTTTAAAACTGAACATCTGACTCACCACGTCTTGTAAGGCGTCCCATCCAGCGCCAACCGATCGCTTTGCGAATAGACATCATAAACATCGTCCCCGGTCTGAAAATAGGCATCCGGATCATCCTCGTAGGACCTGAGTCCCCAGCCTTCATCATACTCATCAAAGGGATCGCGGGGGATCTTGCGCAGATAGCGACGTTTGAAATTGTAAAGCCCGCTCCAGTCGGTCCCCTCGACCAGGGTCTCGAGGTCGGGCGGATATCCCGTTTCATCCAGGGTGGGGATAATCTTCTTTTCGCGGACCGCCCTGTCGTAATCAGCCTTGTAATCATCAATGGCCGTCCGGATCTGGCGCAAATTCCGGCGCAGTTCCAGTTCCTTGCTGCGCGTGGCTGCGACTTCGGCCATCGGCAGGACAGCTGAAGCGAGGATCGACAGGATGACCACGGCCAGCAGCAGTTCCAGCAGGGTCAATCCCCTGCAGGAGACCCTTCTCTGCAACCAAACCTTTTTCTTCACCGGATCTCGATCCTGGTTGATGCCGGACCCACCATAAGGCGCGTCCCCTGCTGATCCCGGAAATTGATCCGGTTCAGCTCGACCAGTGCCGGACCCGCCCCCTGAGCTTTAAAATACAGAGTGAACAAAGGACCGGAGCCGGAAGCACCAGCCCCGCCGTTTCCCTGCTTGTAGCCGACGAGTATCTGTCCCGCTCCCGCTTTAACGCTGCTGGTAAAAATGGTCTTTTGCCCGGAGGTACTCAAAAAATCACCTTCCTCGACTTCCACCAAGTCGAGGCGCACGGGATCATAATTAATGAATAAGGGGGCACTGGCCAGGCCATTGATGTCATGAACCTGAACCTCGACAGCAAACTTTTGACCGACTTCGATTTGCCGCGGGCCGGCCAGAACCAGTTCAGGACCGCCGGCTTCCGGCACCGTCGCCGGGACCGGCTGTCGTTGGGCCGGGGCCGCCCCTGCAGAGGCTCCTGTTTCCGGCGTGGTCACATTTCCGGAATCACTCGGTTCGGATGACAGCGGCTTCCCCCCCTGCTCCGCAGGAACAGCGTCTTTCTCCCGGAGACCCGGGTCCGGCGAGCCCGGCTCCAGAACCTGAATCTCCTGAACCGGTTCCGGAACCGCGACAGCAGCCGGGTCAGATCCGAGGTCGACGGCGGCTTCATTGCCCATGCCCGGGACCGGCATGGGCTTGATCGATTCGTATTCACTGGTCAGCGGTTCGGTAAAAGCGCCGAAATTGGGACCGGCCTTCAGGTTGTCTTCACCTCCGGACCAGATGGTGGCGACCTCCTCGCCGGGGACTTCCACCATTTTAACAATGTAAGGGGTGATGGAAAACAGGATTTCCTGCTTGGTATTCCGGTTATTGGTGCTGCTCAGGAGCTGGCCGAGCAAGGGAATCTCGCCGAACAGTGGGATTGTATTTCGGGATAGGTTTTCATCCTGGGAGAAAAGGCCGCCAATGATGGTCTGAACGCCATCCTGCAGGGTCAAAACCGTCTGGGCGTTGGTGGTACGAATCCGCAGGGGGATCGTGCCGTTGTTGGTTTCGGGCAATTGCTCGGCCTGGCTGACTTCGAGGGTCAACTTGGTTTCGACACTGTTATCCAGCTTGATCAGGGGTTCGATGTCAACTTTAATGCCAACATCCACATAAGTGATGTTTTCCGACACGGTACCGCCATCCGTAGTGGTTGTCGTGACAATCGGTTCCCGAGTGCCGACATGGACCTTGCCTTTCTCCTGGTTTCGAACCCGGATCTTGGGGCTGGCGAGGATCTGGGTGCCGGAAAGGGTCTTGGCAAAGTTGAACGTGGCACTAGGCAGAGTATAGAAAGTCTCCAGGTTGCTCATGCTGTCGACCAACCGGTCGGTGTTGGTGCCGAGACTGCTGCTGACAATATTCGTCCCATCCCGGGACAAACCGGCGCTGATGGAATAGGTACTCAGGGCAGGGCCGAAATCCAGCGCGTCGGTATCACTGACCGAGACCAGTTCCAGAGCGTAGATGACTTCTGAGTTCTCCCGGTCCACGGCATGCAAAGCTTGTTCGGCCAGCCGGATGACTTCCGGTTTATCGCGGATGACCAGAGCATTGCGTTCTTCGTGAACATAAATCTTGCGCAGCTGCAGCATGGTGCGCAGCAGGTTGACCGCTTTTTTGGCGTCGATATGCGACAGGTAGAAGGTCTGGATGATCTGGTCGCCGTACTGCTTGTCCTTTTCCCGTGACGAGGGATAGATGATGATGGTTTTGCTGTTGAGCACCTTCTTTTCCAGGCCGTTCATCTGCAAAATCAGCTGCAGGGCCTGGAGAAAGCTGGCTTTTTCGAGAAAAACCGAAATCGGCTGATCGCGCACGTCTTCATCCATGATGAAGTTGATGCCGGTCAGCTTGGTCAGCACGTTAAACACTTCCTTGGTCTTGGCCTGCTTGAAACGCAGGGTCAGCGGCTCGCTTGAAGCAACATCCAGTTCGATGCCGTCCAGTTCGACCATCTGCTGGCGACTGCCAAGCAGATCGGACAATTTATTCACCTTGGCGTTGTTCGGAGCAAGCTGTCTGGCTTTCCGGGCCGCGTCTCTGGCTGCGGGAATCTGGTCATTTCGATAGGCCTCCAGCCCCTCTTCTGCCAGTTGTTCGGCGTCCAGTGCCTTCAGCAGCTGCCGCCGCTCGTAGGCGGCGATTTCCAGGCTGGGATCGAGGCCGAGAGCCAACCGGTATTCCTGCAGAGCCTGCCCGACTTTGCCCCGTTCGGAGAACTGCCTGGCCTGTTTGATATGCGAGACAGCGGCCTGGGTCCGGGCGGCAATCAGCTTCAATTTGTAGGTTTTGCTGTCCGGTTCCCGTTGTGCCGCTTCGAAATACTTTTCAACCGCCTGATCGTATTTTTCCGCGGCAGCCAGCTGTTCGGCCTCTTCGAACGCCAGACGACCCTGATAAGAGGCACAGCCTGCCAGCAGCAAAACCGCGACCAGCAAACTCAGCCCCAGGACAACCGGGCTCCTATTGGTTCGTGCCATTCATCTCTCCTTCTGCGCTTCCCGTATCGACCGAGGGTTCTTGTCCAACGAAACCGCCTTGGACGCCGAAACTGTTGATTCCGGATTGCGGTTGCTCCGGCTCCCCGCCGGTGGGCCCCGCCCGGCGCAGCCGGGCGGGAGCTGACATGCCTTGGGATATATCGGTCGCCTCGACCGACACCGGCGGCAAAGGATTGCGGCGAGCCGGGGAGCTGACGGACAAGTCCGGCTTCTCTTTTTCGACCAGAAATACCTTGACCGGGTTCGCCTGACCATGCTGGTTGACCGTTAGAACATGGTCGGAAATATCGGCCACTTCGAATTCCCGATTGCGGCCGAATCGCTCTCCCTCCCGGACCAGGTAGATTTGTTCGCCGCTTGACAGGAAAACGACGACTTCCTTGCCGACCTCCAGAAAGCCCAGAAAACTGAAGCTGGAAAGCGGCTTCTGCTCAAGGGGGGGGGGCGACGGGCTCGACGGGCGCGACGGGAGCGGCGGAGGCGGTGGTGGTGAAGGCGCTGGCGGGGGAGCTGGCGCGGATGACGCCACGATCTCCACCGGCTCGACGTGAAAATTGAAGATATCCCGTTTTGCACCCGGAAAAGGCTTGGGCTTCTCACCGAGCAGATCGAACCGGATATGCGGCAAAGTCGACCGGATGCTGCCGCCGGCTTCGGTCTCCACCGTCGCAGGGGCAGGGTTTGGCTCCGCCACGATCCGCTGCTGACGCGGCATTGACCACCAGGCGTAACCGAGCGAAAGGACGAATCCGGCCAGCAGAATGATGAGTATCAGATGCTTGCCGTTCATGCTTTCCCCGCTTCGAATCGAAACACGGTCTGCAGGATGAGACGCAGGCTGCCGTCTTCGGCATTTTCCCGGTCAAGGGTGTTCAATTCGATCTGCCGAATGGCCATGATCCGCGGCGACTGCTCCAGCGCATGAATGAACTGTTTGAGGTTCTCATAACTGCCAGTGACACTGAAGGACAGGTCATACTGCCGCAAATCCACCTCCGCCAGATCCTCGGTATCGTAAACAATCTGCCGGATATTCAGATCAGCCCGGTAGGCCAGCACCAGCAGTTCATCAATCAGGCCGGTGAATTCCTCGTGTTCGGGAACAATCGACTGGAAGCGAGCAATATCCTGGCGGACGCGGACGAAATGCTGTTCCGGGGTGTCGGCAAAGCCGCCCGATTCCCGCAGCAGCTGGCGGGCCTGGTCCTGCCGCTGGATAAATCTTTGTTCGCGCTCCACCACCCTGGGAACCAGAAACTGCTGCAGAACAACAAACAGGCCCAGATTGACCGTCAGCAGGATGCCGACGGCCAGCAACCAGTGTCGCTGCCGCTGCCAGAGTTCCCTGAGCAGGCCGGCCCTTTGCATCAGAAGGCCTCCTTGATCTGCAGCGAAAAGCCAATGACCCGCTGCGTCGGCCCGGAAGACTGACGGACCTCCTGCTCCCGATGGCTCAGCAGCAAAACCTGGTTCATCTGCTCCGACCGCAGCAACGCATCGAGAAAATCGGTCATGCCCTCGACATCCCGGCTGAAGGCCTGGACCTCCAGCGATCTTTCCTTGAAATTCGGACGCAGGCTGCTGATCCGAACCTCATCCGGCACCAGCAATTCAAGCCGGCTCAACAAGGCGGTCCAGCGAAACTGGTCGGCCTCCAGGATCTGATTCAAGGTCGCGACCTTGGCCATGGCTTGCTCGTAAACAGCCGGACTGAACTCGTCGAGAACCACCTCTTCCACTTCGGCCATCCTCCGGTCCAATTCCTGCGTGAGCTCGCCGACCTGGCGATACTGGCGATAATTCTGGTAGCCATAGACCAGGTTCAGCCCCAGGATCAGCACCAGGCCGATACTGGCCAAAAACAGCCAGAAGCGGACCATGCGCCGGTTCAGGTAAGGTCTGGTGGCCAGGTTCAAATGAATTTGCATGATCGCATCACATCAGGCTTTCCGCAGCCGCCAGCGCCGCAGCCAATGCCCCGCCGGGCGGCAGGCTCTCCAGGGTTCCGGGGCCTGCCTGCCGCTTGAACTGAGGGTCGAGTATTTTCACCTCGCGTTCGAAGGAGGCGGTCAGGAGTTTCTCGATCTCGTCGCCGAGATCGTTGTCGACGTGCGCCTGGACCGGGCAGCGTCGGGTTGCCGGAAACTCAGCCTGGACCTCGGCGAGAGTTCGGTTCAATTCATGAAAGAGCCGCTGGGAACTGAGCGCACCCTCCCGGACCCGCTGATAGGCGAGGATTTTCCCTGCATAATATTTGAATGTCAGGACGCCTTTTTCCAGGCCGACAAAAATAAACTCGTCACCAAGATCATAGCGCCGCTGGTAGTAATTAACCAGACTCAGGGCATGAAATTCAATGGCAGCGGCCTGCAGGCCGGCCTCCTGGATCAGGTTTTCATATTGTTCGAGGACAGGCAGGGCCATCGCCGCGGCAATGCAGCGCCGCCGGCCGTCATCACGTTTTTCCAGCACCTGGAAATCCAGCTTGACCTGGGACGGATCGGCCGGAAGACTGCCCTTAAGGCTCCATTTCAGAATGTCCACACCTTCCTGGTGCGATTTAAAGGGGGTCTCGATCTCGGTCAGATAGATGCGCCCCGTCCGGTCCGGAAGACTCAAAGCCAGCTGCTCCTCCCCTGGCGCCAGCAGATCGATACCGCGCCGCAAGCCTTCGACGAATCTTCTGGAATCGCGAACGTTGGGCCGTTGGCTGGAAAATTCGAACACGTTGTCAATACTTTCCTGTCGGATTCCGACTATATGCGACATGCTCCGTTCCCGCTGCAGGGCCGCCAGAGTCAGGCCCGTGGCATTGATGTCGATGCCGACATAACGACGCCGCAATCTCATGATTTGACCTGTTCCACGAATGTGGTCCGGTTGACCTCTTCCAGAGTGGTCACGCCGGTCAGCATTTTTCTCACGGCGGCCTCGCGCAGAAAAATCGTGCCGGTCGCGCGAGCGGCCTCTTTCAATTGACTGACCGGAGCCTTGCCGACGATCAGTTCGCGCATGTGATCGTCCAGATCGAGCAGTTCAACGATTGCGGTCCGACCATGATAACCCTGGCCGTTGCACTGCCGACAGCCGGAACCCTGATAAAAAGTGCGCTCCTTGCAGCGGTCATAGTCCAGACCGGCTTCTTCCAGTGTCGTCCGGTCGTAGGAAATCGGCTTTTGACAGTGCCGGCAAATCTTGCGGACCAGCCTCTGGGCGGCCACGCAGTTCAGACAGGAGACGAAGTTGTAGGCATCGATCCCCATGTGCAGGAAACGTCCGAGGACGTCGAAGACATTGTTGGCATGCACGGTGGTGAACACCAGGTGGCCGGTCAAAGCCGACTGTACTGCGATCTGGGCAGTTTCCGGATCGCGGATTTCACCAACCATGATTTTGTCGGGGTCATGCCGGAGAATCGAGCGCAGACCCCTGGCAAAAGTCAGCCCCTTTTTTTCGTTGACGGGGATCTGGACCACGCCTTTCAGCTGATATTCCACCGGATCCTCGATGGTCACGATCTTTTCCTGTTCATTGTAAATCTCGGTCAAAGATCCGTAAAGCGTGGTCGTCTTGCCGCTGCCGGTGGGACCGGTCACCAGCACCATGCCGTAGGGTTCGCGAATCATTCTGCGGTAACGGACCAGTTCCCGTTCATCGATACCCAGCGCATCCAGCGTCAGTCCATGCAGGTCCTTGGCAATGCTTTCTTTGTCAAGAATCCTGATGACCGCATCCTCCCCGAAAATACTCGGCATGATGGACACCCGGAAATCGATCGATTTATTTTCCATACGGACCTTGAAACGACCATCCTGCGGGATGCGGCGTTCCGAGATGTCCAGATCGCTCATGACCTTGATGCGGGAAATGATCGGCCCCTGAAAGCGACCGTCAATCGGCTCGGTTGCGCGGAACAGAACGCCATCGACCCGGTACTTGATATGGACACCCTCCGGACTGGTCTCGATATGAATATCGCTGGCGCGCTTGTTCAGAGCATCGTAAAGGGTCGAGTCGATCAGGCGGATGATCGGGCTGCTGTCGTTGGTCAGCTTTTCGATCGAGAGCACTTCCTCGCCCTTATCGGTTTCCTTGACGAGTTGCAGCTTGAAGTCCTCGGAAACCTCCTTCAGCACCTGGTTGGAATCCTGAATCCGCTCCAGCAGCGAAGCCACCTGGTCGCGGGCGGCGATCATGAACTCCAAGGGCTGGTCAAGAAGCATTTCCAGTTCATCGAGTTCGGCGACCGTGGTCGGGTTAACGATCGCAACCAACAGGTTTTCCTCCTGACGCCTGATTGCTACGCATTCGAAACGCAGCATCAGGGCGGGAGGCAGCAGCTCCAACAACTCATTGTCGGGGACAAATCCGGCCAGGTCGAAAAACTCGAGACCGAACTGCCGGCCGAGACCCTGTGCGAGCATGGTTTCGTCAATCAGGCCTTCGGCAACGGCAATTTCTCCGAAACGCCGCCCGTTGGCCGCCTGGTGTTCAAGGACCAGTTTGGCCTCGGCGGGTGCAAGGGCTCCCAACTCCACTAATATTTCCCCGATTCTCTGACGTTCGAAAGCCATTGGCATCATCCTCGACGCTAGCCGACAGTCCCGGCCAACTGGAAAATGGGGATGTACATGGCGACCACAATTCCGCCGATCAGCAGACCCATGGTCAGCATCATGGCCGGTTCGATGATGGTCGTCAGACGGTCCAGCCGTCGTTCGACTTCCGCTTCGTAGTACTCGGAGATATCGGTGAGCATGTCGATCAATGAGCCGCTGGTTTCACCAACGCCGATCATCCGCAGGGCGATTGACGGGAAACTGCCGGTCTGTTCCAGCGCCTCGGAAATCCGGCTGCCTTCCTGGACCCGGCGTACGGCGCCGGCGACCTTCTTCTCGAGATGCCGGTTATTGAGTGTGCCGCGCGACATCTGCAGAGCCTGGATGATCGGTAGACCGCTGGCCAGGGTGGTCGCCAGGGTCCGGCAGAAGGTGGAAAGCGCGTATTCCATCAGCAGGTCCCCGAAAAAAGGCAGCCGAAGTTTCATTCGGTCCAGCCGCATTCCGCCCGCTTCACTGGTGGAATAAAGCTTCACTGCGGCCAGGCCGGCCAGAAGCACCGGAACCCAGAGCGGCAGGCCGGCAACCAGACCATTGGCCACCCACATGACGACACGGGTCATGACCGGCAGTTGAACATCGGCATCGGCATAAATTTCAGTAAAATTGGGAATAACATACAGCATCAAAAAGGCCAGAACAACAACAACGGCAATAGCCAGCAGCGTCGGGTAAAAGGAAGCGCTGCGCACCTTGGCGCGAATCGCTTCAACCCGCTTCTGGTAGGCGATGTAGCGGCCGACGGTCACCGGCAAATCGCCCGACTGCTCTCCGGCCCGGATGGAGGCCAGATAAAGGGGCGGGAACATGCCGGGGAACCGGCCGAATGCCTCAGAAAGGGCACTGCCTCCCTTGACCTCGGCCCGCACTTCGCGCAGTGAATCCAGCAGTCGCCCCGGTTCCATTTTTTCGATCAGAGTGTCGAGCACCTGCAGGATGGGCAGTCCGGAGCGCAGCAGAACCAGCATTTCCTGGTTGAGTGCGAGAAACCGGCGACTGTTCAAGCGACCGGGAGCCACGGTTGCAGAGATCCATTGAAACGGCAGCCGGCGGATCTGGAAAACGTAAAACCCTTCGTTCTCCAGGTTTTCCTGCAGGTCGCTGCGGCTGACCCCCTCGAGGTCCTTGTTGAGGATTCGACCGTCGGCGGTTCCGATTTTACAACGATAGAGATGCATAGCTTTGGTCTTTTATCATATTTAAGGCGAAGTATAACTTGAATACTCTAAAATATCGGCAAGTTGCAGGACAGAGTATTTTAAGACGACAATAAGTCCCCGCAGGCCCGCTTGCCGGCTTCTCGATGCTGCAAGCCCTCCCTTGACGTAACAAAAAAAACTTTGCCCGTCTGTTTATATCACCGAACCCGAGATGACGGAAGAGCAGGAGGGGCAAACCCGCCTTTCTGGTGAAAAACTTTTTCGGTCGACTCGAAAGGAAGAGGATAAAAAAAACGAAAAAACAGAACAGGCAATCCTGTCGGCTGACGGGATTGCCTGTTGTGAAGATGGCGGGGCTGACGGGACTCGAACCCGCGACCTCCGGCGTGACAGGCCGGCGTTGTAACCGACTCTACTACAGCCCCGTAATGTGTGGAAAAGGAGTGCAAACTGGTGGGCGAAACAGGGCTCGAACCTGTGACCCTCGGCTTGTAAGGCCGATGCTCTCCCAACTGAGCTATTCGCCCTTGGAAAAAATGGCGGGGCTGACGGGACTCGAACCCGCGACCTCCGGCGTGACAGGCCGGCGTTGTAACCGACTCTACTACAGCCCCGCTCAGACAGAAAATAGGAAACGTTCAGGAGGCCACAAAAACAGTAACCTCAAACCCCGTTTCCTATTTCCAGTGTGCACTTTGGCGGCCGCGGTCTTTGCTCCCGTGGCTGCCAAGGTCGGCATGAATTTTAGTTGACAGCGTCCTTCAGGGCTTTGCCAGCCTTGAATTTGGGAACCTTGGCTGCCGGAATGTTGATCTTTGCTCCGGTCTGAGGATTCTGCCCCTGGCGCGCGGCGCGCTGGCCGACGCTGAAAGTCCCGAATCCGACCAGAGAAACTTTTTCGTCAGCTTTGAGAGCTTCCGCTACGGCATCCGTCATCGCTTTGAGTGCCTTCTCGGCATCAGCTTTACTCAGTCCAGCCTTCTCTGCGATCGCATTGACAAGATCGGCTTTTGTCACAACAAACCTCCCCGAGAAATATAGTGTTAAGCCCTGCTGAAAGCCGCTTCTTTATAGCAGAGAGCTCGAAAAAGAGTCAAGAGAATATTTCCAAGGATTCACTAATGGTGGACGGCTTCTTCAGGGGCCGCGGTGAAGTTCCCCTGGTCCTTGGCAACGTCTTCCGGAAAGCAGCCGGGCACCGCCTCGGCAAGCACCTGATCCATATGGGAAACCGCCAGAACCTGCAGATGGGAGAGAACCGTTTTGGGAACCTCCTCGAGATTTTTCTCATTTTCCGCCGGGATCAGGACCCGGGTGATGCCGGCCCGCTTGGCGGCAAGAAGTTTTTCCTTGAGCCCGCCGATGGCAAGGACCCGACCGCGGAGAGTAATTTCGCCGGTCATGGCCAAATCCTGATCGACGCTGCGGCCGGTCAGGGCCGAGGTCAAAGCAACTGCCATGGTGATGCCCGCGGAAGGTCCGTCCTTGGGAATCGCGCCTTCGGGAACATGAATATGGATATCGATCTTACTGTAGAAATCCTGATCGAGGTTGAGCGCCGACCAGCGTGACCGCACATAGCTTAAGGCGGCCTGGGCCGATTCCCGCATGACTTCACCGAGTTTGCCGGTCACCGTCAGCTTGCCCTGCCCGGGAACCACGGTTGCTTCAACCGTCAGCAACTCGCCGCCCACCTCCGTCCAGGCCAGCCCGTTGGTCAAGCCGATCCGACCTTCATCTTCCTTGACCCCGTAGCTGTAGCGAGGCACGCCCAGGAATTTTTTGACCTGTGGTGCGCTGACCAGGAACCTGCGGTCGCTATCGTCGGACTTGACCAGCTTGCGGGCAAGCTTGCGGCAGATATTGGCCAGTTCCCGCTCAAGGTTGCGCACGCCGGCCTCCCTCGTATAGCGCTGGATGATTTCCCGGACCGCTGCCTGGGAAACGCTCACCCGCTCGGCGTCGAGACCATGAACTTCAATCTGTTTGGGCAGCAGATACTTTTCCGCGATATTGATCTTTTCGTCTTCCGTGTAGCCCTCGATCCGGATGACCTCCATACGGTCCCGCAGAGGGCCGGGAATACCGGCCAGACTGTTGGCGGTGGCAATAAAGAGGATGGTGGAGAGATCGTAGTCCACATCCAGGAAATGGTCGCTGAAGGTGTGATTCTGTTCCGGGTCGAGAACTTCGAGCAGGGCAGACGAGGGATCGCCACGAAAATCGGTGCTCATCTTGTCGACCTCGTCGAGCAGGAACACCGGATTCCGGACTTCGACCTTGCGCAGCCCCTGGATGACCTTGCCCGGCATCGCCCCGATATAGGTGCGTCGATGGCCGCGAATTTCCGCCTCATCGCGGACACCGCCCAGCGAGACCCGCAAAAACTCGCGGCCCATTGCCCGCGCCACGGATCGGCCGAGCGAGGTCTTGCCGACCCCCGGCGGGCCCACCAGGCACAGGATTGGTCCTTTGATTTTCTTGACCAGCGCCTGAACGGCGAGATACTCCAGGATCCGCTCCTTGACTTTCTCCAGACCGTAGTGATCAGCTTCGAGAACGTCCTCGGCCTTGTCGATATCGATCTGGTCGCGGGTTCCTTTCCGCCAGGGCAGCGAAACCAGCCAGTCGATGTAGTTGCGGACCACGGTGGCTTCGGCCGACATGGGCGACATCATCTTGAGCTTGCGTAGCTCTGCCATCGCCTTGTCGCTCGCTTCCTTGGACATGCGGCTTTTTTGGATCTTTTCTTCGAGCTCGCGAAGTTCCTGTTTGAATTCGTCCTTTTCGCCGAGCTCCTTCTGAATGGCGCGCATCTGCTCGTTGAGGTAATACTCTTTCTGACTGCGCTCCATCTGGTTTTTGACCCGGCCGCGGATTTTCTTCTCGATCTGCAGAATTTCGACTTCGCGCTCGATAATCTGCAGTAGTTCCTCGAGGCGGCTCAGGGGGGCGAGCTCCTCAAGTATATTCTGCTTGTCCTGTATCTGAATGTTCAGATGGGCGACCAGGCTGTCGCCAAGCCGGCCCGGATCTTCAATTCCGGCGAGCGAACTGACCAGCTCGGGGGGGATTTTCTTGCTTAACCCGGCGTAGCGCTCGAAAGCATTATTGACGCTGCGCATCAGGGCCGCCTGCTCGGGGGAATCAACATATTCATCCGGCAGGGTTTCCAGCGCTCCGAACAGACAATCTTCGGTGAAATCGTAGCGATGGCAGCGAGCCCTGACCTTGCCTTCCACCAGCACCTTGACGGTGCCGTCGGGAAGCTTGAGCATCTGGACAACCTGGCCAAGAGTGCCGAGCTCATACAGGTCCTCGACCTGGGGATCATCGGTCTTCGGGTCGCGCTGGGTCACCAGGAAGATCTGGCGTTCATTCTCCATTGCCCATTCCAGGGCCTGAATAGAGCGCGGCCGCCCGACGAACAGAGGAGTCACCATATGGGGGAAGATCACGATATCCCGCAGGGGCAGGACCGGAAATCTTTCCGGCTGATCGCTTTCACTTACGAAATTTTCGAAATATTCTGTCATAAACCCTCAGGCGCAGTTGAAAATCCGCTGGCGGGAGATGGCCGATCAGGCGGATTCCGCGCAATCGTAAAGAATGATCGGTTGGGCCTCCTGGAGAATAACATCTTCACTGAAGACCACCTCCTTGACCCGTTCTCGCGAGGGAATCTCGTACATGACTTCCAGCATCGCGTTTTCCAGGATCGAACGAAGGCCGCGGGCGCCGGTCTTGCGCTTCATCGCCTCGCCGGCGATGGCAGCCAGGGCGCCATCGGTAAACTTGAGATGCACGCCCTCCATTTCAAACAGTTTCTGGTACTGCTTGACCAGGGCGTTCTTCGGCTCGCACAGGATTTGCACCAAAGCCTGCTCATCCAGTTCATCGAGGGTGGCGACCACCGGCAGCCGGCCGATGAATTCGGGGATCAGGCCGAAGCTCATCAGATCACCCGGCTCAACCTGGGCGAGAGTTTCACCCACCTGGCGCGCATTTTTGCTGACCAGGTCCGCCCCGAACCCCATGGACTTGTTGTGAACCCGACGGGTGATGATGCCTTCCAGCCCTGAGAACGCCCCGCCGCAGATGAACAGGATATTGCTGGTGTCGACCTTGAGGAACTCCTGCTGGGGATGCTTGCGCCCGCCCTTGGGCGGCACGCTGGCGGTGGTGCCCTCGATGATTTTCAGCAGGGCCTGCTGCACACCTTCGCCAGAAACATCGCGGGTAATCGACGGCGAATCCGACTTGCGGGCAATCTTGTCGACCTCGTCGATGTAGATGATGCCTTTCTGCGCCCTCTCCAGATCGTAATCGGCAGACTGCAGCAAATTCAGAATGATATTCTCGACGTCTTCCCCGACATAGCCGGCTTCGGTCAGGTTGGTCGCATCGGCGATTGCGAAGGGGACGTTCAGGACCCGGGCCAGGGTCTGGGCGAGCAGAGTCTTGCCGCTGCCGGTCGGCCCGAGCAGCAGGATATTACTTTTCTGAATCTCGACCTCTCCCGTTTTATCGAGGTTCTCAACCCGCTTGTAATGGTTGTAAACCGCCACCGAGAGGACTTTCTTCGCACGCTCCTGGCCGACGACGAAATCGTCGAGCACATCCTTGATTTCCGACGGCTTCGGCAGGCTGCCGCCGCCGGTTGCCGACTGCTCAGAGGAAACTTCCTCGGCAACGATGTCTTTGCACAGCTCGATGCACTCGTCGCAGATATATACGGCCGGGCCGGCAATTAACTTTTTGACGTCTTCCTGGGCCTTGCCGCAGAAAGAGCAGGTCAACTGTCCATCTTGTCCATGACTTCCTGTCACGTATTCACCTCTGGATAAGTCTGTTTATTCGTCCGTTTATTCAGGCTTTCTGGTCACTATGCCGTCGATGATACCATACTCTTTCGCGGCTTCGCTACCCATGAAAAAGTCCCGTTCGGTATCGGCTGCGATCTTTTCCACGTCCTGACCGGTATGCTCGGCCAACAGCCGGTTGAGCGTCTCCCGCAGGCGCAGAATCTCCTTGGCGTGGATACTGAAGTCGCTGGCCTGCCCCTGGAATCCGCCGAGCGGCTGATGGACCATGATGCGGGCGTGCGGCAGCGCAAAGCGCTTGCCCTTGCGCCCGGCAGCCAGCAGCACCGCGCCCATGCTCGCCGCCTGCCCCACGCAGATGGTGGAGACCGGGGCTTTGAGATACTGCATGGTATCGTAAATCGCCATGCCCGCCGTCACCACGCCCCCCGGGGAATTGACATACAGGTGGATGTCCTTGTCAGGATCTTCCGACTCCAGAAACAGCAGCTGGGCGATGATCAGGTTGGCGACATGGTCGTCGACCGGTCCGCCGAGAAAAATAATGCGATCCTTGAGCAGCCGGGAATAAATGTCATAAGCGCGTTCACCGCGTCCCGTCTGTTCGACCACCATCGGCACCAGGTTCAT
>Ga0102929_1000675_pt1 | contig 20100 bp, 18 predicted proteins | sample SalPonR1_B_D2_MG_FD_78510 | JGI IMG/M metagenome (GOLD analysis project Ga0102929, IMG submission 78510) | Salt pond soil microbial communities from South San Francisco under conditions of wetland restoration - Salt Pond MetaG R1_B_D2_MG | ecosystem: Environmental > Aquatic > Marine > Intertidal... | reverse complement strand
TTATATATAAATCGCTCTTTGAAGATATACCTTTGTCTTGTCGAAAATTTACCCAAAGTTTTTTTAATAATCTCTGCTATTTCAACTCTTTCATAACCTAAATCCTCAACCCCTAAGTATCTATCTAGATAAGTGCCTGTATTCTCCAAATTTTCACTTTCCACGGTTTTATCAATTGAATATGTTTGATAAGCATTCGCAGCTTCCATGGCCAATATGATTTCTTCTTCATCGTATCCTGTAGCTTTAGATAAAAGTGCAACTGTTATATTTGTTTCACCTGTATTCATTAATTCATCTCTTGCTTTTGAGACTACAAGAGAGATTTCTTTTAACCTTCTAGGTACTTTTAGTCCCCATTGCTTGTCTCTAAAATATTTCTTGATTTCTCCTATTATTGTAGGAGTTGCAAAACTTGCAAATTCATAACCTTTTTTGTAGTCGAATCTTTCTACAGCCTTAACTAGAGCTAATGCGCCAACCTGATAAAGATCATCGTAATCAACTCCTTTATGTCTATACTTTTTAATGAGTATGTCCACTAAGTATAGGTTTTTTTCTACGATTTGATTTCTAAAATCCAAAGATTTTGTTTGATCATAAAGCTCAAACAGATTATTAGATTCTGCACTCATTTCATTTTCACCATATCAATCTTTTTGTGACCTAACTCAGTTTTATCTAATTTAACTTCATCCATTAAAGATTTCATAAGATAAGTTCCTATAGAATCTTCATTATGGCAATTTTCACACTGCAAACTCATTTTGCCATATGTTTCAGGAGAACAATAATCGGTAATTTCAATACACAATTTTTCATCCATTATTAAACATTTTACTTCATATTTGTCTGAAAACCCGTGATATCCATGGCATGAAATAGTTTTACATGCCTCTTCTACTGCATTTTTAATGTCCTCGGTTTTTTCAATATCAAACCCCATAACCGCGGCAATGGAGCTTATAGAAAGCCTTACCATTTTAATATATTCTGGCTTTCCTGGTACTTCAAATTTTATCTCTTCCATTTTTATCTTCCTCTAAAACATTGAAATTTGTTTATCTTCTTCCTGTGCCTTTTTCTCAGCAGCTTCTTGCGCTAATTCAATATCATCTTCCTTTAACATTTTTGCAAAAGCAACTATCTCGGATTCGCCAGAAACTTTCATAATTTTAACACCTTGAGTTGTCCTTCCCGACCTTGATACTTCTTTTGCTCTAATTCTAATAATTATTCCTTCAGAATTAATAAGTAACACTTCATCATCTTTATCTACTACAGAAGCCCCAATTAACTCACCCGTTTTAGTGAATTTGTTCTTATCATAAGTAAGCATTCCCTTACCGCCTCTAGTTTGCAATTTATAATCTTCAACCTTGGTTCTTTTACCAAAACCTTTTCGAGTTATCACTAGAAGCTCTTGCTTGGAATCTACTAATTCCATCGAAACAACTTCATCACCTTTCTCAAGCTTAATAGCCCTTACTCCAGCAGCAATTCTTCCCATACTTCTTACATCTTCTTCAGTAAATGCTATACATTTACCCATTTTCGTAACAATGATTATATCATTCTTCCCTGAAGATTGTTTTACAGATATAAGTTGGTCATCATCCTTTAAAGTTATTGCAATGAGGCCTGCTTTTCTATTTGTGTCAAATTGTGACAATGGCGTTTTCTTTATAGTTCCATTTTTAGTAATGGAAATAAGATATTTATCCTCTTTAAACTCTTTAACTGGAATCACAGCAGTTATTCTTTCTTTTTGAAGAAGATTTAAGAAATTGACAGCAGGGGTACCCCTTGCTGTACGCGAAGCTTCTGGAACTTCAAATGCTTTTATTTTATGTGCTTTCCCTGTATTTGTAAAGAATATTAAATTATCATGAGTTGAAGTTATAAACAAACTTTTTACAAAATCATTTTCCCTAGTAGTTAAACCAGTAATTCCTTTTCCTCCTCTTTTTTGAGGTTTATATGTATCTGCAGTTACTCTTTTCAAATATCCAAGATGTGTAATTGTTATGGCAACATTTTCATCGGTGATTAATTCTTCTTCATCTATTTCACCTTCGTCAACAGCAAATGCGGATCTTCTCTTGTCAGCATATTTTTTCTTTGTTTCTAAAAGTTCTTCTTTAATAACTCCCATTAACTTTTTAATATCACCTAATAGTTCATTGTAATATGCAATTTTTTTCATAAGCTCAGCATATTCGCTTTCTATTTTTTCCCGTTCCAAACCTTGAAGTCTAGAAAGTTTCATATCCAATATGGCTTGCGTCTGTATTTCAGATAAACCAAAAGCATCTATTAGTTTTTGCTTAGCATCGTTGTAGCTTGATCTAATTATTCTAATTATCTCATCTATATTATCTAGGGCGATTTTAAGACCTTCTAATATGTGTGCTCTTGCTTCAGCTTTTTTTAAATCGTACTCAGTCCTTCTCGTTAAAACTTCCCTTTGATGCATCAAGTATTCATTTAGTATTTCATACAAATTTAAGACTTTCGGCTGACCATTTACAAGGGCAAGCATTATCATGCTATAGCTGATTTGTAATTGAGTGTGTTTGTATAATCTATTCAAAACAACATTGGGATTTACATCTTTCTTTAGTTCAACTACAATTCTCATACCTTCTCTATTAGATTCATCCCTGATATCAGATACACCCTCTATTCTTTTTTCTTTAACAAGCTCTGCCATCTTTTCTATAAGTCGAGCCTTGTTAACTTGATAAGGTATTTCGGTAGTTACTATTCTAGTTTTCCCTTTTTTTGTTTCTTCAATTTCACATTTGGATCTTATTTTAACTTTTCCGTTTCCAGTTCTATACGCTTCTCTAGCACCATTTTTACCTAGTATATATGCTCCCGTTGGGAAATCTGGTCCTTTGATAATTTTAATGAGGTCTTCCACATCACAATTTTCATCGTCTATCATTTTAACGCATGCGTCTATAACTTCAGCAATATTATGAGGTGGAATTGACGTAGCCATTCCCACCGCAATACCATTGGAACCATTAATAAGCAAATTGGGAACCCTAGAAGGGAGCACTACGGGTTCTTTTTCTTCCCCATCAAAGTTTTCCATAAAATCTACGGTTTCTTTTTCAATATCTCTAAGCATCTGAAGTGAAAATTGAGTCATTCTTGCTTCGGTATAACGCATGGCAGCTGCGCCATCACCATCCACCGAGCCGAAGTTACCGTGGCCATCCACTAGTAAATACCTAGTGGAAAAATCTTGTGCCATTCTAACCATGGAATCATAAATTGATGAATCTCCATGGGGGTGGAATTTACCCATTACTTCTCCAACTATACGCGCAGATTTTTTATGTGGCTTGTCTGGAGAAACCCCCAATGAGTTCATTCCATAAAGGATTCTCCTGTGTACTGGCTTTAACCCATCCCTAACATCGGGAAGAGCTCTACCTACGATTACACTCATTGCATAATCTATATATGAATTTTTCATTTCATCATGAATCTCATGCTGAATTAGTTTTGTATCTTCTGTTAATGTTGGCATATTTCCTCCCAATTAAATATCTAAATTTTTTACATATCTAGCATTGTCTTCGATGAATTTCTTCCTTGGCGGAACTTTATCCCCCATCAAAGTAGTGAAAATTTCATCTGCTGCTAAAGCATCTTCTGATTGAATTTGTATAAGCGTCCTGCTTTCAAAATCCATTGTTGTTTCCCAAAGCTGATTATAGTCCATTTCACCAAGGCCTTTATACCTTTGAATATCTACTTTTCCCGGCTCATCTTTAAGGCTTTCAAGCAATTTATCTTGCTCTTTTTCAGAGAAAGTATAATATACCTTTTTCTGTTTTTTAACCTGGAAAAGGGGAGGTTGAGCCGCATAAACATATCCACCTTCGATTAATGGGGTCATATACCTATAAAAAAATGTTAATAAAAGTGTTCTTATATGGGCACCATCGACATCTGCATCTGTCATAATTACTATTTTATGATATCTAAGTTTTTCAACATCAAAGTCATCGCCGATTCCACATCCAAATGCTGTAATCATGTTTTTTATTTCTTCTGAGCCTAAAGCTCTACTTAATGTTGCCTTTTCTACATTAAGGATTTTTCCTCTTAAAGGTAATACTGCTTGTCTGTTCCTATCACGTCCTGATTTTGCACTACCTCCCGCAGAATCTCCCTCTACTAGGAAAATTTCAGATAAAGTCGGATCCTTTTCAGCACAATCTGCCAATTTGCCCGGTAAAGATGTCTTATCCAAAGCACTGTTTTTTCTAGTCATCTCTCTAGCTTTTCTTGCCGCATCTCTAGCTTTAGCCGCTCTTACACATTTTTCCATTATAGCTTTTGCTTGCTTAGGATTTTCTTCTAAAAATGCATTTAAATTTTCGTTTGTTGTCGTTTCAACAAAACCTCTTATTTCACTATTTCCTAGTTTCGCTTTGGTCTGACCTTCAAATTGTGGGTCAGTAAGTTTGACACTTACAATACCTGTAATACCTTCTCTAACATCTTCACCACTTAATGCTTGATCATTATCTTTTAAATATTTATTCTTTCTTCCATAATCATTAAAAACCCTTGTCAATGCTGATTTAAAACCAATTAGATGTGTACCACCTTCTATTGTGTTAATATTATTTGCGTATGCAAGAACAAGTTCACTATACCTATCCGTGTATTGTATAGCAACTTCTACTTCTTTACCATCATGTTCATATTCAAAATATATTACATCCTTATGTATTTCATCTTTATTTTTGTTAAGATGATTTACAAACTCTTTTATTCCTCCTTCGTAATGAAATTCTTCAGTTTTTTCTACTTCTTCTCTTTCATCTCTTAAAACAACTCTAACTCCCTTGTTTAAGAAAGCCATTTCTCTAAGTCTATGCTCCAAAGTCTCATATTCAAATACAATTTCATCGAATATTTCAGGATCTGGCCAAAATTTAGTCATCGAACCTGTTTTATCTGACTTTCCTATTATGTCAAGTTTTGTAACTGTTTTTCCCTTTTCATATTCTTGTTTATATATATTACCGTTTCTTTTAATTTCCACTTCCATATGTGTTGAAAGTGCATTAACAACAGAGGCTCCTACACCATGCAAACCACCTGAAACTTTATAACCTCCACCACCAAATTTACCGCCTGCATGTAATACTGTATGTATTACTTCAACAGCCGGTTTTTTTAATTTTGGATGATTATCCACGGGCATCCCTCTACCATCATCTATTACCTTTATTGAATTGTCCTTTTCAATTGTAACTTCTATATTTTTACAATATCCTGCTAATGCTTCATCAATGCTGTTGTCTACTATTTCATATACCAGGTGATGTAAACCTTTAGGACCAGTACTTCCAATGTACATACCCGGTCTTATTCTTACTGGTTCTAATCCTTCTAATACTTGAATCTGTGAGGCATTATAGTTGCTATTTTTTGTCTTTTCTTTACTCATTAAACCCACCTTTAAAAAATGATTGATATACTAAAAATTCTTTTTCAATAACCAATTTATTATATCAAAAAAAACACACAATAGCAATAAGTATCGCAAAAATGATATTTTCTATTAAAGTGTTAAAAAAGTTTAAATTAGGGCCTTTTATGCAGCAAATAGCCTCATATTAATTCTTAGTATATGTGTGCCCGTTTTTGCTGCGCGTCTTTTTGTTTTACTTTTAGGTTATCCTTCGTATTTTTGTGTATATGTTCAAATTATTGCATAAAATTTGTGAAATTAACATAAAAACAGTTGACAATATGGGGATTTAGCTGTAGAATATTTCTAATTTAATAGCTTATCTAGAGTGACCGAGGGACTGGCCCTACGACGTCCAGCAACCTGTTTATATCAAGGTGCCAAATCCAGTAGCAATAGCTTAAAGATGAGCAGACTGTATATATATACTAACCGCTTATTCTAAGATAAGCGGTTTCTGTTTAATAAAGGGAGGAATATATGGGATTTGAGAAAACGTATGAAGAAATTAACAAAAAAATCAAAGACGGAAATGCTGTAATTGTTACGGCAGAAGAAGTAATTGATGTTGTTAAAGAAAAGGGAATTGAAGAGGCCACAAAGGAAATTGATGTAGTAACAACAGCAACATTTGGACCTATGTGTTCATCTGGAGCTGTGATGAACTTTGGTCACACCAATCCCCCTATTAGAATGTCTAAAATTTACTTGAATGATGTTGAAGCCTATGGAGGATTAGCCGCTGTTGATACATATATAGGTGCATCAGCAGAATCTGAAAGCCAAGGTTATTCATATGGAGGAGCTCATGTAATTTGTGATTTGATTTCAGGTAAAGAAATAGAGCTCAAGGCATATTCCAAAGGCACTGACTGTTATCCAAGAAAAGAGGTCAAGACTTATATTACAAAAAATGATTTAAATGAGGTTTATCTTTTCAACCCTCGCAATGCTTATCAGAATTATGCAGCTGCAATTAATAGTTCTGATAGAACTATTAAAACCTACATGGGAACCTTGCTCGCTAATAAGGGAAATATTACATACAGTACGTCCGGTGAATTAAGCCCATTATTAAATGATCCCACTTATAGGACAATTGGAATGGGAACTAAAATTTTCCTTTGCGGAGCAGAAGGATATGTTGCGTGGAAAGGAACTCAGTTTAATTCTTCAAACAAGAGGGATGAGAATGGTATACCTTATTCTAATACTGGAACTTTGGCATTAATTGGAGATTTAAAAGAAATGAAATCTGATTATATTTCTCCTGCTGTGTTTGATGGTTATGGCGTATCTATTTTTATAGGTGTGGGAATTCCAATTCCAATTCTAGATGAAAATATGATGAAAGCAGTTTCCATTGAAAATAAAGACATCTATACAAACATAATTGATTATAGCGTACCAAATAGTGACAAACCTTCCTTTGGACTCGTTTCTTATAAGGATTTAAAAAGCGGTTCCGTTAGTCTTGAAGGAAAAAAAATTAAGACCGCACCTACTACTAGTATGAAAAAATCAAGGAAAATTGCAAATGAATTAAAAAAATGGATAGAATCAGGAAACTTTACATTACAAGAACCTATTAAAAGGTTCTCCATGGATGATTCTATTACAGGTTTAGAAATTAGGGAGGCAAATAAAGATGAAAAGTAAAGTATTACTAAGATTTCCGGGAGAAATCACAAATACCCCGATAGCCTATGATTTGGTAAAAAAATATGATTTGAAAATTAATATTTTAAGGGCTTCCATAGAATACAATATGAAAGGTTCTTTGTTGCTTGATTTGGAAGGGATGCCAGAAAATATCGAAAAAGCAAAAGGTTATTTAAAAGAAGAGGGGATAGATGCAGACTTCATTAATCCTATAATAAAAGTTGATGAAGATAAATGCGTAGACTGTGGTTTATGTACATCTGTTTGTGCTTCTAATGCTTTAACACTTTCAAGTGTTGATGATTCTCTTAATTTTGATAAAGATAAATGTGTTGGTTGTAATCTTTGTATAAATGTGTGCCCAACTAGAGCAATAAGCGTTTAATTGGTGTATAATTATGTATGAAGAGCGATTTTATAGAGAAAAACATAAAAGTAATGATTTGATTAATTATCAACTTTTAATTGAAGAATCGGATTTAATGATTTCTTCTGATATTGATGTAAAAACACAAGCAGAGGAAGCTTTATTTGATATCAGAAATCGTATTAAAAAAGCATGCTCTGAAATCGAAGGTTTTAAGACATCCCTTATTCCTATAAATCATACTTCCAATGACCCTATGATTAACCAAATGATCAAAGCAAGCGAAAAGGCTAATGTTGGACCTATGGCGGCGGTAGCAGGCACAGTTTCTGAATATGTTGTTAAAAACGTTTTAAACAACTCTAATTGCTCACAAATTATTGTGGAAAATGGGGGGGATATATATATAAATTCGAATGTCGCTAGAAAAATTCTAATTTATGCAGGAGATTCGCCCTTTTCAAATAAGATAGGATTAAAAATAGATAAAGATTTAATGCCTATCGGTGTATGCACTTCTGCGGGAAAAGTAGGCCATTCCTTGAGTTTTGGACAATCTGACGCCGCCTTAGTTATCTCTAAAAACACTTCTTTGGCTGATGCTACGGCAACTGCCATTGGTAATTTGGTAAAAGAGGCAGATGATATAAATAAAGCTTTAGAATTTGGTAAAAATATCGACGGTATATTAGGTATCTTAGTAATTTTAGAAGACAAACTTGGTATATGGGGTCAAATAGAACTTTTTAAAGCTGAGTAGTAAGACATAAGAAAGGATTGTGTTGATGTTAATAAAAGATATATATAAAAGCAAGAAACCTGTTGTTTCCTTTGAAATCTTTCCTCCAAAGAAAGATTATCCTGTGGAATCAATATATAATACTATAAAATCACTAAGTGATTTAAATCCAGACTTTATAAGTGTAACTTATGGCGCAGGTGGAAGTTCCAAGGACCGTACTGTAGAAATCGCTTCTACAATAAAAAATAAATATGGAATAGAGTCTCTTGCCCATTTAACATGTGTTTCTAGTACCAAAAATGAAATTGATGAAGTTTTAAAAGATTTAAAGGAAAAAAACATCGAAAATATTCTTGCCATGAGAGGTGATATGCCTTCGGACCCTGATTTTGATTTTCCCAATCCCTTACAATTCCAATATGCAAAGGATTTAATTTGTAGAATTTCCGATACTAATTGCTTTTCCATTGGTGCGGCATGTTATCCAGAAGGACATGTGGAAGCCTCTAGTAAATCTGAGGATTTAAAATATTTAAAAGATAAAGTTGATAATTCTGTGGATTTTTTAATAACTCAATTGTTTTTTGACAATGATCTTTTTTATCAGTTTATGGAAAAATTGTATCTAATGGGAATTAAAACACCAGTATCTGCTGGTATTTTACCTGTTTTAAATGTAAATCAAATGAACAAAATTGTTCAATTGTCAGGATGCTCAGTTCCTCCTAAATTGAAAAGGATGCTTGATAAATATGAGCACAACCCTGAAGCTTTGAAAGAAGCGGGAACGGCCTATGCCACAGAACAAATAATAGATTTATTATCTTGGGGAATAGATGGTGTACATATTTATACTATGAACAAACCTGAAGTTGCAAGAGAAATTATCAGCAATACAAGCAAAATAAGAAAAGCATTGGCTGAGGGTTAATTTAAATGGAAGATATAAGGATTCTTGAAATTGCAAGAAGTTACCTTGGTTCCAATAGTATTATGGATGAGGTAACAGAAAAAAAAATAAATGTACTTCTAAATGATATTAAGTCGACAGTAATTCCACGTTATGTTTATAATATTTATGATATTTCAATTAACAGTGATGTAATATCTTTTAAAGATACTGTGTTAAAAATTAAAAGCAAGGATTTGAGTGATTTATTAAAATCTTCGCCAAAATGCATAATAATTGCTTGTACCTTGGGAAACTATGTTGAAAATAAATTGAGGCATTTTTCAAAATATAGCGTTTCTGATGGTTTGATTTATGATGCTTTAGCCGCTGCATATATTGAAGAATTTTTAAATGATTTAAACAATGAATTAGAAAAGGACTATGAACATTTAACCATGCGTTATAGTCCTGGATATGGTGATTTAAAATTAGAAGTTCAACCTATTTTATTAAATTTGTTACATGCTCAAAAGCGTATAGGATTAACTGCAACAGAAGAATATTTGTTAATACCTAGAAAATCAATAACGGCTTTTATTGGTATACAAAATACCCCTTGGGTTGATGCTAAAATACTCTGTGATACTTGTAAACTGAAAGATGTATGTGAATTAAGAAAGGAAGGAAAATTTTGTGGAGCTAGAAAAAATATTAAATAAAAAGGTTATAGTTTTTGATGGTGCAATGGGAACTATGATCCAAAGAGAAGGCCTTGTTGGAGGGGAAATTCCAGATTTGTATAACGTTGAAAACCCTGAAATAGTTAAAAAAATTCAAAAGGAGTATGTGGATGCTGGAGCAGATATTATTACTACTAATACTTTTGGTTCTAATTCTTTCAAGCTTAATGAAACCCCTTATTCCGTAGACACTGTTATTTCTGCAGCTGTAAATATTATAAAAGAAATTAGAAAAGACCAGTTAATTGCTTTAGGATTAAGTTCCACAGGTAAACTTTTAGAACCTATTGGCTCTTTAACTTTTGAAGATGCTTATAATACTTTTAAAGAACAAGTTATTGCAGGAGTAAATGCTGGTGCTGATATAATCTTACTAGAAACCTTTTCTGATTTACAAGAAACCCGAGCAGCTATCTTAGCTTGTAAGGAAAATTCATCTGTTCCTGTTTTTTGTACAATGACATTTCAAGATAACGGAAGAACTCTAACTGGCACAGACCCAAAAACCTTTGTAAACGTTGTCCAAGATTTAGGAATAGATGTACTTGGAGTAAATTGTTCTTTAGGCCCTAAGGAAATAGCACCAATAGTTGAAGAAATACTGGAATATTCATTATTGCCTGTTATGGTTCAACCAAATGCTGGATTGCCTGTTTTGGAAAATAATGAAACTGTTTTTAAATTGACAAAGGAAGAATATGTTGACCAGTTAAAGCCTTTAATGGAAAAGGGAATTGCTGTTGTGGGTAGTTGCTGCGGATCAGACCCTAGTTTTACTAAATTAATTAAAAAAACTTTTGGCCGTCAAATTGTTAAACAACGAAATGTAAAAAGAAGAACTGTTGCTTGTTCTTCAACTGAATCTGTTTTTATGGATAAAAGAATTAAAATTATAGGGGAAAGAATTAATCCAACAGGAAAGAAAAAAATAAAACAAGCTTTAATCGAAAATAAATTTGATTACATAATTAATGAAGCTATAGATCAGATTAATTCTGGAGCTGATATTTTAGATGTAAATGTTGGTTTGCCAAGTATTGATGAAAAAACAGTGATGTTAAATGTTTTAAAAGAATTAGATGGAGTTATAAATGCTCCACTTCAAATAGACAGCTCAAATATCGAAGTTTTGGAAGCAGCTTGCAGAAGTTATAATGGAAAAACCATAATCAATTCTGTTAACGGAAAAAAGGAAATTATGGATCTTGTTTTTCCAATTGCTAAAAAATATGGTGCTTCTTTAGTAGCATTAACCCTAGATGAGGAAGGTATTCCAACAACTTGTGAAAAAAGAGTAGAAATTGCAGAAAAAATAATAAAAGAAGCAAAAAAGCATGGAATTGCTGAGGAAAGATTGTTAATAGATAATCTTGTTTTAACTGCTTCTGCTCAACAAGAAGGAGTTATAGAAACATTAAAGAGTATTGGAAAAATTAAGAATAAATATAATATTAGAACAACTTTAGGTGCTAGTAATGTTTCTTTTGGTTTACCAAATAGACATATGCTTAACAAAACATTTTTAGTAATGGCTTTAACCTATGGACTGGATGCACCTATAACAGATCCTACTGCTTTGGATATAGTGGATCATATAAAATCTTTTGAAGTTTTAAATTATTTAGATGTTGAATCTACTGAATATATAGCATATATGGATTCTAGGCAAATTGATAATTATTCAAATAACAAACTATTTACTAAAAGCAAGGATATTAAAAACATTATTGTAAACGGATTAAAAGATGAAATTGAAGAAGTTACTATAAATTTATTAGAAAAAGAAGAACCACTTTTTTTAGTTGATAATTATATCATTCCTTCTTTAGATGAAGTTGGTAACTTATATAATGATGGTAAAATTTATTTACCCCAACTTATAAGGTCTGCTGAAACGGTTAAAAAATCCTTTGATTTAATAAAAATTAAAATTAACGAATCAGGATTATCTAATCTTAAAAGCAACAAAATAATAATTGCTACAGTAAAGGGAGATATTCATGATATAGGAAAAAATATAGTTAAAGTTATTCTTGAAAATTATGGATATGATGTCATTGATTTAGGAAAAGATGTTCCTATTGATGTTATTATTGATAATATAAAGAAATATGATATTAAACTTGTAGGTTTAAGTGCGTTAATGACAACAACTGTTGTTAATATGCAAGAAACTATTTGTAAAATAAAGGAAGAAAAGCTAGATTGTAAAATTCTTGTAGGAGGAGCTGTTTTAACACCTGAATATGCAGAAACAATAAATGCAGATTTTTATTGTAAAGACGCAAGGGAGACTGCAGAAGTTGCAAATAATTTTTTTAAATAAATAAAAGACCTGGAATTAACTATTCTAGGTCTTTTATTTTACCATTTTTTATATTAACTATTTTTATATCCTTTTTATCTTTATACTGTTTTGGAATTTCTGTTGTTGTTATAAATAATTGAATATCTTTTATTTTTTCAACCAAAAGATTTTGTCTTTCATTATCAAGTTCTGATAAAACATCGTCCAATAATAATATAGGAGCTGTTCCTGCTTCTTTTTTTATAATTTCTATTTCTGAAAGTTTAATTGTTAATGCACATGTTCTTTGCTGTCCTTGAGATCCAAACTTTTTAACATTTATATTATTTATAAATATGTCAAAATCGTCTCTATGTGGCCCTATAATAGAATATCTCTTTTCCAATTCTTTTTCCCTATTACTTACAATTTTTATATATATTTCTTCTTTATTTAAATTATCTATATTACTTTTATATTCTATTTTTAATTCTTCTTTTTTATTGGTTAATTCTAATTGTAAATTTTTACTAATGTAATCCAGTTCGTTGCAAAAAGCTTTTCTATATTTACTTATAATATATCCGTAATTAGCCATTTGAATATCTAGTATATCTAAAACATTTTCATCTTTATTAGTATTCTTTAACAAATAGTTTTTTTGTTTTAATATCTTATTATAACTAATAAGAGCATCGTAATATTTAGGTTTTATTTGGCATAATTCTCTGTTTATAAAATCTCTTCTTTTGGAAGGATCACTTTTAACTATATTTAAATCATCAGGCGAAAATATAACTACTCTTACATTATCTAATAGCTCAGATGTTTTATTAATTGTTTTTCCATCTTTTTTTATATTCTTTTTAGAATTTTTATTTATTAATATTTCTATTTTTTTATTTATATCTTCTTCTTTGGCGTTTAACACTACTTTTGCGCTATCACTATTAAAATTAACCAATTCTCCTGAATTATTAGTTCTAAATGATTTTGCCATTGAACATAAATATATTGCTTCTAATAAATTAGTTTTTCCTTGAGCATTGTTTCCTAAAAATATATTTATTTTATTATTAAATTCAAGATCTAAACTAAGATAATTTCTATATTTATCTAATTTTATACTTTTAATAATCATTTTAATTTATTCTTACAGGAAGTATTAGATATACGTATTTTTCACCGGTTAATGGTTTTATCAAGCATGGACTAACACTATTTGTCATGTGTATCATAATTTCTTCATCTTCTATTACTTTTAAAAGATCTATTAGATATCTGGAATTAAAACCTATTTCTATATCTGGACCATCTTTTATTATTTCTACTTTTTCGTTAATTTTTCCTATTTCAGACAAAGAAGTTAGTTCCATCTCTTTATCTTCTATTTTAAATTTTATAAGATTATGATTTTGTTCATTTGTTAATATAGCAGCTCTTTCTATACTTTCTGATAAATCATTTTTTATTACTCTTATACTTATATCACTATTTTTAGGAATAATATTATTGTATTTTATAAATTCTCCATTTAATAAATTTATTATAACTTTAGTGTTATCAAAAATAATAATTATTTTATTATCATTTGATTTAACTTCAATAAACTTGTTATCATTTTCAGTATTTATTATTTTACTAACATCTAATAATAATTTTGCAGGAACAATTACTTGAGTAATATTTTTCCCCTCAATATTACTTTTATTTATAGCCATTCTAAAACCATCTATTGCAACCATTTTTATTTCATTTTCATTTATTTCTATTAATATTCCTGTAAGAACACCTTTAGATTCTTCAACACTGGCAGAAAAAGCAGTTTTTTGAACCATGTTTTTAAATAATTCTTTTTCTATTTTTATTTCATTATTAATATCCTCTGTTTTTATTTTAGGATATTCATCGGAAGAAAATCCTACTATTTTTGAAGTTGAATTTTTACAATCTACATTTACTTCTTTTGTTACTTCATTGAAATGTATCAAAACATTTTCATTTGGTAACATTCTAATAATATTTGTAAATAGTTTTGATGGAATAACAACCTCTCCTTCTTCAATTACTTCAGTATATATTGTTTCTTCTATTAAAATATTAGTATCTGTTGCAGATAAAATTAATTTATTATCTTTTGCTACTATTAATATTCCTTCCATAATTTTAGAAGTAGTTCTTGTTGGAACAGCTTTAGAAACAATATTTAATGTTTTAGAAAGTATTGATTGATTACAATTAAATTTCATATTAAAACTCCTTTATATATATATTAATTATAGTAGTAATAGTAGTAGGGGGTGTTGAAACTGTGGAAAACTTTTAAAACACCTTAAACAAAAGAGAAAGTTGTAAATTAAAAAACAAGTAAAAGTATGTTAATTGTTTTTTATAAAATGTTAATTCTCGTTAATAATTTTTTTTAGTTTATCTATATTATTTTTTAATTCTGGATTGGTAGAAATTTCTTTCTGTATTTTATCACAAGAATGAATAACTGTTGAATAATGTTTTCCACCAAATAGCTTTCCTATGTTTGGAAGAGATAAATCTGTCATATTTCTGCATAAATACATAGCAACTTGTCTAGGATAAGCAATATTATTAGATCTTTTTTTAGAATCCAATTCAGGTATTTTAAGTTTATAATATTTTGCTACTTCTTTTTTTATTTTTTCTGGTCTAATTGTTAGATCAGGATTATTAAATATATCTTTTAACAATCCCTTTGCAAAGGGAACATTAATTTTTTCATCTAAAAGTGTTGAAAAACTAATAACTCTGGTAAAAGCTCCTTCTAATTCCCTTATATTATTATTGATGTTTTCCGCTATTAAACAACATACATCATAAAGGTCATCTGTTATTTCTATTCCGTTTGTTTCAGCCTTTTTTCTTAAAATAGCAACTCTGGTTTCATAATCTGCTGGCTGTAAATCAGCTATTAAATTCCATGAGAATCTAGATCTCAATCTTTCTTCAAGATTAACAAGATTATTAGGAGATCTATCACTTGTTATTACTATCTGTTTATTTGCTTCATAAAGGGAATTAAAAGTATAAAAAAATTCTTCTTGCATTCTACTTTTTCCTTCTAAAAATTGTATATCATCTATGAGTAAAACATCTACTTTTCTATATTTATTCTTAAATTCTCTAGTTTTATTATCTGTTAAAGCTTTTATAAATTCGTTTGTAAACATTTCTGAAGAAACATATAGAACATTTATATCTGCATTATTTTCTATTAAAAAAGTACCTATTGCGTGCATTAGATGAGTTTTACCTAAACCGGAACCACCATAAATAAATAAAGGATTATATGTTTCGGAAGGAGATTCAGATACAGCTAAAGATGCAGCATGGGCATATTTATTACTATTTCCAACTACAAAATTATCAAAATTAAGCCTGGGATTAAAAATTTTATCTTTATCAAAAGAAGATTTATTTTTTTTTATTATTTTTTTCTTTTCTTCAGGGTCATTCTTCTTATATTCTTCTGTAAGTTTAATTACGACCCTAAAATCCTCTTGTAAAACATCTTTGAAGCTTTGTTCTAATAAATGTATATACCTGTTTTTTAAAATTTTAATAACGTAATCTTCGCTTGTGGAAAGGTAAGCGATTTTTAAATCATTGTCAATTTTATACACAAAAAGAGGTTTTATCCATGTATTAAAACTAATTTCAGTCGTGTTATTTTCTATTATTGTTAAAACTTCGTTCCAAACTTTATTATTGTTCACAGTATTCTCCTAATAATTTTATATATCTATTTTACATAAAGATATCCACATTTACAAGGAATAAATAAATGGAGGAAATTGCACCTTTAAAAAGTTATCCACAAGTTATGGAAAACTTTGTGCATAAACAGTTTATTTATAACTAAATGTAGTATTATTACTTAAAATATTTCCAATTATTTATTTATATTTAATTAAATGCGAATATATATAATAGCATAGTTGACAATAATAGTTCAAGTTAGTATAATATTATGGCATATGTGCAGATTGGAATTTAGACTGCAACAATTTATAAGGAGGATAAAAGAATGAAACAAACTTACCAACCAAAGAAAAGACAAAGAATGAAAGAACATGGATTCAGAAAAAGAATGAGTTCTAAAAACGGAAAAAATGTTCTAAAAAGAAGAAGAGCTAGAGGAAGAAAAAGTTTATCTGCTTAATAACATGTTAAATGAGCAGATATTAAGAAATCAAAAAGACTTCAAAAAAGTATACAAAAAGGGAAAGTCTAAAAGTGATAGATTAATAGTTGTACTATATGTAAAAAACAATTTTTCGTATAGTAGAATTGCTTTTTTAGCTAGCAAAAAAGTAGGAAACAGTGTAAAAAGAAATAGAGCTAAAAGATTAATGAAGCAAGCTTTTAAAAACTTAGAAATAGAGTTAAAAGAAGGTTATGACATAATATTTATAGCTCGAAATACTATTAACGATACAAAGTGCTATGAAGTAGAAAAATCAATAAAAAATGCTATTTCTAGAACGAAAGAGTTGAGAAAATGAAATTTATAGGTAAAATTTTAAAAACAATACTGATAATAATAATTAAAATATATCAGTATGTGATTTCACCTTTGTTTCCACCTACGTGTCGTTTTTACCCTACGTGCAGTACATATTTTATTCAAGCGTTGGAAAAATATGGATTTATCAAGGGTAGTTACTTAGGGATCAGAAGAATACTTAAATGTCATCCTGGCAATCCAGGAGGATATGATCCATTGAAATAACGGAGGAATTAATGAGTATATTTGGAATAATAGCAAAACCAATGGGATGGTTATTGACATTAATATATGGTTTTGTCGGCAGTTATGGCGTTGCTTTACTTATTCTCACTTTTTTGGTAAAGGGTTTATTGTACCCACTATATGCAAGGCAGATAAAATCTACAGCTGCCATGTCAAGCATACAACCAAAAATGAAAGAAATACAGAAAAAGTATGCAGACGATAAAAAGACGATGAATGAGAAGATGTCTGAGCTCTATAAAGAGGAAGGTTTTAATCCAGCAGGAGGATGTCTTCCAATGGTGATTCAGATGCCAATAATAATAAGTCTATTTACTTTACTAAGAAATCCAATGAATTATATTGAAGATGAAAATATGTTGTTCGCTATCCATGAATCGTTTTTATGGATTAGGGATCTAAGCCAGCCAGATTTATGGATATTACCAATCTTGGCAGGTATTGCAACATTTGTTTCTTTTTCAATGATGCAAACGTTAAACACAGGTGGTGGGGCTAATCAAGGTCAAATGATGCAGGCAGTAATGAAATATTTCTTCCCATTATCTATATTATGGTTAGCAAGATCATATCCTGCGGGTTTAGCAATTTATTGGTTTGGTAGTCAGTTTGCTCAAATATTTATTAATATTAGAATGAATAAATTAAGAGCAAGGGCTAAGGAAGAGCAAGATAATGCGATTAAGAAAAAGAGTAAAAGATAATTTCTTTTTCAAAATAATGGAGGAAAAGAAGTATGGAATATTCCGAAAAATGGGGAAATAGTGTAGAAGCTGCGACAGAATTAGCTTTGAAAGATTTAAGATTAACCATTGATGAAGTAGACGTTATAGTTTTAGAAGAACCAAGTAAAGGTTTTTTTGGCTTAGGATCTAAATTAGCTAAAGTAAGAGTAAAAAAGAAAAATGAAGAAAAACAAACAGAATTCAAAAAAGATGCGGAAGTTGAAAAAGTCTTAAATGAAAAAGAAGAAGAAAAACAAACAGTAAAAAACATTGAAAAAGAAGAGTTTAAAGAGATAACGATAGATTACGGTGAACTAGAATTAGTAGATGAACATCCAGCAAAAGACTTTTTAAAAGATATCACAGAAAAAATGGGACTTGAGTTTCAATTCGTTGTTAGGGTCAACGAAGAGTTAGTCCATATAGATATAAAAGGTGAAGAAACTGGAACGTTGATAGGAAAAAGAGGACAAACTCTTGATTCTATTCAATATTTAACAAGTTTAGCAATAAATAAAGATTGCGAAGAATATAAAAGAGTAATAATAGATGCAGAAAACTATAGGGAAAAAAGAGAGAAAACTTTAATAAATTTATCAAATAGATTAGCTGATAAAGTTATTAGAACTCGTAGAAGCGTAAAACTTGAACCTATGAATCCTTATGAAAGAAAAATTATTCATTCCACATTACAGAGAAACGGAAGAGTAATAACAAGGAGTGAAGGTCAAGATCCTTATAGAAGAGTAGTAATTGAATTAAAATAAAAAAAAAGACCCTATAAGGGTCTTTTAAATTTAGGAGATTAATATGGAAGACACAATTGCTGCAATATCCACTGCCATGGGAGAAGGTGGAATTGGCATAATTAGAATAAGTGGAAATAGAGCATTGGATATTTTAATTGAAATATTTGATGGTGCGAAAAATAAAAAAATTAAAAATAGATATTTTAATTATGGTAAAATTGTAAAAGGAAAAGAGACTATTGATGAAGTTTTGATAGTATATATGAAAGCACCTAACACATATACGTGTGAAGATGTAGTTGAAATAAACTGTCATGGGAGTATGATTTCTCAGAAAAAGATTTTGGCGTTAGTGTTGGAAAAAGGTGCAAGACTAGCAGAACCCGGAGAGTTTACTAAAAGAGCGTTTATAAATGGTAGGTTGGATTTATCTCAAGCAGAAGCGGTAATAGATTTAATTAAAGCAAAGACTGAAGTTGGTTTTGATGTGGCTGTAAACCATTTAGAAGGAGGTTTCAGTGGAGTAATAGCGGATATAAGAAATGATTTATTGGATGTGCTTGCTCAAATTACTGTTAATATTGATTATCCAGATGAAGACATTGAAGATGTCTTATATAAGACTCTAGAAAGTAATCTTAAGCTAATAAAAACAAGAATAGATGAATTAATCAATACGGCGGAAACTGGAAGAATAATCACAGAAGGAATTAATGTCGCAATAGTAGGAAAACCAAATGTTGGTAAATCTTCCCTTATGAATTCTATAATAGGAGAAAATAGAGTTATAGTAACAGATATTCCTGGAACAACAAGAGATACTATAGAAGAAAAAGTTAGTATATCAGGAATACCTATTATACTAACAGACACTGCTGGAATCAGAGAATCGGACAATGAAATAGAGAAGCATGGAATAATGAGATCTAAAGATAAATTTAACCAAGCCGATTTAGTAATACTGGTACTAGATAATAGTAAAGACATAGAAGAAGAAGATTTAGTTATATTAAAACATATTAAGGATAAAAAGGTATTAGTAATTATAAATAAAACAGATTTAAAAAACAAGATAAATAAGGAAAAGATACAAGAATTAATACCAAATGCAACCTTAATAAACACTTCGATAAAAAATAATGAAGGAATTAGAAATATTGAAATTGCAATTGAAAAGTTGTTTATAAAAGGAAATATTAAACAAAATAGCAGCTATACTGTAAATAATATAAGGCATAAAAACCTTCTAAACAAAGCCGCATCGTCTATAAGCGATGGAATAGAACAGATAGAAAATTTTGTGCCATTAGAAATCGTGGAGATAGATATAAATAATAGTTATAGGGAGTTGGGAGAGATAATTGGAGAAACAGTGGATGATGAAATCATCGACAGGGTTTTTTCAAAATTCTGTTTAGGTAAATAATATGGAATTAAAAAAATGTAAAGAAAATAAAATATTCATGGGCGATTATGATATTATAGTTGTCGGTGCAGGACATGCGGGTTGTGAAGCAGGGTTAATAGCAGGAAGAATGGGAATGAAAACTCTTCTGTTTTCAATTAATTTAGAAGCAGTTGCTATGATGCCTTGTAATCCTTCAATTGGAGGTACGGGCAAAGGCCATTTGGTTAGAGAAATTG